>Ga0116227_10005774_pt1 | contig 25724 bp, 18 predicted proteins | sample S1TSphgellanicum_FD_89693 | JGI IMG/M metagenome (GOLD analysis project Ga0116227, IMG submission 89693) | Host-associated microbial communities from peat moss isolated from Minnesota, USA - S1T2_Fb - Sphagnum magellanicum MG | ecosystem: Host-associated > Plants > Peat moss > Unclassified...
ACTTTCACGCAAGTGATTACTATTGAAGATACTTCTGCTCCAACCTGGTCAACCCCAGTAGCTTCTTTAAACAAAACTATCGAATGCAGCGATGCAGCGGCTTTAACTTCCGCGCAGGCGTTATTACCAACCGCGTCGGATTTATGCGATGGCGATGTTTCGAATATTGTAAAAGTAAGCGGTGCTTTTGTAGCTTCGGCTGATTGTTCGAATGCTGGAACTTATACTAATACATGGACTGTAAAAGACGATTGCGGAAATACTTCTGACACTTTCACGCAAGTGATTACTATCGAAGATACAACAAAACCAACATTTATTGGAGATCTTCCCTCAGACATTACGGTTTCTTGTGACGCTGTTCCTGAACCTGCGAATGTTGAAGCTTCTGATAATTGTAATGGAAATTTACCAATCGTTTTCAGTGAAACAAAGAGCGATATTCAAAATGGTTGTTCTACGAATTACACTTTAACACGTACCTGGACTACCAGCGATTGTGGCTTAAATACGGCTAGTTATACTCAAATCATAACAGTTAGAGACACTACTGCTCCTACGGGAACAGCTCCGGTTGATGTTGCCAACCTGCAAACTATTGCTGATATACCTGTTGGAAATCCGGGTGATATAAAAGATGCTGCTGACAATTGCAGCAGTACTGTAGATATTACTGTAAGTGATGCTAATAATGGAGGAAGTGGCTGCGAAGGAAATGCTTATATCCTGACCAGAACCTATACTTTGACAGATTGTGCCGGAAATAAAACCGAATTAAAGCAAACTTTTACTGTTGAAAATAAAGTTTCGGTTACGGGAGTTGCTTCAAATGTAACCTGCTTTGGTGGAAAAGATGGCTTAATATTGGTAACTAATAGCCTGGGCTCAACTGTTGTTATTAGAAATGAAAATAATGAGATTGTAAGCAACAATAATTTACCTGCAGGAACTTATACACTTACAGCAACATCATCTGTAAATAGTGGAAACGAAACTTGTTCTGCAACTGCAACGGTTGTAATTACTGAGCCAACTTATACGGTTAAAATATCCGGACAAATAATCAACAAAGATACTAATACGCCTATTGCAAATGTGCCTGTTACTTTGGTTCCGCAAGGCACTACGACTGGTCCTACCCTGTTACGTATAACAAGTGCAGATGGTCTTTATAATTTCTCAGGTATGATTGCCGGAAGTTATTTAGTTCAGGTTCAAGACTCTAACCTGAATAGCGCTCATCAATTGTATCCTATAGACTCAAGCTTGTTCTTTACTACACTGGAAGATTGTAAAATTCAAGAACATAATTTTGAATATGGAAAATCGTCATTACCGGTTTTAGGAGATTATGTTTGGTATGATACAAATGGTAACGGAATTCAGGATGAATGGTATGATGCCAACAATGATGGTATTGTAACCAAAAATATTCCAGACGGAAACGGTGCTATTGATTATAGCCAATGGGAATGGATCGACCTTAACGGTGACGGAAGTTATACAGGTCCGTCAAATGTGGGAGAATTAAATGCTGGTGGTTTTGGAAATTCTTTGAGCTCAAATGTTATTATTGACGGCCCTAACGGATATCACCAGGAAGTAATTGTAGGTATTGAAGGATTCTGGAGAGACCGACCTGCCAGTTCAAACCCTTATGGAGATTATACTATTAAGTTGGTTAAAGATGCTAATCTGGATGCTGTTGCTGCTGCTTTGGGCGCTACAGGTTTAGTGAAAGTTCTGCCATCCATTACAGATAAAAAAATAACCAATACATCCGGGAAATCGCAATTGCATACCGTTTGTAGTACCACTAGTGGTGCAAGTGGCTATATTGTGACCATAACACCTGAAGACCTGGTGCATTTAGATGCCGACTTTGGAGTAAATTGTAAAGTTTTCTCTGACATTGTTGCCAATGATGACTCGGCAGGACCAATTGCGAGCGTTAATCACACTACACCAAATGTATTGAATGTATTGCCAAACGATACGCTTGAAGGTGTTGTTATAACTGCTTCTGATGTAATAATAAAAACAGTAACGCCAAATGAGTTTTTACAATTAAATGCAGACGGATCTGTAGATATTTTAGCAAATGCTCCTACAGGTACTTTAACATTAGTATATCAAATTTGCGAAGCTGATCAGACTACAAATTGCGACACAGCAACTGTCACCATTACTATTGTAGATCCTGTTCCGCCAACACCAGTAAACGCTGTAGATGATGTTTATACTAATATTGGCTGTAATACCTTTGGATTAGTAGGCAACGTTTTAATCAATGACTTTAAAGGTATTACGAGAGCATCATTAGAATTGGTCAACTTTACATTATTAAACCAAAATAATAATGCAAAAACAGACCCAAACATCACTTTTGATGCTTTAGGAAATGTAACCGTATCAAGCTTAACGCCGGCGGGAACTTATACTTATGACTATCAAATTTGTGATAAACTAAGTTCTGATAATTGTGATACAGCTACTGTTACGATAACAGTTGTACCAAATGGCATTGTGAATATCTCAGGTCAGGCTTGTAATGATGATTCGACTCTTATTGATTTGCTTTCTCTGTTGCCGGAAAACACGCCTTCGACAGGAGTTTGGATTGATCCCAACAATAGCAATACGATACAAGGAAATACTTTTAATGCATTAGGTCTGGCGCTTGGCAATTACACATTTGAATATAAAATAACAGACCAAAATTGCCCTAGAAGCATCTTATTGAATATGCAAATTAATGATGATTGTAAAGTATTAGCATGTGGAAATGTTGTGGTACATAATGCCTTCTCACCTAATGGTGACGGAGTAAATGACTTTTTCAAAATTGACAGTATTGATGATATCACTTGTTATCCGGAGAATAATGTAGCAATTTATAATCGTTGGGGAATATTAGTTTTTGAAACTGATAATTATAATAATACAACGAATGCGTTTGACGGAACATCAAGAGGCAGAACGACTGTGAAACAATCTGATGGATTACCAACCGGAACTTACTTCTACATTATTAATTATAAATCATTAGACGGAAATAATGTACTTCAAAATAATAAGAAAGATGGGTATTTATATTTATCTAAATAAAAAAAATCAATAGTAATACTAAAAATAATCTACTATGAGAGCAAAATTATTATTCTTCGTCATAATGTTTGTAACGGTTGGCGTTTACGCACAGCAAGACTCGCAATATACGCAATACATGTACAACACGATCACTATAAATCCGGCCTATGCAGGATCACGTGGAGCCCTGAGTATCTTCGGATTGTACCGTACCCAGTGGGTGGGTCTTGACGGAGCTCCGGAAACCAGCAGTTTTTCTGTCAATACCCCTATCAACAACAGCAACCTGGGAGTTGGGGTATCGCTTGTCAACGATAAAATAGGCCCTACCAATGAGAACAACCTATCGGTAGACCTTTCCTATACAGTTCAGACCTCGGCTGATTTCAAACTGTCCTTCGGGATTAAGGGAACCGCCAATTTGTTTAATCTGGATATCAACAAACTCAATCCCGAGAGCCAGGGCGATCCCCAGTTTCAGGATCTGGACAATAAATTCTCGCCCAATGTGGGGGCCGGTGTGTACTGGCATTCCGATAAGGCCTACATCGGATTATCGGTACCCAATTTTATCGAAACCAACCGCTATGATGATAATGACGTGGCCATTTTCAAGGACAAAATCAATTATTATTTAATGGCAGGTTACGTATTTAATCTGGATAAATACCAGTACATCAAATTCAAGCCCGCCGTACTGGGCAAGATGGTCGAAGGGGCACCGCTTCAGGTAGATGTATCGGCCAACTTTATGTTCATCGACAAGTTTGTGGTGGGCGTGGCCTACAGATGGAGCGCCGCGGTAAGTGCCATGGCAGGGTTCCAGGTTACGGACGGACTTTATATTGGTTATGGTTATGATCACGAAACCACCCAGCTGCAAAATTATAACTCAGGATCCCATGAAATCTTCCTGCGTTATGAGTTCTTTAAAAACAACGGTAAAATGACAACCCCTCGTTTCTTCTAAAAAAAAATGACTATGAAAAATTATATACTTTTCTGCCTGATAATAATCGGTTTTTCATTCGGGAGTTATGCCCAGGATTCCAGGGTAGCTGCCGGAGATAAAAAATACGACAACTATGCCTATATCGATGCCATTAAAACCTATGAGCGCGTAGCCGAAAAAGGATACAAATCCGAGGATATGTTCAAAAAACTGGGCAACTCCTATTACTTCAATTCTGATTTTGAAGGCTCGGCCAAATGGTACGGCGAACTTTTTGCCATGAACACCAATGTAGAACCCGAATATTATTACCGGTATGCACAATCCCTGAAATCAACCGGACAAACCGATAAGGCCAATAAAATCCTCTCTGAGTTCAATGCCCGGTACAAAAACGACAACAGGGGAAAACTCTACAAGGAAGACGTGAATTACCTTGACCAGATCAAGGCCAATTCAGGGCGTTACAAAATCGAAGATGCCGGGATCAACTCCAAATACTCCGATTACAGTTCCTATGTGTATGACAATAAAATATACTTTGCCTCGGCCAGGGATACCGGAAACTTCTCCCAGCGCAAACACAAATGGACGGGTGAATATTTTACCAATCTGTATTTTGCCGATATAGACCCTGCAACAGGCACAAGTGCCAAGGTCAATAAATTCAAAACCTCCATCAATACCAAATTCCATGAATCCTCTCCGGTGTTTACCAAAGATGGAAAAACGGTTTATTTTACCCGAAACAACTATGCCAATGGCAAAAAAGGAAAAGATGAAAACAAAATTACCCTGATCAAAATATACAAAGCCACATTGCAGAGCAATGGCAAATGGGGAAATATCACCGAACTTCCTTTTAACAGTGACAACTACAGCACGGCACATCCTGCCCTGAGCCCTGATGAGAAAACCCTGTACTTTGCCTCTGATATGCCAGGCACTATCGGACAATCGGATATTTATAAAGTAAGTATCAACGGCAATGACAGTTACGGGCCTCCGCAAAACCTGGGCACAACAATCAATACCGAGGGCAAGGAGACTTTTCCGTATGTAACAAATGAAAACGAAATTTATTTTGCCTCAGACGGACATCCCGGACTGGGCGGTCTGGATGTATTTGTGGGTAAAATCGAGGACAACGGCACCATCAGCAATATCCAGAACGTTGGGGGCGATATCAATTCGCCAAAAGATGATTTTGCCTATATCATCGATCCGGTTTCCAGACGCGGCTATTTCAGCTCCAACAAAGATGGCGGACAGGGATCAGATGATATTTATAAATTCCTGGAAACCCGAAAACTGCAATGCGTTCAGACACTCGAAGGCATCATTACCGACCTGAACACAAGCGCCGTTTTAGCGGGAACAAAAGTAACTTTATACGAAGGAACAGCCATCAAAAACGCCACAATTTCAGACACCAACGGCTATTATTCTTTTGCGGTGGAATGCGGAAAAACCTATAATGTAAGGGCTGAGAAAGAAGAATATACCACAAGGGAAGTCAGCGTAACCATTGGCAGGCTCACCGGAAAAACAAGTCTTCCTATCGCTTTGGAAAAATCAACCTGCAAAGTCACCATTGGCGATGATCTGGGCAAATGTTTTGGCATTAAGATGATTTATTTTGATCTGGACAAATCCAATATCAGGACTGAGGCTGCCCTGGACCTGGAGAAAATCCTCGATGTATTAAATACCCATCCAACAATGAAACTCGACATCCGTTCGCATACCGACAGCAGGGCTACACACCCTTACAATCAGGCGCTGTCGAACCGAAGAGCCAAATCAACCATCGACTGGCTGGTTAAAAACGGTGTGGCCAAAAACCGCTTAACCGGAAAAGGTTACGGAGAAACCCAGCTGGTAAACAAATGTTCCGACGGGGTACCATGCACCGAAGAAGAACACCAAATGAACAGAAGAAGTGAGTTTATTATTACGGGACTGTAAAAAAAAATTAATCCCGAAGCCTCGGTATAAAATCCAAATTCCAATACATCTATTCGTATTGGATTTGGATTTTTTTATTTGGGATTTACAGTTGTTTATAAAAAAAAGTCGTTGCAAATCAAAGATCTACAACGACTACTAAAAACCAACCAGTCCAATAATATTTAAATTTTAGCGAATATATTCGTGTAATATTTTTTTCCTGTTTTAGCATCAGTTGTTACTGATAAGCCAAAATGGGTAAAATCGCCCACGATATTTTCTTTATGTCCCGGGCTGTCTAACCATGCCCTTACTGCTGCCTCCGAAGTTTTGTAATTGTAAGCAACATTTTCGCCTACTTTTTTAGCGCCTAAAACACTAATAATATTATTTGAACGTGACGTAAAATCATTATGATCGACAACATTGTTGGCTATCATATAATTATTATGCTCTTCGCACTTAAATGAAATATGATTTATTTTTTCTAATGCGTTTAAACCAATACTTACTCTATAATCGTTGATCAGTTTCATGGTTTCAATCTCTGAATCATTATAGTTGTAGTTCGTAACCAGAGTTTCGGTTGTACTACCAGAATCACTTCCCTCGGCACTATCTGCAGAGCATGAGTTCATTGTAATAAAAATTACAACGAACATCATGGTATACATCATCTTTTTCATAATCTCTAGCAGTTAAAATTAAAGTAAATGTTGGGGCAAATTCTTTAAATTATATTTTAAAATAAATTGTCTCGTTTTTCTTATGCAAACGTATTTAATTTATCGTCAAACTGCAAAAATAATCGATGAACTACACATTAATTCCTTTATTATGTATAAATTTCTTACAAACTAAGAAGATAATCTTTCTATCTTCCATGAAAAATCAGATTGACTTTGATAACGGATTCTGTCGTGCAATCTGTTCGGCCTTCCCTGCCAAAATTCTACTTCTAAAGGAGTAACTAGATATCCGCCCCAATTATCAGGTCTTGGAATTGACTTTCCTTTAAATTGTGCTTCGAGTTTCTTTAGGTTTTCTTCTAAAAAGGTTCTTGACGGAATCACTTCACTTTGGTGTGAAACAATGGCGCCCAACTTACTTCCGTCAGGACGCGAATCAAAATAACCATCGGATATATTCTCAGAAGTTTTTTGTGCAATTCCTTTTATAATAACCTGACGTTCCATTTCCTGCCAGAAGAATGATAAACAAACATGCGGATTTGCAGCAATGGCCTTTCCTTTTTCAGATTCATAATTGGTATAAAAAATAAAGCCCTCTTCAGAGAATTTCTTCAATAAAACGACTCTTGATTTTGGGAAACCATCTAATCCAATGGTCGAAACGGTCATAGCATTCACCTCTCCGCTTGCACCAAATTCCTCGACTTCATGAAACCATCTGTTAAAAAGATTAATGGGATCCTCTGGAATATTGTTTTCTAATAATTCGCTTTTCTCGTAAGATTTTCTATAATTGCTTAAATCATTCATTTTTCTAGATCTTTAGATTGTTAGACTTCTTAGATTTTTAGACTAAAGTTTATTGCAAGAGCCAACTTATAACTTATTCCCACTCAAAACTTTTTCCGTCGTCGCCTAAAAGTACATTTGAAAAAATTTCTTCGGCTTCTTCTTTAAAACGCTCAATTCCGTCATATCTTGTAGAATAATGTCCTAAAACCAATTGCTTTGCATTAGCTTTTAAAGCAATTCTTGCGGCTTCTTTGGCTGTTGAATGTAAGGTTTTTAAAGCCAAAGGAGCTTCTGATTCCAAAAAAGTAGATTCGTGGTATAAGACATCAACGTCTTTTATAATTGGAATAATGTCTTCATTATAAACGGTATCAGAACAAAAAGCATAACTCTTTGCCGGAATGGGGTCGAAAGATAATTTTTCGTTTTCGATTAGATTTCCATCATCAAGGGTTACATCTCCTCCACCTTTTATTTTTTGGTAGTAAGCCGTATGAATATTATATTGCTGAACAGCATCTACGTTTAATTTTCTGTCTCCGGGTTTTTCCTGAAACAAAAACCCGTTCGTATAAACGCGATGTTTTAGTGGGATCGTTTTTACAATGACTCTGTTGTCTTCAAAAATAACTTCGCTTTCTTTAGATTCCAGTTCATGAAAAAACAAACTATAAGTTGTCCAGGATTCTGTCAGTTTCAATTGCAGAAGAATTAATTCTTTAATTCCTTTGGGTCCGTAAATGTGGAGATCCGTTGTTCTGCCTAAAAGTGAAAAAGTCGAAATAGTACCAATTAATCCATAAAGATGATCTCCATGCAAATGCGATATAAAAATGTGATTAATTTTTGAGAATTTAATCTTGTTTTTACGCAATTGTACCTGAGTTCCTTCTCCACAATCAATTAAAAACAATCTGTTTTTAATTTCTAAAACCTGCGAAGTCGGGTTGGTAATTGTTCTGGGAGTTGCGGCATAGCAGCCAAGTATGGTTAATTTCATTTTAGATTGTTGATTTTAGATTGATGAACTTAAAAATTTCAGATTCAGCATTAAAAATCTAATAAATAATCCCGCGATTATGGGAAAAAATCTAAAATCTAAAATCTGAACTCTAAAATCTAAAATCCTAAGTCTCTTTCTATTTCGTCCATTTCGATAATATCGTGAGCCTCCAAAACCGAAGGAACTACAATTAATTTATCTGAAACAGCATTAAAGTCTAGATCAGCGACTACAATTACAAACGATTTTTTAGCTTTTTTCTGCTGTTTTACAAGTGGTAAAAAGAGCTTCAAATCTTTCTCAGTCAAATCTGAATCTGCTGATAAATCGATTATAATATTTTGTTTTTCAAAGGTTTTAAATTGCTGCGTTACTTTCTCCAGAAAAGCATTAAAATCTCCCTGTGTATTTTTAATCGTAACGGTATGTCCTTTTTGATCTACTTTCATCTTCTAATATATGGGCACTGTTGAGAGAGCTAAGGTACAAATTTTTTAGTTTTCAGTCGCAGTCGCAGTTTTCAGTTTTTTTAACTTTGTGATTTCAGTTTTCATTCTCTGTCGCAGTCTCAGTCTTTATTCTCAATTTTATCAGGCTGAGAGAAGTCGAAGCCCGTTCCAATTGTTGCGCCCTTCGACTTCGCTCAGGGTGACAATCATTTTCAAAACTGTAAATGAGACTGAGACTGTAAACTAAAAAATCTACTGAATCTTAGAAGCCAATAAATAAATCACCGCCATTCTGATCGCCACTCCGTTTTCTACCTGATTCAAAATCACTGAATGATCTGAGTCGGCTACTTCAGAAGTGATCTCCACTCCTCTGTTGATAGGTCCCGGGTGCATGATGACGATTTCTTTATTAAGAGAGTCTAATAAAGGTTTATCAACTCCGTATTGTTGTGCGTATTCACGTGTCGACGGGAAGAAATTCACATCCATACGTTCGTTTTGTACACGAAGCATATTCGCTACATCGCACCATTCCAGGGCTTTTCTCAGATTAGGTTCTACTGTAACTCCTAATGATTCTATGTATCTTGGAATTAATGTTTTTGGCCCGCATACTTTAACCTCAGCACCTTGCATTTGCAAAGCGTATATGTTGGATAAGGCCACTCTCGAATGCAGAATATCTCCTACGATTACTACTTTTTTTCCGGTTACATCTCCTAGTTTTTCTCTGATCGAATAACTGTCTAATAACGCCTGAGTTGGGTGCTCGTGTGCTCCATCTCCCGCGTTTACGATACTGGCTTTGACATTTTTGGATAAAAAATAAGCCGCTCCGGGATTGGAGTGGCGCATTACAACCATGTCTACTTTCATGGAAAGGATATTATTTACAGTATCAATCAGGGTTTCTCCTTTTTTAACCGAAGACTGAGCTGCCGAAAAACTGATAACATCAGCAGATAATCGTTTTTGTGCCAACTCAAACGAAAGTTTTGTTCTGGTACTATTTTCGAAGAAAATATTGGCAATGGTAATATCTCGTAATGAAGGAACTTTTTTAATGGGTCTGTTAATGACTTCTTTAAAATGATCGGCAGTTTCAAAAATCAGGTTAATATCATTCTCGTTGATGTATTTTATTCCTAATAAATGATTTACGCTTAATTCTTTCATTTTTATTTCTTTAATATTTATTTGTCAAATTACTGAACGCCTGAAATATTCCGTTTTTCAGTGTTTTTTATTGAACCATTCTGTCTACAACTTCACTGTAATCCTGGAGGTCTCTTGCGTCTTCATCAAAAATCTTTTGCCATCTGAAACCCGGAATTTCAATTTTAGTTCTTGCAGAGCCGTCCCATTTTATTTTAAAATCGTTGTTTATTAAAACCTCAGCCACTATTTTACCCACTTCTATTGTCGTGGCATCATCAGAATTATCTACTTTCTGAAAAGCGATAAACAAACTTGGATTTTCGACTGCAATTGCTCTTGCCAAATCCTGTTCGTGATAAAAACAGTAACCATCAGACTCTACTTCGTTTTCCTGAAGCTCTCTTTCTACCTCGACTACTTCATATTCACCGTCGGTTGTGGTGTAACCTGCGTTGTGAAGTGCGATGATGTTTTCATCACCTAATTCATCAAACGCTTTTATTAGCCTTTCAGTATCTGTTGGGCTTTTCCAGTGTTTACTTTCTGCAACTAATTTTTGGTATTCTTCTCTTATTTTATCAAAAGCCCACTCTTCTGAGATTTCGTCTGCAAATTCATTGTCTTCAATTTCTTCTAAGATGTTTTCCTGAATCTCATCAAGAGAAAGGAATCCCATTCTGACCTGATTAAAAATTGATTCATAAATAAACGCTTCATTCTCTGTCATGTCTTTTTGTTTAATCGTTTTAATTGTTTAAGCGTTTATTTGTTGGTTTGTTAAATCGTTTTTTTTTTCGATTAAACAATTAACCGGTTAACCGATTAAACCTTAATTCGTTATCAGGTAAACGGCGTCTTCACCTTCATTCTCTTTCCAGCTTACTTTTACTTTTTCGCCATTAATGGCATCTACCTGACGGCCGCGATAATCGGGCTGAATAGGTAAATTACGGCTAAAACGTCTGTCGATTAACACTAACAATTCGATTTCTGATGGTCGCCCAAAAGACTGAATTGCGGTTAAGGCAGAACGAATGCTTCGTCCGGTAAACAATACGTCATCGATAAAAATGACTTTCTTGTTTTCGACTATAAAATTTATTTGTGTTTTATTGGCTTCCAGCGGTTTATCGGTACGGCGAAAATCATCTCTAAAAAAAGTGATGTCCAGATATCCCAAAGAAATTTCAGGAACCTGGTATTCGTTTTCTAATATTTGTTTTAAACGTTCAGCTAAAAAAACGCCCCTTGGCTGAATCCCGACTAAAATAGTATCTGAGAAATCAAGGTGTTTTTCGATTAACTGACAAGCCAAACGATGGAGTATGATAGTAACTTCTTTTGAATTAAGTAATACTTTTTGGCTCATAATTAAGTGTAATGTTTGGTTGGGCAAATATACGAAATCAGAATTTATTTGTTGGGGTGTTGGGTGGGGAAATATTTTTTTTTGAATTTGGCAAGGAATTGGATCTACAATTTGTATTTAAAAAGAATGTTGGAACGGTACGAAGTTAAAAAAACAGCACAAAAATAATTTCGTGCTGTTTTTGTGTATAAATAAACCGGATTTATAATTTAATACTATTACAAAATAACCGGCTTTTTCTCTTTTCTAAAAGAAATCCAGGTTGCCTTGTGCCAGATATATTCTAATGGTCCTTGTTTGTGTGTTTTTAGCCACCAGGTGCAAAACCCTAATTGCAGCAAAAACAAGGTAATACCGATTAACAGACTAAAAGTCGCGCCTGTATATTGATAAAGACCTAAACCAAAACGATAATAGATAAACGATCCTAAAATAGATTGAGAAAAGTAACTTGTCAGACTCATTTTCCCGAAAGGAATCAGTTTTGATAATACTTTATTTACGGCTTCTTTTGGGTATAACAACACAAATACGCTCACCAAAACAACCATAAAGGCAACATTTGACCAGGAAGTAAAAATCACTAATAAACTATTTTGCAAATCTTTGCTGGCCACGATGTCGGGTATAAAAGTTTTAAATACAAAAAGTGGAATAACTAATGCAATTGCAAATAATAAGGCTTTTTTCCAAAAAGTTCTACTAGCCGGAGAAGAAACAAAAAGTTGTTTTCTACCTGCAACCAGCCCGAACATGAATAAAGCCGGTGCCTGAAAAAATCTTCCGTTTTCCCAGGACCAGAATACTGATGCCCATCTGCCCACAGATACATTTCCTACTACATGATCTACAAACGAATTTCCGTTAAAATACAATTGCATATTGGCATAATATGCATTTGAAATATTAGCAGGAATAACATAATCAGCGTTCAAAAGAATATTAAAAAACTTAAACCATTCCATAGGCAACGCCAGTAAAAAAGTTGCTATTATCAATACATAACTCGTTTTTAAATTGCGAACCGGAATTAATATTAAACCAAAAACAGCATAAATCATCAATATATCACCTGAAAAAAACATTGTATTTAGTAATCCGAAAACAAATAATATAGCAAGTCTCCAAATAAATCTCCAGGTAAAATCATTCCCTTTTTTAGCCTGATTATCATTCTGAATAAAAAAGCTAAATCCAAAAAGAAGTGAGAAAATAGCATATGATTTTCCTGCGAACAGAAGAAATAAAGTTTCCCAAATTATCTTATCTAATATTTTAATAGGGTCCGGCAGATATTCGGGAAAATAATAAAAATCAAAATGTTCTAAATTATGAAGCAACATGATCGCCATAATAGCCAAACCACGTAATGCATCTACGACTTCTATACGAGGTGTTTTTAAATTAAAAGTGTTTTCTGACATAGTTATATGATTGATTAAATGATAGTTATTATCTCAAATATAATTTTATTTTGATAAAATTTAACCATTCAAATTCTCAATTATACGGTGGTTCAATGGTTAATTTTAAATTATTCCTAAAGAATTTAAACAAACATTAGCAATAGAACAATAAATGATTTCCGGAGTATTAACACTTATTTTATTTACCATAATTTGCATTTTGATAACGCATTTATTCTCTTTATTAAATTACTAAGGTTTCTAAAAATCTAATCAGAATCGGTATCAGAAAAACATTTTTTATAAAAAGTATTTTAATATTTAATAACTTGTACCAATCAATTTAAAATCATAAAAAATGAAAGCTAAAGTCATAGGAATCCCAGTTCAGGATCAGGAAAAGGCATTACAATTTTATACAAATAAATTGGGTTTTATAAAAAAGCATGATGTGCCTTTAGGAGAAGGCAACAGATGGCTGACCGTAGTTTCTAAAGACGAACCAAACGGAGTTGAAGTTTTATTAGAACCATCACCCAACCATTTTGAACCGGCTAAAACGTATCAAAAAGCGCTGTTTGAAGCCGGAATTCCGTACACGCAATTTAATGTAGATGATCTTCAGGAAGAATATAATCGTCTTGTAAATCTTGATGTTGAGTTTACGATGCAACCTACAGAAATGGGAAATGTAAAAATTGCTATTCTGGATGATACTTGCGGGAATAAAATTCAGCTTATTGAAATGTTAGGATAATATTCAGTTGCATATTTATTAAAAATGTGAGTCCCAGAGGGTACTGTCATTAAGTTAAGCTTTTTTGAGCTATAATTTTTCTCAAACATAAGAGAACCACGATATTGTCATTTCGACCGAAGGGAGAAATCTCACTAGAAACCCGGTAATCAAAATCTCTAATCTTTGTCGAATCCCGCGTGTGATTTCTCCCTTCGGTCGAAATGTGACAAGATTATGTTCAAAAAACCTTAATAGAGACGTTATATTTATAGCAATTTATATAGCGTTTCAGAATAACCCGCCGCGGCGGGTGGATATATCGCTCCGATGGAGCTTTTACCAGCTAACGTATTGTTTAGCTATAAATATGACGCTCCGCCGGAGCTTTTTTTATTTGCTTCTAGACTGGATTGATCCCGATCCCGAAGCTTCGGGACGGCACAACCCTACAATATGGATCGAGGCTATAGCTCTTTTTTAATCTCTTAATCAAAATCATAGAACTTTTCGACCAAATTATATAACACCTTTTTTTGTTGTTTGAAGTAATTTTATTCTACGATAATTAGAATACAAAATTCTTTTTAAAACACTAAAACAGCAAAATCATGCAAAAGAACATTACACGTTTGTTAATGGTATTCGTAATACTATTTTCATTTACAAGTTGCGAAGTTATTGGAGACATTTTTAAAGCCGGAATGGGATTCGGGATTTTTATCGTCATTTTTATTGTTGCGATAATCATCTTTATATTCGCTAAGCTTTTTGGCGGTAAGAAATAAACATAAAAAAATCCCGATCGGTAAGAGATCGGGATTTCTTTTTTATCTAAACTATGTTTTATTTAGCATACATTTTTGTTCTTAATTCCTGAACTTTTTCGTCGTCTAAATATTCATCAAATGTCATATAACGATCGATTGCTCCGTTTGGTGTAAGCTCTACTACTCTGTTACCAACTGTTTGTGCAAACTCGTGGTCATGTGTAGTAAAAATTACAGATCCTTTGAAGTTTTTTAATGAGTTGTTGAAAGCGGTGATCGACTCCAGATCTAAGTGATTCGTTGGTTCATCAAGCATCAAAATATTCGCTCTTTCCATCATCATTCTTGAAAGCATACAACGTACTTTTTCTCCTCCGGATAATACGCGGCTTGTTTTTAAAGCTTCTTCTCCTGAGAAAATCATTTTCCCTAAGAATCCTCTAATAAATACTTCATCACGCTCTTCTTCTGTTTTTGCGTACTGACGTAACCAATCTACCAATGTCAAATCGTTCTCAAAGAAAGAATGGTTTTCTGCCGGTAAATAAGCCTGATTGGTTGTAATTCCCCAATCGAAAGTTCCTGCGTCTGCTTTTTGCTGATTGTTCAGGATTTCGTAGAATGCTGTTGTAGCACGTGAATCTTTTGAGAAAAGTACGATTTTATCGCCTTTTGCCATATTCAGGTCTACTCCTTTAAACAAAAGATCTCCGTCTATAGAAGCTTCTAAACCTTCTACATTCAAAATCTGATCTCCGGCTTCACGATCCTGATCAAAAATAATGGCAGGATAACGACGGCTTGAAGGTTTGATTTCAGAAATATTCAGTTTAGAAATCATTTTTTTACGGGAAGTTGCTTGTTTTGACTTTGCAACGTTGGCACTAAAACGACGAATAAATTCCTCTAATTCCTGTTTCTTTTCTTCAGCTTTCTTGTTTTGCTGTGCACGTTGTTTTGCCGCTAACTGGCTAGACTCGTACCAGAAGGTATAGTTTCCTGAATAGTGGTTTATTTTTCCGAAATCAATATCAGAAATATGTGTACAAACGGCATCTAAGAAGTGACGGTCGTGTGATACAACTATTACGGTGTTTTCATAATTGGCTAAGAAATTTTCTAACCATGCAATGGTTTCAAAATCCAGGTCGTTGGTAGGCTCATCCATAATAAGCAAATCCGGGTTTCCAAAAAGTGCTTGTGCCAAAAGGACACGAACTTTAATTTTTCCCTCAAGATCGCCCATTAAGGTATAATGATGCTCTTCGGTAATTCCTAAGTTAGACAACATCGATGCTGCGTCAGAATCGGCATTCCATCCGTTCATTTCTTCGAACTGAACCTGAAGTTCCCCTATTCTGTCTGCGTTTTTGTCGTTGTAGTCTAAATAAAGTTCATCCATTTCTTTTTTAACAGCATACAAAACTTTATTTCCCATCAAAACAGTTTCCAAAACCGTATGCTCGTCGAACATGTTGTGATTTTGGTTTAAAACCGACATACGTTTTCCCGGTTCTAAATGAATATGGCCTGAAGTTGGGTCGATATCGCCTGAAATGATTTTTAGAAAAGTTGATTTTCCAGCACCATTGGCTCCAATAACTCCATAAATATTTCCGTGTGTGAATGTGGTATTTACTTCGTCAAACAAAATTCGTTTGCCAAATTGAACTGATAAATTATTGACTGTTAACATGAATGTCTTTTTAATTAATTTGGTGCAAAAGTACGGAAAAAGGTTCAGAGTTGCAAAGGTGTCGTAATGTGAAATGTAAATTGTAAAATATGAAATGATTACCTAAAAACATCTAACTTCTAACATCTAACCTTTTACAATTTACTTTCTTTCGCGAGCGCTACTTCTAAACTTTCGAAATTGGGCAGCACTTTCGCTATAATTCCCTCTTTATTTAAAATGAAATGTGTTGGAAAAGCATTTAAATCGAGTTTTTCATTCATATAAATTTTCATGTTTGGAACAACGGAATATTTTAAAGGTCGTTTGGCTAGAAAAGCTTTTAATTTTTCCGGAGAATCTTCGGCGAGGCTTATAAACAGGATGTCTTTTCGGTCTTTGTATTCATCTGCCAGTCTGTTTACCTGAGGAAATTCCCTGATACATGGCGTACAGTGAATGTACCAGCATTTAATGACTATGATTTTTCCTCTCATGGATTCGTTTGTTACCAGATTTCCGTTTAAATCTTTGAAAGAGAATTTTGGAAATTGGGTTCCTTCCATTTCGAAATTTTTGTGGGCATCGAAACCAATTTGATTGATGGTGGCTTTTATGCTGGTATCTGAATTGGGCTGGATTTCGAATAATTTATAATAGTATTTTGAATCTTCTGATTTTAGTCGGATTGGGATGTAGTTTTCGTTGGCTAACTGATTTAAGAAAGATTCTTTTAAAATTTCTTTTGAATTGGGATCGAATGCTGTAAAATCTCTCGAAAGCATGATGTTTTTACTTTGGTAGGCTAACCAATCTGTATATGTTTTCTGAATTTGAATGGGATCAACTTCCGGGGTTTCTGGTTTTGATTGGGCGAAACTTACGGTGAAGATAAAAAAGGCTATTATGAAGTTGATTGATTTTTGCATGAAGTTCTTGATGGAATTATTGGGATTCAAAAGTACTTAAAATAATGATTTTAACTGCAAGCGCGCTAAAGGATTTTCGCAAAGTTAGCAAAGAAATGGCACGCGGATGACACGTCCCGATCCCGAAACTTCGGGAGGGAGCTAAAGCGAAAACACGGATTTATGCGGATTTTTTTTATTCGCATTTTTGTCATCCTGACCAAGGAAGGATCTCCGTAAGTAGCTCGACAAAGATTGGCGATTTTCTTTACGGAGTTTATTGCGGAGATCCTTCCTTCGTCAGGATGACAATACTGAGGTTACTTTGTGTTAAAAATGATACTATAATTGCATCATTTGAGAATATAATCTTCGTGAAAACGACTGCCCTAGCCACGATAGAAGCGGAAATCCTTTTGTGCCGATCCCGATAGCTACCGGAAGGCACAAAAGATTGAAATGTCCCGAGGCTTCAGGAGCGGGATTAGCTCCTAAAAAAAAATACTTCCAATAAAATAAAAATTCACTAATGCAATGATATACATCGCTTTGACACAAATTTGTGTCATGTCTAAAATAAATGTTCTTTAAATTTGCTAAAAAAATAAGATAATGATTACAGATAACCTTTCTAATAAAGTTGAAACTAGATTAAGCGCTTTTTTTACTGATAATATTGATTACAAAGAAATGGCAAAAATGATACGAGAAGTAAATAATGCGCTTTCATTATCCGTTATGAGAGGATCTGAAACTATCGAATCTGAAATAAGAAATATTGATGACAATTTTTACTGGCTTAATAAACTTGCAGAAGTTTTAGATCCTTATTTAGAAGCCTAAATAATTAATCTTACTTCACTTTAAAACATAAAAAAACCTGACAATATAATTGCCAGGTTTATAATGCGCGCCTTAAGATAAAAACCAAATAACAAATTACCTAGAATTGCTGCATTTATTCGAAATAAAAACTAGATTAAAAAATAAATAACCAAACTCAATTTTAACCGTCCTAATTTTTTTATTTCTAAATTTTCATTCCTTTAAATGTTAGTTTAAAAAGTTCATTACTTTCAATGATTTTTTGTTTCCTGCCCTATCTGTTACGATTACTACAAATATTTGTTTTGTTGAGAAACTGTAATTCTGAAGCAGTACTTCTTTGTTATTCTGAATATTTTTATGACTCACCAATAATTGCCCGATGGTATTGAAAACGTCTACCTGAGCGATGTCCTGAGTGTCATTTGTAACGGATAATGCTTCATTTTTGAAATAAGCAACTGTTGTGTTACTTGCTTCAATGGTATCCACTGACAGTTTTTTTGCTGTTGACTGCGAAGCAAAATACGCGGCATAGGCTTTAGATAATTCAGATGAATTACCGCAAGAAGAAGCATCCCAGTTTACAGACCAGGTCATTAAACCTCTTAAAGAAGAATATGGTCCGCCTGGCTGCATAGTGTATGTTCTTCCGGAAAAAGTGGTTCCGGTTCTTAGATAATTCATAGCACTTATTCCTTCTGCCGGCGTTAAATAACCGCTGCCTGCTGCACTTGGACAAGCTGGTAATGCAATAAGAACTTTTGAGGCCGGTAAACCGTCAAAATGCATCCCTGTTGTACCAATGTTATACCCTTTTATGACCATATCAGTCAGGGCTGTTACCATGTTTGCTTTCTTGGCTGTACCATAATATTGACCATCCAATCCGTTTTCTCCTCCTGTATTATACAATTGTACCGCTAACAAATCTAATTCATTACGCAAATTTTGAATAATTGGCAGGAAAGAACCGAAAGTATCTGTATAAGTAGAATATCCTCCTTGTACGTATTGTGTTTCCGGAGCTGCAGTTAATAAGAATCCAGGACCGTAGTACGCTTTTAATTCTTTGAAAGCATCTACTACGTTTTTTAATCTTGGATAAGCAGAAATACCCGCATACGAAATATCTCTTAAACCTCCTGCATTAAAATTCATCGATCCTCCTTCAAAATCAATATCAACTCCATCAAATTGATACTCATCAATAATCGCTTTTAGACCATTAACAAAAATATTTTTCTGAGTTACATTGTCTAAAACAACATGACCATTTTGACCTCCTATAGATACAATAACAGGAACGCCGCTATCTCTTAGTGATTTTATATCGTTTTTCAACAATTGTTTATTGAAAACACCATTGGTCAGATATCTGGTATCATTTGTAGTTAATACCGGTGTATAACCATCACGATTTACTGTTTCTACGAAAGAATAATCGACTACGTTAAACTTACTTCCCACCATTTGAGAAAAATATAAAAATGGAGCACCAGTATTTTCCCAGGAATGTGCGTATCCTAAAATAATTTTAGACGGAAGCGGGATAAATCTGTTAGTGCTCACCGGAGCAATTTTAATGGTATTGTTTAATGTTGTTACCCCCAATTTATTATCAGTCGCTTTGATTACAACCGGATAATCCTGATAAGCAGCTGGTGTAAAATTATACGTATAGGTATTATTTGCTCCTGCTGTCATGTTGAATGTACCACCATTTATGGTAATAGTAACACCTGAAACAGATCCGTCACTATCAACAGCTGTAACTGAAATTGGCACCACCTGAAAAGAACTTTGATTTACTGTAGTATTCGATGGTGAATTCCAGGTAACTACAGGCAATGAATTGGGGCAATTTGCACCTGAACAATTTAAGGTAAAACTATATGTTTTAGAATCTGTTGTTCCGTTTGATGCAGTCGCCGTAACAGTTAAGGTATGAGGAAGTGAAAATTGATTTGCTGCCGGTGTCCAAACCGCTGTATAAGTTCCTGAAGAATTGGTAGCACTCAGGCCTTGTCCATCTAAACTAAATACAACAGATGAGATTGTAGTGGCATCAGCAGCACTTAATCCAACACTTGCAACAAAATTAATTGCTGATCCTAAATTTATAGCAATCGCCGAAGCTGTTGGCGCTGTAATGGTAACTACAGGCTTAGTCGCCACCACCGCTTGTCTATTAAAATCATAAACCGTTGGAGTTGTTGGAACTGCAAAGTTGGCTAAGTTATTTGGATAATACGTCACATCACCATTTTCCCAACCATTTAATTTCAAACTTAAAATTTGTGTATATCCCGCTACAACTGAATTATCAAAGCTATAATTTCCTGATGCATCTGTTGTGGCAATAACACTTTTCCAGTTGTGCGTATTATCTGTCCAGGGCACTACTAATTCTACTTTTGCACCAGCAACCGGAGTTGTTCCGTTTTTTACTGAACCACTAATTAGGTTGGTAACGGCCAATGCTGCTACTCTTGCTGTAGAACCTGTGCTGAAATTGTACACTGTTGGGTTTGCAGGGACCGGAAAGTTTGCGAGATTATTTGGCAAATAAACTACTTCTCCGTTTTCCCAGGTGTTTAATTTTAAACTTGTAATGGTTGTGTATCCTGCTACAACAGCATTGTCAAAACTGTATTTACCTTGTGCGTCTGTTGTGGCAATAACACTTTTCCAAGGGTGTGAGTTATCTGTCCATGGTAAAACTATTTCTACTTTTGCACCGGAAACAAAATTGGCTCCGTTTTTAACAGTTCCGCTAATTTTACCTGTAGGTGCTACAATCACATCCTGAGCAAAGTTTAATGTTTTGTTGGCAACTAAATTGGTATAAACTGTTGAAGCCGGTGTGTAAGTTTGTCCTGCTAAAGCCGCTGTTACTGTATAATTTCCTCCGGAAGGCAAACTAAGCGAATAAACACCACTTGTGTTTGTAACGGCTGTGAAATTTCCTGCTGTAGAAGCTGCGGTAACGGTTACGCCAGAAACCGGAGTTGTATTGTTTAAAATAGTGCCGCTTACGGTATAATTAACAACTGGTGCGCCTTGAATAAAATTGAGTGTTTTGTTGGCATCAATTGCATTATATACTGTAGAAGATGGCGTATAAGAGAATCCTGATTTTGCAGCTGTAAGGGTAAAATTAAGTCCCGCTGTTAAACCTGCAACGCTGTACACTCCGCTTGCGTTCGAAACTGCAGTTAAAACTGTTGTTCCTGATGTAGCCGAAACTGTTACGCCGGAAACCGGAGTTGTTCCGTTAAGAACTGTTCCGCTAACAGTATAAGTTGGCTGCGTTCCGTTGATAATAACATTCGTTTGATTAACAGTAACATTGTTTAAAGTTACCGGAACAAAAGTGTAAGTAGCTTTTAAAGCTGTTAGCGTATAATTTTGTCCTGAAGTTAAGTTATTGAATGTAAAATTACCTGTTGCAGAAACTACTGTTTGTAATACTACATTACTGGCATTACGCAATTCTACAGTAGCATCCGTAACCAAAGCCGTTCCGTTTTTTACAGAACCTGCAATACTTACTGTTCCCGGAACTACGCTGCCGAATGAAGTATCAACCTGAGTTAATAGAGAGTTAGGAACAGAACCTCTGGTATCCTGAGACAATTCCCAAACCATACCTCCGGCAAGATTTTTCGATTTAATATACTGTACTTTTAAATCCATTGATTGTTTATCTTCATAACTGATAAACTGTTTTAAAGTAGCATTATATAAATAAGGAACTTTTGTTGTATTATCAAAATAACGTACCCATCCTGCTGAAGCTGCACTTGGCGTTACCAGCATGGTATTGGGATCTAAATAAGCATGTGAATTCGTTACCGGATTCCCTACTAAATCGCAAATTTCGATACTTCCTGAGCGTTCGCAGGCTCCTGCCCCGTCCCAGGTTCCGATAGGGTTTTGTGGATTTGTACATCCCGGAACTATATCTCTTGGAGCTGAAACGAATAATCCCGGTAAATTAGGATTGGTTCCGTTATTGGCTACATGATCAAATTTTTTCCCATAGAAAGGCAATCCCATAATCAATTTATTGGCAGAAAAACCAACTACATTCAGATATTGATTTGTCAATTCATCCAGTGATTCTGATTGTGCTGCGCCGTATAACGGATCGTTTGCGTTTCCGCTTCCGTATAAAGGAGCATTGTAGCATGTTTTATCATACCAGTTTCCACCAAAATCGTATCCAAAATAGGTGATATAATCACAATAAGTCGAAATGTCTTCTGTCATTCCGTATTGCGATCTGTTGTTTGGACCTAAGTATTGTTTAGATACATTTCGAACATTGTTTCCGGCAGCAATTGTAATTAATTTATTAGGCATGGCCTGACGCATTGCTTTCAATAAATACACTAAATTTTTGTTGTCGTCCGGGCTGTACTTTTGCGGAGGAATTGGAGCTCCGTTAATAACTTCAGTACCATCTGTTCCGCCAGAAAGAGGATATTCCCAATCGATGTCGAAACCATCAATAAAGGGATAAGTTACAATAAACTTGGCCATGTCTGCAGCCAAAGCGGCTCTTGCAACAGGACTTGCTGCAATTGGAGAAAGATCCTGGCCTTTTGTCCATCCTCCTACAGAGATTAAAACTTTAAGATGCGGATACTTTTCCTTGAGTTTTTTCAAGTCATAAAAGTTTCCTTTTACCGGGGCATCCCAAGGGATTCCGCCTTCCATATGCTCAAAATCGGCATAGCTATCCAAACATAATAGTTTGGTATTCTCCGGATGGGCAGGATCGTAAGTCGTGCCATAAAAAGAATAATTCAAATGCGTCAATTTACTTCCGTCTATTTTGGGGATATTAAAATCCCTCGCATAAATAGACCATTGCGCATAATACCCTACTACCTTTTTGCCGTGAGCTGGTTGGGCTAACGCGAGTAAGGGAAACAGTAACAAAAAAAGCAATCTGTAATAATGTTTCATAATTAAGTTAATATTGGTTAATAGAAAAAAATTAATATTCCAATTACAATAAATCATGCACCAAAACACGGCACATAAAAAACAATAACTGGGTTTCAAAAAATTGCAAATAGAAAACATTGCAATTCCCTGGAAATTAATTCATATTACTTCTAAAAATAAATACTACTATTACCGATTTCCATAATCATTAGCGAATAGCACTGATTGATATTTATTTAATTGTTAAAAAAAAATAGGTTAAGAATAGATAAATTTGGGATTCATCAATTTTAATACTTTACTTGTTTGTCATGTTTCTGCTTTATTCTGTTTTATTTGGTTTTAAATGTTAATACTTTTTTTATGGTTATTTTATGTGTTTTTGACTGAGTAGATTATTGTTTTGTTGTTACCATATTTACCTCTACCAAAGGTTTCTGGCAGAGATAAATAAATTACTAATAATCATGGTAACAAAACTTACTAAATACTAACTCAAACCAAACTCTTTAAATTAATTTTTTAAGACTTTCATATACTGATAGTTCAACATCTGCATGATCTTTTGTGTTGCATTGCTCGATCAGATTCTTTAAATCTTCTTTTTTCAATGCTGATTTGTTATCTAAAACAAGTAACAATTCCTGAGATGCATCAGTTAATTTTTTAGACAAAGGCAAAAGTGGCTGTACCAAAGGTGCATTGGCGCTTAACTCTATTAATCCTTTATTTACAGCAATCCATTTGTTGAAAAATGCCGTTACTTTTGCTTTATTTTCTGGTGTTTTACTGGCTAAATATTGTGCTACTGCATCATCAAAAGCTAAAGAGTCTTTGGCATCCGGTCCGCAGGCATCAGCAAAAAGTGTAAACGGAGAATACATTTGATACTCGGTTCCGCCTTTATTTCTTGTATATCCCTTTAATGGTTCACAAACATTAGAGAATTCGTTTAATGATTTTATATTTTGATTGTTTGAAATGTTTCTTAAAATCACCGCTTTATTACGAATATGCGTCAATCCCAGTTCTTCTAATCTATAAGAGACCACATCAAGACGTTTGCGCATATTGGCTACATCTGTAATATCTTCTGCAGACCAGAGCCTTTCTGCAATTGCAGCTGTTCTGGGCCAAAGTCTGGAATCGATCGTAAGTGGCGTTACAAGTTCTGTCCACATTGTAGCTTCTCCTCCCAAAATTCTGGCTTTTTCATCGGCTGTTAGGTTGGCTCCTTTTGGCATTGGATCATTGAGGTAATGATTTGCTACCGGATACATTAAATCGATATAATATCCGTTTGATAAAACTGTTTTGTATCCTTTTTTTACGGCATCTATTAATGACTGACCTGCTGTCATTCCTTCGTTTGGACCTCTCCAGGAATGAATAATAGCATCTTTTGACATGTTTTTTGTCAAAATTTCTTCCCATCCCATTAATTGTTTCCCATGCTTTTTAAGCATTGGCACTAATTGCATGGTAAAATAAGTCTGCAATTCATGATTGTTTCCTAACTTGTTTTTCTTCATGAATTCCTGAATCTTAGGGTTTGCATCCCAGTCTTTACCTTCATTTTCATCTCCCCCGATATGAAAATAAGCGCCTGGGAATAATGGGCAAACCTCATCAAAAATTTCACTTAGTAATTGATATGTTTTAGGATTTGAAGGATCTAATGTTGGCGAAAAAATACCCGCATTTCTTTCAATTCCATAGGTAGTAATTGCTGTACCCTGAATATTTTTTTCAGAAGTTCCTCCTGTCAATGTAATCAACTTGCTTCCTATTTCCGGGTAAGCAGTAAGTATTGCAGATCCATGACCAGGAACATCTATTTCCGGAACTACCAAAATACCGCGCTCATCAGCATATTTTACGATATTTTTGATTTCCTCTTGTGTGTAATACATTCCATCCGAAGCTAAGTCGATTAGTTTTGGATGCTTTTTCATTTCGATTCTCCACCCCTGATCGTCTACTAAATGCCAGTGAAAAACATTCATTTTCATAGCAGCCAATCCGTCGATGTTTCTTTTGATTACATCAATTGGCTGAAAATGTCTTGAAACATCGATCATTAAACCCCTCCATGTAAATCTTGGAAAATCTGAAACTTTTGAGTTTGGAAAATAAAATGAGTTATTGTTATTCTGCAACATCTGCAATAACGTTTCAAGGCCGTGAAGTGCTCCTAAATCGCTGGTTGCATTTATTGTAATCTGATTTTGTTTGATATCCAAATGATAGCTTTCATCTTCGTACAAACCAATTTTTCCAGCTTTAGTACAATTGATCTGAAGTGAAGCTGTTGGCACTTCATTAAGTTTTGTAATAAAACCTTGTTCGAAAAAGATACCGGTTCTACCATCTAAGCGACGTAAAAAACGAGTTACTCCACCAAAAATTCGAGGATTAGGATTTCCGGTAATATTTACTTTAAAATTTTTATTTAAAGCAAAATTTCCGTCGTTTATGACAACACTCTGAGGCCACGGCATAAGATTTAGCTGCTCTTTTTGAATTTGGGCACTAGAAGTTACACCTGCTAATAGTAGGACTAATAAATATTTCATTTTTACTGTTTTTGAAAAGATGTTATCCTGGGATAACAGTATTAAATAAATAAGAAACAAAACTCAGAATGACTTCTATTGAATCCTCACTTTCCTTATGAAATCAATCTGAATTTTGTAATGTGATCCGCTCTCACCCGAATCTTAAATTGTTATTTCTAGTAATCAAAGCGTTTAAAGGCTTCGATTGCTTCGTACTCTGCCAATCCTAAATCATCGTATAGAATTGCTGTATTTTTGTTACGGTCTTCGGCTCTCACCCAGAATTCCCTTGAGTCATTGCCCTGGAACATTACCCTGTCTTTTTGAGACTGGTGGTATAAAATGGCGTGACGTTTTAAAAGTACTTCTGATGGAGAAAGCGGAACAGCCATATCAATTTCGTGAATGTCCCATTCGTGCCATGCCCCT
>Ga0116227_10005775_pt1 | contig 25721 bp, 25 predicted proteins | sample S1TSphgellanicum_FD_89693 | JGI IMG/M metagenome (GOLD analysis project Ga0116227, IMG submission 89693) | Host-associated microbial communities from peat moss isolated from Minnesota, USA - S1T2_Fb - Sphagnum magellanicum MG | ecosystem: Host-associated > Plants > Peat moss > Unclassified...
ACGAAGTCGTCCGGAAAGCGCGCCTCGGGCTGACGCCCGAGATCCAGGACGACTTCGACCAGCGATTCGAGATTCGGGAGCCGCACGAGCGCCTGCCGGATCGGCAACGGAAAGATATCGAGGAGTTGGGTAAGTTCCCAGTGCGAAGCGACGGACTCGGCGTTAACGGCCAATGCACATCCTCGTCGTAAATTCGGTCGGTGCCGGTTGTACTTCTGAGGTATCGAAGAATCCGGCGATGACCGTTGCGGCGGTCTTTCGCGGGGCCGGGGGCTGAGCCCTCGGCACCGTCTTGTTACGAAACATCACGTTTCTAGTACCACTCGGATCGACCGAAGTTCCGAGTCGTAGGGGCCTTGCATCCGCACGCCGGCCTTCTTCTCCAGATCCAAATAGGAGACGATTTCGGGCGTGATTTCCTCCCCGGGCGAAATGACGGGAATCCCCGGTGGATAGGGCGTGATCACCTCCGCGCAGATGCGCCCGGCACTCCCCTTGAAGCGCACGAGCTCGGTGTCCGCGAGGAAAGCCTCGCGCGGGTTCATGCGGATCGGCGGAATGGCGGGCAGGTTGTAGGTTCCCGTTTTGAGCCGGCGTTCGAGAACGCCCGAGGGCGAGAACACGTCGATCGGACGGTCCTCGCGGGAGAGTTCCTTGACGCCGTAGACCAGACGGTCGGCGGCCTCTTGGGTCGTCCCAATCGTAAAGAGCGCTAGGCAGTTGAAGAGGTCCGCGAGTTCGCATTGCACGTTATAGCGTCGCCGGAGGATTTCTTCGGCTTCGTATCCGGTATACCCAAGATCTTTGACCGTGATCGTGATCTTCGTCGGGTCGAGATCGAAGACGCCGGGCCGGCCGACCTGCTCCTCGCCGAAACAGTAGATGCCGTCGATCGCGTTGAGCCGCCGGCGCGCGTCGTCGGCAATTTCGATCGTGCGCGAGAGCAGCGCGCTGCCTTCCATCGCCATCTGCTTCCGAGCGACGTCGAGGGAGGCGACCAGGACCAGGTTGGGCGAGGTCGAGAGGAAGAGCTTGACTACCGCCTTGAGCCGGTCGAGCCGGATGCGGTCGCCGCGATGGTGCAGCATCGCGGTCTGCGAGAGCGAGCTGAGCATCTTGTGCGTCGAATTGATGCACATGTCGGCGCCCGCTTCGAGCGCGTCGATCGGCAGCGCGGGATGGAAGTGGAAGTGCGGCCCCCAGGCTTCGTCAACGATAAACGGTATGCCGTGCTCGTGCGCGACCAGGGCGATGCCGGCGAGGTCGGCCGCGACGCCGTAGTACGTGGGGCTGACCACGTAGACCGCCTTGATTTCCGGCTCGGCGTCGAGCGTGGCGCGCACGGTCTGCGGCGTGACCGTGTGATCCATGTGCAGCGCGACGTCGACTTCCGGTTTCATCCACACGGGCTCGACGCCGCTCATGATCAGGCCGCCCATCGCGCTCTTATGCGCGTTGCGCGGCAACGCGAGCTTGTCGCCGGGGTTCAGCGTGGCCATCATCATGATCTGATTGCCGCTGGTCGAGCCGTTGATCAAGAAAAAGGAATGATCGGCGCCGTACGCTTCGGCGGCCAGCCGCTGCGCTTCATCAATCGCTTCCTCGGGCTGCAACAGATCGTCGAGGCCGCGAATCTGCGTCAGGTCGATCGCCAACACGTTGTCGCCTAGGAAGTCGCGTAGCGCACGGTCCATCCCGCGGCCCTGCATGTGTCCCGGGGTGTGGAACGGGATGACGCCGGAATCTACATAGTCGAGAAGGACATCGAAGTACGGCGTCCGCGATTGATCCACGTACGCATCCATTCCGCGTAAACGCCGACGGGTCCCTGCGCGTCGGCAAACTTTGCCGGCGAAGACTGCAGCGCTACGTTAGCCGTTCGTCGATTGAAACGTTGTAGAGAAACAGGAACTTGTGCCACTCGCCGGGCAGCGTGTTCCGTTTGACGCGAATCCACGGAATGTACTTGGGCGCTTTGGGCTTGCGCCGCAGTGCCATGTTGGCGTGCTCGGGCGTGCGATTGTTCTTGCGGTTGTTGCAGCGCATGCAAGCGCAGGCGAGATTCTCCCAGGTCGACGGGCCGCCTTTGCTCTTGGGCACGATGTGGTCGACCGTCATCAACCGCTCGCCCTTGAGCCCGCAGTACTGACACGTGTAATCGTCGCGCAAGAGGATGTTCTTCTTGGTCAGCGCGACCTTCTGCATCGGCCGCTTGATATAGTAGAGCATCCGGATGATCGAGGGCATGCGCATCTCATATGTCGGCGAACTCAGCACTTGCGAGCGCCCGTGCACGACCTCGGCCTTGCCCGAAAACAATAGCTTTACCGCACGCTGAAAGCTCGTGATGTTGAGCGCTTCGTAGGTAAAGTTAAGAACCAAAACGTCCGTCACGATCGCCTTCCTAGCCCTAAATCGTCACCCCTTCGAGCTCCACCGGCTCGACGAAAGGCAGTTGGTGCAACGGCGGCCATTTTGAGATAAGAAAGAAGCGAGGCGTTCATAATCCTCGCTTCTTGACATACGTCAGGCGCAGTTCGGTGAGCAGCCTCGCAAGCGCGGACCGCTCGTCCGGGCCGAGCCTGGGCGCTATTCGCTCGAAAGCCCTGCCGGCGACGTCGATCGCGATGTCGGCCGCGGCGAGATCGACCACCGCGTCGGATCCGTCATCCGAGGCCGGCGGTTCCAGGTAGGCGTGCGCCAACATGGCGAGGCTCGTGACGACCTCGGTGAGGACGACTTCTACCGGCGGCGCTGCTGTCGCACTCGGTCCTGTAGCCATCTTGCGGGGACCTACGCCGAAGCGCTCGACATTCCCCGCCCTTCGACAGGCTCAGGGTGACAAATCCCTTCGACGGGCGATCATCCGCAGAAAGTAAGCATGCATCCGGCCGTCGGACGTCAACTCGGGGTGAAACGACGTTCCGAGCACGTTGCCGGCTCGCACGAAGACGCCGTGTCCCTCGTACTCGGCCAAGACCTCGACGCCCGGCCCGGCGCGTTCGACCCAAGGCGCGCGAATGAAGACCGCCGGAAAGTCGGGCGGACCTAAGGCGGGGATCGGCAGCGGCACCTCAGCCGAGGCGAGCTGGCGGCCGAACGCGTTCCGCCGCACGGTGACGTCGATCAGGCCGAGCGTCTTTTGTTCGAGACCGACCACGTCGCGCGCGGCCACGATCAACCCCATGCAGGTGCCCCAAAAAGGCATCCCCGCGCGAACGCGCGCTGTTAACGGCTCGGTCAGCTCGAAGCGGTCCAGCAGGCGGATGACGGTCGTCGATTCGCCGCCGGGTACGATCAAACCATCGACCCGCTCGAGCTCCGCACGCGTCTTGACGGCTGACGCCTCGACACCGGCCGAACGCAAAGCCCGCAGATGCTCCACGACGTCGCCCTGCAGCGCCAAGACGCCGACGACCGGCGTTGCGCCGTCCGGAAGCTTCGCTTGCGCGACCGTGGTCTAGTTCCCGCGAACGCTCAGCAGCTGCTTCTCGTCGAGCTGGCGGAGGTCGATACCGTACATCGGCTTCGCGCCGGCCAGCGATTTCGACGCTTCAACCAGTGCCTTAGGATCCTCGAAGTGCGTGGTCGCCGCGACGATCGACTTCGCGTAGAGCGACGCGATCTCGGGGTCGATCTTCGGAAAGCCGTTCTCGTCATATTCGGGCGCGCCGTTCTTGTAGACCGCCGCCGCCTTGAAGATGCCGCTACCGACGAAGATACCTTCCGCGCCAAGCTGCATCATGAGCGCGGCGTCCGCCGGCGTCGAGACGCCGCCCGCGCAGAAGAGGACGACCGGAAGCTTCTTCTCCCGCGCGACCAGCTGGACGAGTTCGAGCGGCGCGCCCAAGTCGCGCGCCCGCGCGACCAATTCCTCGCGTGGTGCGACGCTCAACTCGGCGATCGCATCGCGGATTGCCCGCATGTGTCGCACGGCTTCGACGATGTTGCCGCTGCCTGCTTCGCCCTTGCTGCGAATCATCGCGGCGCCCTCGGCGATGCGCCGCAAGGCTTCGCCCAGATCCCGCGCACCGCAAACGAACGGAACCGCGAACGGGTGCTTGTCGATATGGTACTTGTCGTCGGCGGGCGTGAGGACTTCGGACTCGTCGATGTAGTCGACGCCGAGTTCCTGCAGGCACTGCGCCTCGGCGAAATGACCGATGCGCGCCTTGGCCATCACCGGAATCGTCACGGCATCCATGATGCGCTGCACGAGCGACAGGTCGCTCATCCGTGCCACGCCGCCGGAGGCGCGGATGTCGGCGGGAATGCGCTCGAGCGCCATGACCGCGACCGCGCCGGCTTCCTGGGCGATCGACGCTTGCTCGGGGGTGACGACGTCCATGATGACGCCGCCCTTGAGCATTTGCGCCAAGCCGCGTTTAACCGTCGTGGTGCCGGTTTGCGCGCCGTTGTGTCCGTCGTTCACGCGAGCGATCTCCTCTTTCGTACGGGGGCAAAGCCCCGGTCACCCGGATGCGGGTGTCGTGGTCCTAGTGTCCCTATTCTATCAACCACCGGCAACCATAACACTAGGAACGCAACCGGGTTTCCGGGGCCGGCAAGAGTCAGTTGTTGACCGTACTGACGCCCGGCGACGCCGTCGCGCTGCCGGCGTGGACACCGGGTCGCGGGGTGGCGCTCGGCGTGCCGCGCGGCGCCACGGACGGACTCGCCCCCTCGTCGGGCGGCGTGGTTTCCCCGGGCTCGTGCGAGACGAGCGGGATCGGCATCGGCGGCGACGTGTACGGCACGGTCGATTCGCCGTCGCTCGGGGCGCTGGGCGACGGGAGCGGCGTATGCGTCTGGCGCGGCGTGGGCCGGGGCGTGGGCGGCGGGGGCGGCGGTTCGGGCGTGACGCGCGGGTCCGGAAAGGCGGGGTCGGTCGCGACGCTGAGGACTTGCCGGCGCTTCCAGAGCACGTGGCTGACGCCGTCGTCTTCCGCGCTGGCGCTGGGCGAGGGGACCGGCGTCGCCACGGCGCCCGCGGCTCGGCTGCCGATCTGGCCCAAGACTCGGTTCCCCATGTTATTCCCGATCGCGATCGCGACCAGCAGCACGATCGCGCCGGCGATCAGGACCGTCGAGATTCCCGCGCGCGGGCCCACCCTCAGTGCCCTTCCACGAGCACGAGATCGGCCAAATCGGAGGCCGCCGGATACGACTCGCGATCGGCAGGCAGGCCCGCCAACACCACCTCGAGCAATTCGCCGGCCGCCACGTGGCGCCGGATCGTCTTTCCGCGGAATTCGAGCGACACGTCACGAGGTGCGTCGAGCAAATTGCAGATGAACGCGCGCACCGACCCTCCCTCGTCTTCGAATGCGACGACGCCGACCTCGATGGGCGAGGTGGTCACCTCATCGCTGACGTTGGTCCCGGCGTAGACGCAACGGTACGGCTCCTCGGCGGAGGCTTCCCGCATATCGCCATAGATCGTCAGACGCCCGACGTCGACCACGTAGGTACATCGACCCGCGCCCCACCGCACGCGCACGCCGGCCGTCCAGTTCCAGCCCGCGGGGATCAGCGGTGAGAGGTGCGGGCGGCCGCTGGTCCGGTAGCCGTCGAGCCCGCAGACGGTTTCGGCCACGGCCCACACGTACTTCGCGCCCGTCCAAGGCGAAAGGTACATGCCGCGATTGGTCAGCGACCCGCCGTCGAACCATTCGGCGAACTGACCCGGTACCGTGTTGCGCGCGGAGCCTTCCTCCATCGTCGCATACACGGCCTCGAGCCACCGGCAGCAGTCATCGATCATGCCGTTGCGGGCCAGCGCGACGGCGAACCATAACGTCAGGTCGGGCCACACGCCGCCCAATAACCCGAAACCGTGCGAGGGGAAGTACCAGGAGTCGGCCGTCGAGATCGTGCGCAGGCCGACCGGCGTCACGAAGTCCGATTCGGAGAGCCGCGCGAGGATCGCGCGCCGCTCGGCGGGAGCCGCGACGCCGAAGAGCACCGGAAAGACTTCGTCGGCCGTGAAGTTGTCCTGATAATTGCCGTCTTTGTCGTAGTTGAGGACGAAGGCCCCGGTATCGACGTTGAAAAGATGCGCCATCATCTTCTCGCGCAAGGTCGCGCTCTCGCCGGCGTAGCGCTCCCAATGGTCCTTCTCGCCCGCCACCGCGCAAAGCATCGCGGCGGCCTCGAGCGCGAACACGGCTTCGGCGTTGATCTCGGTGACGGCGCCGTCGAGCGTGTAATAGGGGATGATGTTGCGCCACGACGTGATGCCGTACATGTCGACGCCCTTGGCGCTGCAATAGATCAGCCCGTTGCCGTCGCGTTGCGAGAGCAGATAGTCCGCGATGCGCACGATCAGCGGAATCGACTCGCGCACCCACGCGTCGTCGAGCGTCGCGTTGTAATGGTGGAGGATCGCGATCAGATGCAGCGGCGTGTCGTCGTTGATGTTGAGGTCGTACGAGGTCCGAAAACCGCTAACGCCGCGCACGTACTCGACGACCTGGCCCGAATCCTCGACGAAGCGGTTGAAGACCTCGATCGCGTCGCGGCTGAACTGCGGCAAGAAATAATCGAACCCGTGCACGAACCACGACGTGTCGCGGGAGACCAGGATATCCGAGGGCGGCGAATTGGTCGCGCCCCAGCCCTGCGGATACTCTTTGATCACGCGCAACATGTTGCACTTGGCCCAGACGACGCCGCGGCTAATCGTGGGCGAGGGCGTGAGCAACCGCGCGTCGGCCAGGGCGGCACCGTAGTAGCGTTGCGTGTCTTCGAGCGCGCCTTCGTCCTGCATGAGCGCGTCGAAGCGCGCGCGGGCCGCTTCCAGACCGCGACCGTCGAAGACAACGGCGATCCGCAGCCGCTCGCGCGCGCCGGGGGCCACCGCGAGCCGGTATTCGAACGCGCCGAAGATGCGCCCGCTAACGTACTCCGCCAGCGCCGGCGTCACTTCGGCCAAGCCCTCGTCGCGTAGCGACCCGCGCCGCATCGCCAGTTGCAGCACCTGCTCGCGCAACGCCACGACCGCGGCGTGCGGTTCGCGCGACGCCCCCCAAAATCGCGCGGCCCCGGTCTGTTCGTTCCAGGCCCGCACGTACCGTCCGTCGACCCCGGCGCAGACTTCCTTCTCGGGCTCGCCATAGAAGCGCTGACCGACTAGTAACGCCCACGGGAAAATCGCCGCGTCGACCGGCTCGGCACTCGTGTTGTGCAACGCGACGTCGACGACGAAAGCGACGCTTCGGTCGTGGGCCGGGCCATGCGGCACGTAAAAGCATTCGCGCACCAGCATCCGCTCGTCGAGCGCGAATTCGGAGATCTGCGCGTATGGCAAGAACGTGAATTCGCGCTGGATCTGATGCGGCAGAATCGTCCGCGCGCGATCGCGCAGCCGGTACGCGATTTGATGGGTGCCGAAGATGATCTGATCGGAGTCGGCGTCCCATAGGCCGCGCACGCCGCCCTTCGGCGTGCACGATGCGTAGCTTTTGAAGTTGCCGAGGGTCAGACCGAATGGGGTCTCGGACTCGGGCAGCACGTACGCGCAGAATTCGTTGTGCTGTGCATCGTAAGACGGGGTCACGCTCAGCTTTACTTCGCACCCGGTCGCCCAAGGCCCCCAATCCGCCCGCTCGAACCGCGAACCTGACCCGCTCGCCGCGCGCGACGGGGGTTCGCAACTGCTGCGGAGACGACACACATATGTAGACAAACACGTGTTCGCATGGTAGAATTCGAGGATGAAGCTCTCCGAGTGGGCCGCGCGTCAGGGCATCTCTTACACCACCGCTTGGCGCTGGACGAAAGACGACGCCATGCCCGTTCCGTGGCGCAAAACCGCTACCGGGACGATCCTGGTCGACGTCGCACGCGATGAATCTCCCGCACGCGTCGCGCTCTACGCGCGGGTGAGCTCACACGATCAACGCAGGGATCTCGACCGCCAACTGGCGCGACTTTCCGCCTACGCGGCTGAGCAGAACCTCCACGTCGTCGCGACGGTCGCCGAAGTCGGTTCGGGCCTGGGTGGCAAGCGCCGCAAGCTCTTGCAATTACTCTCCGATAAGACGGTATCGGCCATCGTGGTCGAACACCGCGACCGCTTTGCCCGTTTTGGATCAGAATATCTCGAAGCGGCGCTCTCGGCCGCGGGACGGCAACTGATCGTCGTCGACCCCACGGAGATGAACGACGATCTCGTCGTTGACATGATCGCGATCCTTACGAGCTTCTGCGCCCGTCTCTACGGTCGCACTTCCGCTCGCAACCGCGCGATCAGTATCGAGCGGGCGATCGCACGAGGTGCCACGTCCTGAGCGCGCCTGTGGCAGCGCGCGATTTCCCATGGATGCGGGAAGTGGCCAAGAACGCGCCGCAGTAGACGATCAAGAACTTCGGAGAGTGGAAGATTCGCCTATGCAAATAACAAACGGCAGGCGGCCCCTAGCCCTCGAATGCGAGACGACGAACGTATGCCGACGCTCTTGGCCCCGGCGAAAATCAACCTGACGCTCGAGATCCTCTCACGGCGCGACGACGGTTATCACACGCTGCGAAGCCTGATGTTACCGATAGCGCTCTACGACCGGATCGAGCTCGAGGCTGCCGAGTCGAACGAGTTCCGCACGGACGACCCCGCGCTCGCCGGCGCGAACCTCGTGATGCGGGCGCTGGAGGCCGCTCGGCTGCGAACTCGCTTCGACGTCGTGCTGCACAAAACGATCCCGGTCGGCGGCGGGCTCGGCGGCGGTTCGAGCGATGCCGCCGCGGTCTTGCGCGCGGCGATGGACGGGGCCCTTGGCGAACGGCCCGACCTCGACTGGATCGGGACCGCGGCGTCACTCGGCTCCGACGTTCCGTTCTTCCTGGCCGGGACCGGCGCGCTCGTCGAAGGTACGGGCGAACGCGTCACGGCGATCGGGTCGCTGCCGGCCTGGTGGGTCGTCGTCGTGCGGCCGCTCGCCTCCGTGTCGACCGCCGACGCCTATCGCGCTCTCGATGCCTCGCGCGAGCGCGGCGGCGCACCGCCGAGCCGCCCACGCGCGACGAGCGCGTCGCTTGCAGCGATCGATGCCCTGCAACGCGCGGATTTCAACTCGCTGGTCGCGGCGCTGGTCAACGACTTCCACGACGTGATCGTGCCGGCGTTTCCCGAAGTCTCACGGGCGGATCAGGCGTTACGCGACGCCGGCGCGCGGCACGTCCTGCTCTCCGGCTCCGGTTCGTGCCTCTTCGCGCTTTTCGAAGAGGAACGTGAAGCGCGCGATTGCGAACGCGCCCTCGACCGCGCCGCCGTCGAACGGGTCTTCGCCGTGCCGCTGCATCAAGACAACGCATGGCGCTAGGCGCACCACTCGTCGCCGTCGTCCTGGCCGGCGGAGCGCCCGACGAAGTCAGCGCGGGTACGAAAAACGCCCCGAACAAAGCCTTCGTGCCCATCGGCGGCGTGACGCTGGTCGCCCGCACCCTGGCCGCATTACGCTCGTCGCGCAAGATCGGACGGATCGTGGCGGTCGCACCGTCGAGCGCTCGCGCGGCCACCGCGCTCTACGGCGCCGACGAAATCCGCGAGGCCGGCCCGACGATGGCGGACAGCCTTCGGTCGGGCCTCGCGCGGCTGCCGCCCACCGAACTCGTCCTCGTGTCCGCATCGGATCTGCCGATCCTCTCGCGCGAGGCCATCGATGAGTTCCTAACGCTAGCGGAGCGGACGGACGCCGACGTCGTCTACTCGTGCGTCGAGCGCCGGCGGCACGAAGCACGCTTCCCCGGCGTACCCCACACCTGGGCCCACCTGCGCGAAGGCACGTTTTGCGGCGGCGGCTGCGTCGCGCTGCGACCGTTCGCCCTCGAAGCACTGAGCCGCTTCCTCGGGCGGCTCGGTAACGCTCGGAAAAATCCGCTCCGGCTCGCGTCGATTTTCGGCTACGACATCCTTGCGCGTTACGCGCTGCGCCGGCTCTCGATCGCCGACGTGGAACGGCGCGCGAGCGACTTATTGGGCGTTCGCGTCGCCGCCGCGGTTTGCAGATACCCCGAGATCGCGATCAACGTCGATCGCGTGAGCGATATCGAGCTTGCGAGGCGGCTGGTTCGCCAATTCAACGCCACCGGTTAAAGAGGTCGTTGGCGATTCCGAATTGATCGAGCGCCTTACCGACGGTGTGGGCGATGATGTCGTCGACCGTCTGTGGTTTCGCGTACATGGCGGGGATCGGCGGCAGCAGGATCGCGCCGATTTCGGCCAACTGGGTCAGCGTGCGCAGGTGGCCGAGGTGCAAGGGCGTTTCGCGCACGACGAGCACCAGCCGGCGCCGCTCCTTGAGGCACACGTCCGCGGCCCGCACGAGCAGATTTCCGTTGAGGGAATGGGCGATGGCCGCGGCGCTTTTTATGGAGCACGGAATCACGAGCATGCCGTCGGTGAGAAACGATCCCGACGAGATCGGCGCGGCCAAATCGTCGTCGCGATGCACGTGCGTCGCTAGTTGCTCGAGGTCGTGCGCCGTGTAGGGCGTTTCCAATTCGACCGTCTTGCGCGCTTGGCCGCTCATCACCAAGTGCACTTCGCAATCGGCGTGGTCGCGCAGCGCCCGCAGCGCCGCGAGCGCGTACGCGCTGCCGCTCGCGCCCGTGACGCCGACGACGATCTTTCGCACGACGCGGGGCTTCACAACGGTGGTTCCGAGGTCCCCCGCAGTAAGGCGCGAATCTCGGGAAGGTTCTATGTCGGAGCGTATCATCACGGGGATAGACGCCGCGGGCTTGCCTTTCGTCGGCGAGGTCTACGCGCGACGGCTCCTGGCGTTCGTGCGAGATCTGACCCGCTACGCCTCTGAAGGGACCGAGAGTGACGCGCGGCGCGCGCTGACATCGCCGTATTCCGGCGTGCCCAACGTCGACGCACGCGCGCTGTGCGTCGCGGCCGGCGAACGGCGCGCTGTCGCGGAGACGATTGCCGCCGACCGCGTGCCGCTACCGCACGAGGTTTCGGTCGCGGCGCGACGCTTTACGCGGCTACTCGCCGACGTGCGCGATGCGTACCGCGCGCAAGGCGCGACGACGCGCGAACATCTCAGGACGATCGAACTCGGCCTCGCCGCGACGCTCGAACTCGATGCCGCAGAACGGGCCACCTTCGATGCGTTAGTTGAACTTGCTGGTGCGCTCGACGCCGCGCGCGCCGCGGGCTCGCCCTGGGAGGCGCGAGAACTCCTGACCGCGCTCGAACGCATCCCGGCCGCCGACGTGCCCGAGGTTCCACATGCCCCGCAAGTGCTGCGCGCGCACCCGCCGGAGTCGCCCTGGACGGTAAAGCGCCGGCGCGGCCACTTCAGCGCCTCGTCGCTGGGCGCGTTCGCCGAGTGCGAGCGCCGCTGGTACTACCGCTACGTGTGCGCGGCCGTCGAAGACCGCGGATCGTCGGCGTCGTTCTACGGTACCGCGTTTCATTGGGCGCTCGAGCGCTTTCACCAAGAGTTCGCGCGCGCCGACGCCGCGCCGCTCGAACTCCTCGAACGTAAGCTCGACTCCTATTTGGCCACGTCGTTCGAGCGCTTTCGATCCGGTTTCGAAACGACGGTGGAATACGAATTGCAGCGGCGCCGAGCCAAGCGCACGGGGCGCCGCTACATTGCCTGGTTCGTCGAACGCGCGCGCGCCCATCCGTTTACGGTCATCGGAACCGAAGAGGCCGTGAACCTCGAACTCGACGGGTACACGTTCATCGGATATATCGACCGGCTGGACCGCGACGACGCGACCGCGGCGGTCACCGTCGTCGACTACAAAACGGGCAGCATCGCGGAGAGCGCGCAAGAGTATCGCGCCAAAGTCGCCGAGTTCCTGGACTTTCAGCTGCCGTTCTACTACTGGGCGCGCACCGCGGCGGGCGACCGCGTCACGCGCTTGTCGCTGGTGCCGCTCAAGGACTCCGCCCGCGACGTGCGGCCGATCGAACTCGAAGTCGTGCCGGTAGCCGCGCCGCGTTCCTACGGCGATTCAGCGACCGGCACGATCGGCGTCGTCGAGCTCGAACGCGCGCGGGCCAAGATGATCGAACTGGCCGCACTGCTGGCCGACGGACCGCTCGTCCGGTTTCCGGCCACCGACGATCCCGACGCCTGCCGCTACTGCGCGTACAAGATCGCCTGTCGCGAACGGCCGCTGCCCCGCGAAGACCGGTTCGGCCGGTGACCCGCGACATCGTGCAAGGCGCGGCCGTGGCACTGGCCGGGCGCGCCGGGACCGGCAAGACGACCGAACTCCTGCGGCTCGCCGTCGAGGCCGCCCGCGGCGGCCGCCGCGTGCTGCTCACCGCGCCGAGCGACGCGGGGGTCGCGCGCTTGCGCGCGCGATTGCCCGCGGACGTCGGGCCGGACGCGATCGAGTGCGTTCCGCTCGGTGCGCTCGCCTTCGAGTTCGTGCGGGCGTCGCGCGCGAACGACGGGCTCACCGCGCCGGCGGCGATCGACGACGTCCGCGCCTCACGGCACTTCGAACGCGCGGGCGCCCGGCTCTTCGCGCTCGAGTGGACGGAATTCGTCAACGAGGAGCTCGATCCCGAAATTACGGGCCTGCGCGCGCCGGAGCGCTTTTCGGCCGCGGCCTTCCGGCTGATTCGTAAGCTGCGCGCGTCACTCGTTTCGCCCGAAGCGTTCCGCGCCATGGCGCTGCGCGGCGCCATGGAGTTCTACGGCCGCCCGCCCAATTTCGCCGACGCCGGCCTCATCATGGAGACGGCGCCCAAGTATCGCGATTCGCTGAGCGTGACGCCGGCGGAGCTCGAGCGTCAGCGCGAGCGCGAGGTCGATCTCGTGAAGATCCTGGCCCAGCTCTACGCGGCGTACGCCCTGGAGCTGGTCGCCCGCGGCTGCCTGACGCCGACCGACGCGATCTACGAGGCGGCGACGCTGATGCGACAGCGCCCGGAACGTTTTGCCGCGGCGCGGCGCCGCTTCGCGGCGGCCTTCGTGGACGACGCGCAAGACCTCACCGGCGCGGAACTGAGCCTCTTGGAAGGGCTCTTCGGTGAGGCGCTCGGTTCGGTGACGTTGGCCGGCGACGAGGCGCAAGCGACACGCGGCTTCGCGACCGGCGCGCGCGGCGCGGCGGTCTTCAAACGCGCGGGCCGGACGATCGCCGCCGCCACCTCATATCGCAGCGCGCCCGCGATCGAACGGGCCGCTTTGCGCGGGCTCGACCCGGGCTCCAGTCCGCGGCCCAGTCACTCGGAAAACGTTCAACTGTACCGGGGCTCGACCGCGCGGGATGAAGCCCGCTTCGTGGCGCTCGAGGCGAGTCGCCTGATCGCCGGCGGCCTGCCCCCGGAGCGGATCGCGGTGATCACGCGCAACCTCGGCTGTGCCCACGTCTACGTCGACGCGCTGCTGGCCCAAGGCGTCCCGGTCGACGTCGCGGGTGCCGCCAGCCTCTACGAGTTCCCGGCCGTGCTCGATGCGCTGGCGGCCCTTTGGTCGGCCGTCGACCCGTTCCGGCACGAGTATCTGCTGCGCAACCTCGAGGCGCCCTGGCTGCGCCTCTCCGACGCGTCGATCGCGGTTTTGTGCGGCGACGCGGAAGCTCCCCAGCCGCTGCTCTTCGAACTGCCCGAGGGAACGGGCGACGAGGACGCCGGACCGCGCTGGGACCGCAGGCGCGACTTGCGCCTCGGCCGCAACGTCACGCGCGGCGACGTCGACTCCGCGCTGCCGGACGAGGCCCGGGCGCGCGTGAGCGAATTCCGGGCGGCGCGCGCGCGCTGGGAAACGGCGGCGCGAACGCTCTCGCTGCCGGAACTCGCGCGCACGATTCTCGCCGAGTCGGCGCTCGCAACCCTCGGCGAAGGTGCCCGCGGGCGGTTTGAAGCCGGCTTGATCGCACGCTTGATCGCCGAGATCGACGCGTTTGCCGCGCGCGAACCGCTGGCCGCGCTCGAGGATTTCCTAGCGTGGGCCGAGTGCGTCGCCGACGCCGAGGCCGACTTGCTCGGTCTTTCGCTGCGCGATCCCGGCGCGGTGCGCGTCTTGGACGTCGAAGCGGCGAAGGGCGAGGAGTTCGAGGCGGTGTTCGTGGTCGACGTGCGGGCCGGCGCCTGGCCGCGCTACTACGTTCCCGACGCGTTTCTCTTCACGCCCAAGTACGGCATGATCCCCAAGGAAAACGTCGGCGACGCCGCGGCCGCGCGCACCGCGAAGTTCACCTACGTCCTCTTCCGGTCAAGGATCCGCGAGATGTACAACGCCGAGGAGCGTCGCGCGTTCTATTGCGCCGCGTCGCGGGCGCGCGGCCGGCTCTACGTTAGCGCTTCCGGCCGAGCGACCCGCGGCGTTTCCGCGCCGGAAATCCTCGAAGATTTGGCGGGCGGGTAGTTTTCACCAATCAGCGAGTGAGGGCTCGCGTTGCTGAGGAAACGGCTTGCGAGAGCATCCGAGTGAGGGCCGGCTCTGCCTGGAGTCGCCAGCTTAGGTGAGTCCGGACATACCTCTCACCGAATCCTCACGACACTTTGCAAACCGGACGACGTTGTGGGAGTAAGCATGAAGCTGGATACTTCCACCGATCCGCAAGTCGGGTTTCGGCCGCCGGGGTCGCTCGATGCCGATCCTCTGAGCCGCTATAACGGCGCGTTCACGCGCCGCCACGCCGCCCACTTGCTGCGCCGGGCCGGCTTCGGCGGCACGCCCGGCCAGATCGAAACTCTGACGGCACTCGGACCGCAAAGCGGCGTCGATTCGCTCCTGCACCCGTCCCGGCCCGATCTCCCGCTGCCGGATTATCCCGACGCCGCGCTGCTCTTCGATCCCAAGACTCGGTACGCCGCGGCGCAGAATTGGTGGCTCGACCGGATGCTGCGCACGCAGCACCCGCTCTTCGAGAAGGTCGCGCTCTTCTGGCACGGGCACTTCGCGACCAGCCTGGCCAAGGTACCGCCCCAGCTGATGGTCGAGCAGATCGGCCTCTTCCACGCTCAAGGCTTAGGGAATTTCCGGACCTTGCTCTTATCGGTATCAAAGGATCCAGCGATGCTGGTGTGGCTCGACAACCGTTACAACGTCAAGGCGCACCCCAACGAAAATTACGCTCGTGAAGTGATGGAGCTCTTCGCACTCGGTCTGGGCAATTATAGCGAAGACGACGTCAAGAGCGCGGCCCGCGCGTTCACCGGCTGGACGGTCGATCGGGCGCTGAACTTCACGTACCGCGACTCGCAGCACGATGCAGGCCAGAAGACGTTCCTCGGCGTCACCGGAAACTTCAGCGGTGAACAGGTCATCGATATCATCCTGCAACAGCCGGTGCACCAGCGCTTCATCTGCCGCAAGCTGCTCGAATACTTCGTCTACTCCGACCCCGAGCCCGAGCTGATCGAAGCGCTAGCGCAAACGTACGCGCTCTCGGGCTACGACCTCGGCAAGACCGTCGCCACGATTCTGCGCTCCAACGTTTTCTTCTCCCCGCGGGCCTACCGCGCGCTGCCCAAAAGTCCGCTCGAATTCGTGATCGGAACCCTGCGACTGATGCAAGTCGCGCAGGTGCCGCCCGATACGCTGGGCTGGCTGCGGCGCATGGGCCAGGAGCCGCTCGCGCCGCCAAGCGTGAAGGGCTGGGACGGCGGCCCCGCCTGGATCAGTACGGCAACCTTGTTGGCCCGCTTCAACTACATCAACCGAATCGTGCGGGCCGCGCCGCGGAGCGGTACGACGTCGCCGACCTTCCCGGCGTTTGGTCCCGACGACGTCGTGCGCGGCGCGGGCGGCATGGACGCGGGCGCCGTGCTCGCGACGATCTCGCGCGACGCTCTGCAGGACGACGTGACCGGCGGCGTCCGCCAAACGCTTCTGGGCTACCTCGAATCCGCCGACGCGACTTTGCCGACGCCGCTTGGGCCTGAGAACTATCAGGACAAGATTCGCGGCGCGCTCGCGCTGACGCTCAACCTGCCCGCCAACCAACTGAATTGAAAGTAGCCGCATGAATTCACGCCGCGCGTTCATCTCACGCTCGCTCGGATTCGCCTTCCTGGGCGGAACGTTGCCATCGTTCTTAAGCGTAGCGGCCGGCGCCGCCGAGCTGCCCTCGTTCGGCTCGAGCGTGGATCCCGATAATACGTTGCTCGTGATCCAAATGGGCGGCGGTAACGACGGGCTCAACACGATTGTGCCGTACTCCGACGACGCGTACCATCGCGTGCGCCCCGCGATCGGCATCGCGCCGAAGACCGTGCTGAAAATCGACGAGCGCATCGGGTTCAACCCGGCGCTGGCGCCGCTCGCCGATCTTTTCAACGACGGGCACGTCGCGATCGTGCAAGCAGTCGGCTATCCCAATCCGAACCGCTCGCACTTCGAAGCCACGCAGATCTGGGAGACGGCCTCGCCCGACCGGCCGGTCACGAATGGCTGGCTCGGGCGGTACCTCGATGCGAGCGTTACTCCGGGTGCCGGTCGCGCCGATACGTCGCGGCTGTTCACGGCGGTGTCGCTCGGCGACACGGTTCCGGCCGCGCTGATCGCCCAGCACGTCGACGTGCCCGCGATCGGGGCCTTGACGACGTTCGGCTACAACGTCGGCAAAGATACCGGTTCGAAGTCGACCGCCGGGACGCTGTACGACGGCGCGCAAGCCGGCCAGTCGCCGTACCTCGACCTGATCGAGACGACGGCCCGTGATGCGATGCACGGCGGCGACATCCTCCAGCACGAACTCGCCGGGTACAAGCCGGCCGTCGTCTATCCGACCGACGCGTTCGCGCAGCAACTCCAACTCGCGGCGCGCATCGTCGGTTCGAACGTCGGCACGAAGGTGATTTTCGTGTCGATCGGATCCTTCGACACGCACGCGGGACAGCGCGCGCAGCAAGACCGGCTCCTAGGGTACCTCGCGGGCGGGTTGCGCGCGTTTTACAAGGATTTGGCCGCGCACGGGTTGCAGGACCGCGTACTCGCGTTGACCTTTTCCGAATTCGGCCGGCGCGTCGCGCAAAACGCATCGAACGGAACCGATCACGGCACCGCGATGCCGCTGTTCGTGGTCGGCGGTCAGGTAAAGGGCGGCGTCTACGGCGAGCACCCGTCGCTGACCGACCTCGACGACGGCGATCTAAAATTCGCGACCGACTTTCGCGCGGTGTACGCGACCGTACTCGAACGCTGGCTCGGCCGCGACCCCGCCCACATCATCGACGGTTCCTACCAGCACGTAGCGTTCGTCTAAAGAGGCGCCGCGCCGACCGGCGGCGGAGAGGCTCAGTGTCATGGCTCTCCTTCGCAGCGAAACGGCCGGCGTGCGCGCACTCGTGAAGATCGAACCGATCCCTAGCGCGGCGTACGTGCGCGAGGTCCTTCCAGACACCTATCCGCTGTGGGGCGACGGCCGCAGCTTCGAACGGTACGTCGCCGATTTCCGCGCGTTCGCCGGCTCGGCGTACGGCAAGCGCCGCCCGTTCACGGTCGGCTTGCTCGACGGTGGACGGATCGTCGCTTCTTGTAAGAACTACGATCGCGAACTGCGCTGGAAAGATACGGCGCTGCGGGCGACCGGCATCGGCGCGGTTTACACGCCGGAAGACCTGCGCGGCCGCGGCTACGCGAGCCTGATGCTGGGAGCGCTGCTCGATGCCGAGCGCGACGCCGGGCGGGACGTCGCGTTCCTGTACGCGGACATTCACCCGGCCTTCTACGAACGGCTCGGCTTCATTACGTTGCCGTCGCGCCTCTTCACCTTGCGCGCGTCCTCCCTCGATGGTTCGCACGCGGGCGCGACGCCGCTCGAAGCGGGCGATTGGGCCGGCGTGCGGCGCTGCTTCGAGAGCTTGGACCGGCGCCGTGCCTGGAGTTTTCGGCGCACGCCGCTGGTGTGGGACTGGATGCGCTCGCACTGGAGCGCGCCGCCGGCGAACGGCGCGCAACACGTGCAGCTCGCGATCAAACGTGGCCGCGCGACGATCGCCTATGCGATCGGCCGCCGCGTCTTGCGCGACGATACGTTCGTCCTCGACGACTTCGCATTCGACGACGAGGGCCGCGCGCTCGTGCCCGCGTTGCTGCGCGCCGCGGCCGGCGATCTGCGCCGCGTTGGCGGCTGGCTTCCACCGCCGCTCGCGCGCGACGTCCTGCCGCGCGGCTCCGTGCGCGCGCGCAAGACAGCCATCCTCATGCTGGTTCCGCTTTCCCCACTTGCGCGCGCCTGGTGGACCGAAACGAAAGAGGCGACCCTGGGGAACCGGGCCGACCCATGCTGGAGCGCCGACCACGTTTGAGTAAAGAGGTGCGCACGCTCCTGATCGTTTTCGGCGTCCTCGCGGGCCTGGTTGTTCTTGGCTTCGCGGGCCTCGCGGTCGCGTTCGGCATCTTCGTCAAACACATCGCCTCGATGCCGCGCGATCCGGCGGCGTTGCGGCGCACGGTGGGCAAGATCGCGACCTTCGAGATCCCGCGCGGCTACGAGATCGCGAGCGCCAACGATTTCGGTTTCTCGCTAACCGCGAGCCTAAGGCCCGTAAACCGCCACTCGACGTTTCACATTCAGTTGCAGGGTTCGACCCTCCCGACGGCCGGCAACTCGCAATCGACGGGCACCGCGCTCGGCATGACCTTCGCGGAACGGCTGCTGGGCTGCGAACCCGGCGCCACGAACACGATCGAGGTCACGATCCGTCACGCGCGCGAACCGCTACGTGTCATGCGTTGCACGCGGAATAACGGCGAAGCGATGGAAGTCGAGTTCATCACCTTCCCCGGCAACGTCGCGTCGGTCAGCCTCTCGGCCCTCGGCACGGGCAACGATTTCGACGAGGCCGCCGTGCGCGAGTTATTGGCTTCCGTCAAGTGAGCCGTAACCACGCTGCGAGCCAGCAGGAGCACTCGCACGTTTCCCAGCGACAGCTCGACGGCGGACAGCAGTCCGACGGGGCCCGCGCCCACAATGACGACATCGACGTGTTGTTCCATATACCACATCTTAAGTTATACTCAGTATATTTTATACTCAGTACAGAATATGGTATGAAGAGCTACATGTCAATGCCCTCCGAGCGTCGATTGCGTAAGCGCCTCGCCACGCGACAAGGCATCTCCGATGCCGCCACTCGCCTCTTCTTCGAGCGGGGCTTCGATCACGTGACGGTGGACGAGATCGCCGCAGCCGCCGACGTCGGACGGATGACGGTGTTCAATCACTTCCCTCGCAAGGAGGACATGTTCTTCGATCGCGATGAGGAGAGTCGCGAAATCTTGCGCGACGCTTTGCGGCGGCGTGATCTCGGCGTCGCCCCGATCGAAGCGTTACGTCTGCTCGCTCATCGCCTAGTTGCCGAAGCGAGCCCCTTCGTCGAATTTACGTCGCGGAGCCAAGGCTTTATCGCAACGATCGAGGCCAGCGAAACGCTCAAGGATCGCGCCAGGGCGATTCGTGACGAACTCGCACAGGTCGTAACGGCGGCGCTATCCGAATGCGTGGCGCGAGAGCCTTCCGATCCCGACGCTCGTCTGGCGGCCGGTCTGCTGTTGGCGACGTGGACGGTGGCCCTCGTCCAGGGCCACGAGACCTTTCGACGGAGTCGAAATACAGAGGACGCGAAAGCCGCCTTTCTCGTTCTTATCGATAAAGGAACCATCGGCGTAAAAGCATCGATGACAGGCACGCCCTACGCGTGAGCGTCGCGGGCCACCTTAACCGGTTCACTTCTTTAGCGTTAATTCGAAGCGCCGTTGCGCGCCCGGGGATGCGACCTCGGTCATGCCGCAGCGCACGAGAACTGCGGCAGAATCGAGGTTGTCGCGATCGCATCTTGCCCGGACGTTCGCGAAGCCGATAGACTCCGACGCCGCGGCCAGGACGGCGCGAGCGGCTTCGGTCGCGAACCCGAATCCGCGCGCGGACGGTACGAGCGCATAGCCGAGCTCGATCGCGTCGTAGCTTTCGGCCCAGTGATTCGGCCAGGCGTCGACGTACTTGAAGCCGGCGTGGCCGACCGTCCGCGCCGGTCGGGATGGCTCGAGAACGTCGATAACCAGAAAGCCGAACCCGTAACGGGACCAGTGCTCGATCATGAAAGCCGCGAATGCCCGCGCGAGTTCAATCGGCCATGGCTCCGGTCGCGTCGCGTACGCTTCTGCGGCCAGCCGGGCATAGAGCGCTTCCTCAGCCGGCACGGGCTGACGCAAGCGCAAGCGCGCCGTTTCGATCGATCGTGGAAACGCCTGCGGTAGCGGCTCGCTCCCCATTGTGCGCTACGTCATCCGCCAGGCGGGTACAACGCACGGGTAGCTACTCGAACCAAAACTCACGGGAGAAACCATGCTCGCCACGATTACCGCCTTACTCGCGATGGCCTCCGGCGCCGCTTGCCCCGGCGCCGATCCGGCGATCACCAACGTCACCACGTCGCTCGCTGCGGGGACCGACGTGAATACGTACACGCTCGACGTCACGATCACAAACCTCGGCTCAGTCCGCCAGCCGAGCAACACGCTCCAGTCGGTCGTCATCTACCTCGACGGCCAGAAGAAAGACGAGAAGGGGTTGCCGCCGCTGGGGCCGGGTAAAACCTATTCGTTTCCGTACCTCGTGCATCGCAATGCCGACGCTGCCCGCGGCTCGACCGCGGTGCGGTTGCGCCTCGTCCAGACCCAGCCGGCCGGGGCTTGCTCGGACTCGAACGATACGAAGCGGATCGTGATTTAGTTCGAGTCGCGGCCGGACCGAACGAGCGCGCCCGGCGTCCGCCGAACGGGAGACGCGTAGCGCCCGCCAAGCGAGAGGCGCATACCGGACGCCAAACGTGAGGCGCGTATCGCGGGCGAAACGAGGCGCGCGTAGCGGACCGCCGAAAAGTTCGCCTCATCATGGCTGTAAGCGACCGGGAACGTCTATTGGAGCGTGCGCTCGCGCTTCCGAACGCCCACGATTCGGACTTCTTCGGGGGCCGGCGACCGCCGCCCGGGGTCGACCCAGCGCTGGTCAAACGCATCGACGACCCGGCCCTGCGCGCGAAGCTGGTCGGCGCGCACATCGTCGAAGGCTTGCAGTCGCCCAAAGGTCCGCAGAAAATCGCCTCGATCGTGCGAGTCTATCCCAGCTTCGACGCGCCGCCGCGCGAGCCGTCGCGCGCTCCGGCAAACGGGCGCGCGAAGTCGGCGACGTCTCAGGCCGCCCAGCGCGGCCTGCCGACGGTCGACGAGATGGAACGGCTCATCGCGCGTATCCGGGAAGTCGAGGCCGAGGTCGAAGGCGATCTGGCTTCCGCCGTTGACGAACGCATCGCGCTCCTCAAGCGGGCCCTAGCCGACCTTGACGGCGCGGAACTGGAGTCGGCATATCGCGAACTCGGCGAGGCGCTGGAGCAGAAGCGGGCCCTCGCCTCGCAAGTCCGCTTCGAAACGTTTCGCCGCGTTGAAAGCGACACGCTGTTCGAGCCGCGCGTCTACCTGCGCTTGCTGGCGCGCTGAACCAGCCACAGCGCGTTGCGCGCGGTGATCTGCGGTTCGCCGCGCGCGCGCAAGTCCGGAATCGATAAGCCGATCGCCGGCGACTCATTCGTCAGCGACGCGCCGGCGCCGGCCAGCGCCAGCGTTCGTTCGCGTAGCGCGTCGCTCGGTAAGAACACGTAGGCGGGGCCTGCCGGCAAGCGCGCCGGAACCTCGCGAACGAGAATCAGGCGACGGTCCGGAGCGAGGTAGCGGCTGAGCACCAGCACGTACGCGGAGGTGTTCGCGCCGGCCACGATGACGGCGTCGGGACGGGCGGTCACGGCATCGGCCACGGCGCGTTCGGAGAGGTGCTCGTTATCGTCCCACCATTCGACGTACGGGCGGTCGAGAACGAACGCGCCGGCGCCGAGCAACACGATAAAGGCCGCCGCACCGGCGGCGAAGCGGCGCGCGCGCACGTCGTCCGCCGCGATAAGCCACGCCAAAACGAGCGCCACGGCGAATTCGAGACCGGTCCACGTCGAGATCGCATAGCGGGTGATCAACGCGTAGTGTGCGTGCGTCGCGGCGTCGAGGAACGCGAGCGGGACGGCGCTCGACGCGACGAGCGCGAGCGCTAGCGCGCGCACGAAACCGTCCCCCGGACCGCGCACGAGCCGGTACAGCACGAACGCGATCAGCAGCGCGACGGGCAGCAACAGGAGGCCGAGCGCGACGTGAGCGTACTCGCTATCGAAGAACGACGCCCCGACGTTGAACGACCACTTCAGCAGCGACGAGCGCAGCGAGTATTCCGTCGCCGCCCACGAAACGTCGCCCGCGCCGCGACGCGCCCCACCGGCGAGCAACGCGGCCCAGGGCGCGTACGCCGCGCACGCGAGCAGCACGGCCGCCGCGTAACCGGTCAGCCGGGCGGGCCGAACGGCGCGCGGGCCGCGCCACGCGAACGCCGCGACGGCCGCGCCCTCGAACGCGAGCACGAAAGCAAATTCGACGTTCGTATACGCGCCCACGGCCGCGCAAAGAAAGTACGCGAACCAGCGTCCCCACGACGGCTTCTCGAAGGCCCGCAACACGAGCCAGGCCGAGAGCAAGGTCAGGTCAGAAACCAGCACGTACTCGCGCACCTGCTGCGCCAGCCGGATCTGAACGGGTGCGAGCGCGAAGAACGCCGCCGCGAGCGCGCCGCCTTCGAGCGAACGCGCGGCCTGGCGGCCGAGGCCGAAGGCGAGTCCGATGCCCGCGATGCCCAAGAGCGCGGAGAACGCGCGAACCTGGGCCGTGCCATTGCCCGCCACGCCGATCCACGTGCGCGCGAGGACGTAGTAGAGCGGGCCGCGTTGCGGTTCTTCGCGCGCGATCGAAGCGAGCAGTTCGCCCGCGCCGTGCTCGGGCGTTATTTGTTGTAATGCGAAGACCTCGCGCGCCGGGTGAACCGCGCCGTCGAAGAGGGCGTCGAGCTGCGCGTTCGTGTGGCCGGAAATGCGCAATAGCGAGAAGGCTTCGTCTTGCCAGAGCAGTTTATGGTCGAGCGCGTCGACCCGCGCGAAAATTCCGAGCACGATCGCGAGCGCCGCGATGGCCAGCAGCGTCCGCCCTTCGACCGGCTCAGGGTGACGGACCGGTGCCTTACTCAATGTCATCCTGAGCTTGATGCAGGGCGAAGGGAGCGAAGAGCGAGAGCTCGCGGGCGGGCTCTTCGGTGAGCGACGCGACCCGCACGCCGAGGAGCCGGACCGCCGCGCCTTCGAGCCCCGCTCGCCGCAGGCAGTGGAGCGCCGCGGCCTCGATTGCCGTGGGGTCGTCGGTCGGCACGGTCAGCGCGGTTTGCCGCCCCAGAATCGTGAAGCCGGTCAGCTTGATCTTGACGCCCACCGTGCTGCCGCGGAGTCCGTGCGCCCGCAGGCGGCGGGCGACGTCGGCCGCCAGTTCGCATAGTGCCGCGCGAAGCTCCGCGTCATCCGCGACGTCGTATTCGAAGGTCGTTTCGCTCGAGACCGAGCGCGTCTCGCGATCGGCCGAAACGGCGCGCGCATCGTGGCCGCGGGCAAGCTCGCGAACGGCTCGGCCACCCCGGCCGAACAGCGCGAACGCGTCCTCATCGGAGAGCGCCGCGATCTGGCCGATCGTCGCGACCCCGCGTGCCGTCAAGCGCGTCTGCGTCTTGGGACCGATGCCCCAGAGCCGGCCCGCCGGCAACGGCGCGAGATAGGCGGCTTCCGTGCCGGGCTCGACGCCCGCGCAGCCGTCGGGTTTGGCCGCGTCGCTGGCGATCTTGGCGACCATCTTTTGCGCCGCCACGCCCGCGCTGACCGTCAGCCCGACCTCCTCGCGCACGCGCCGGCGCACGGCCTGCGCGGCCTTGAGCGCTTGCGCGAAATCCTGGGCGGCCAACGCGACGAACGCTTCATCGAGCGAAAGTCCCTCGACCGCGCGCGCGCCGCTTTCATAGATCGCGAAGACCGCTTGCGACAGCTCGCGATAGCGTTCGAAATTCGGTGGTACCACGACGAGGTCCGGGCACAGCGCCCGCGCCTTGAAGAGCGGCATCGCCGACCGTACGCCGAAGGGCCGTGCTTCGTAGGATGCCGTCAGGACGACGGCACGGCGGCTGTTGCCGGCCACCGCGACCGGTTTGCCGCGTAGGCCCGGATCGTCGCGCTGGGCGACGCTCGCGTAGAACGCGTCGAGGTCGAAGTGCGCGATCACGTCGCGCGGCGGCGGTCCACCTCGACGAACGTCGCGAGCAGTCCGGCGCACATGACGGTCAGGGCGGCCAGCAGGTCGACCCAGGCGTTCGGCCATACGAGGCGTCCGTCGGCTGCGAAGACGTTGATCGCGAACGCCGTTCCGTTGAGGCCCAGCGGCCGCAGGATGCCCGCAATCGCGAAGCCCGCGACGATCGCGATCGGCGCCGCGACGAGCGTGCGTTTGGCGAACGCGCTGGCCGCGAAGACGATGCCCAGGAAGGCCATCGCGTTGGCCCACGCCACGAGCGACGTCACGGCCAGATCGAGCGCCGGCAGCGGCATTTTTTCGACGAGCGAATGCGCGGTCAACACCGCCGTGCTGGCAAAGGTAACCAAGAAGAGCCAGGCCCCGATCACGCAGAACTTCACGACCACGACGCTGCGCAACACGCCGGACGTGTAGAGCAGCGGCAACGTGCGCGCTTCGCGCTCGCCCGCGATCGCGCCCGAACCGGCCAGCAGCGCCAACAAACAGAGGATGCGCGCGAGGTTACGCGCGATCCAGTCCGAGCGCACGAAATCCGGATAGGAGCGGAAATTTCGCAACACGAGCTCGGCGGTCTCCTTGTCGACCGCCGCGGCGCCGTGTTGGCGCAAGTACGGGAACACGAACGGAATCGCGGCGGTCACGATCATCACGAGCGTGAAGGCGATCGCCAGCAGCGGCTTGAGCTCGACGTACTCTTTGCGCGAGAGTTCGCGGATCACGGCGCTTCGAACTCGGCGAGATCGAAACCGGCCGCGGGCAGCGCAGCGTCGAAGAAGCTCGGCGCGGGCGCATCCGCGCCGTAGGTAACCAGCACCCGCGGCACCCGCGCGACCGCGCGCTCCAAGAGCGCGAGCGCCGGCGGGGCATCGAACTCTTGGCCCGCTTCGACGACGAGCGCCACCGGCTCGGCGGCCAGCGCCAGCACCAGCACCAACGCTCGCTGGTACGCGGTCTTCATCCGCTTGACTTCAAACCGCTCTTCGAGCCCGGCGGCGCGCAGGTCGCTCGCGAGCGTCTCGGCGTTCCACGGTTGGTTCAGCGCCGAATAATACCGGATCGCATCGCCGATGCGCATCGACGGATACACGCGAAACTCGCGGCCGCAATAGGCCAGACCCGGTCGCACGCCCGCGCTATCCTCCGACGGCACGAGGCCGCAGCGCGCGCGCAACGCCAGGTGGAACGCTACGTCGGCGCCGGTGAGCGCCAGACGGTGGGCGAGCGTGGCGGTCAGGTCCGTACGCCTTCGAAGATCAGACGGATCGATTGCATGTTGCGCGCGTCGTCGGCCTCGTCGCCCGGAGTTTCGAGGATCGCAGTCTTGTCGAGCAGTTCCGTGTGAGCCGCGAGCGCGCGAAACCCCGCGAAGCCGATGTTGCCTTCGCCGATGTGCCAGTGCCGGTCTTTGTGGCCGCCGAGCGGAATCTGCGTATCGTTGAAGTGGAACATTTTCACGCGTTCGAGCGAAACCGTCGCGTCTGCGAGCGCGACGAACCGGTCGACGCCTTCACGCGAATCGATGTCGTAGCCTGCCGCCCACGAGTGGGCCGTGTCCAGGCACACGCCGAGCTGCGG
>Ga0116227_10005776_pt1 | contig 25712 bp, 24 predicted proteins | sample S1TSphgellanicum_FD_89693 | JGI IMG/M metagenome (GOLD analysis project Ga0116227, IMG submission 89693) | Host-associated microbial communities from peat moss isolated from Minnesota, USA - S1T2_Fb - Sphagnum magellanicum MG | ecosystem: Host-associated > Plants > Peat moss > Unclassified...
CGCTCGTGGAGGTGCTGGTTCCAACAAGTGCCTGACAAATTTCAGCTATTTTTTTCTGGTTAAATTTGACCAGTTGCTGAATCTTTTTTTCCAAAATGGCTAAAAATCTGTGGTTTTTCTTTCCCCACCCCGCCTAATCGCCAGATTTCAATTTTTTTCTTGAAAAATAGCCAGAATTCTCTATTGGGTTCTACACTGTAGCCAAAAATATGAAGGATGCTTCAACTTTTCTACTTTCATTTCATATGTGTTTAAGTAAAATCTGGCTAAACTCATTGATAACCACCACCACTTCAGCTACCTCACAAAAATGAAAAATAAAATAAAATACTGGTAACAATCATAAAGTTTAAATGATTTTTGTGTGTGTGTTGTATAATACAAAAAAAATTCACTTACTTGTAATTAGGGTTTGTTTTGATTTTGTGATGTCAAAATTTTTGATCAATTTCATTTCCAAAAAATTAGCACAATTAGTCAAATTTAGACTAGAAAAATAATAGCCCAAAATGTGAAGGATGTTTAAACTTTTCTACTTTCATATGTGTTTTAAGTTAAATCTGGCTAAACTCTCTTACAGATAATCATTACCACTTCAGCTATGTCACAAAAATGAAAAATAAAGTAAAATAAAATATTGGTAACAATCCTAAAGCTTAAATGATTTGCATGTGTGTTGGATAATAAAAATTCTTTCACTCACTTGTAAATTAGGGTTTGTCTCAATTTAGTGATGTCAAAAATTTTGATTAATTTCCTTTCCCAAAAATTAGCAAAATTAGTCAAATTTACAATAGAAAAATAGTCTAGCCTTTTTTAAGAAGGGGAAAAAAAGGGGGGGGGAAGGGGGGGAACAAAAAAATTGTCCAAAAAACCCACTACTTGTGATGTGGAGGAGAGTCGACAAGGTGGAGCTGGAAAGTACTGAAAAAGTGAGATTCCGACACTAAACAAGCTGCTTTATAGTTGCGTAATAATGGGCTGTGTCCATTACGGCAAGTTCAAACCAACAAGAGTTAAAATACAAAATGTTCCACGAAGTTGTTCTGAACAAAAGGAACAACTGACACAGTTCATAGTAACACCCGGTGTACCAGGCTTCACCAGCACCCCACCACGGTACCTTGACCTTGGTGAGTGAGGCCTTTTGTAGTGGCCAAATTCAACCCAGGAAATGTTAAATTTGGAAGATGCGGAGACCCTGATTTAGACTTGGGATGAGATATTATTTACCATGGTTAGAAAGTCACCAGGATGGTGAACCAGCAGCTCCATCCAATGTTGGTATATCTTCACCGATTGTGCTCCGCAATGGCTCCAAAACTTGGTGGGCTTGGTGGGTCTGAAGAATGTGAAAATTGTTGTAAAAATTGCAGGGCACAACAAAATGGTGCAGGTTTTGTCCATTTCCATCGGTAGTGGACTTTCTTTGACTTTTAGGGTTTTCGGGTTTCAATAATGATACAACAAACCAATTTGGTGCATTATTGACAGAGGAAGCAAAGAAAATGCGCAAAGACATGGAAAACACCATGTCAGTCCTGCTGCCTGAGTCATGGGCGTTGCCACTTCCATTTCGCATACGTAACAAAAAAGAAAACAAGAGGTTCATCTGTAATGGCTTCTTATGCAAATTCCAAGCAAAAACGTAAGAAATTATGAAACCGCATGAGAGGCAACTTGAATATAATAAGATGAATGAATTTGGAAACCCTTGGCCCCTCCACCTCCTCTTCTCCCTTACCAAAAAGAGAAAAAGGGAACTAAACTAGGGTTGCCTCTAGGGATGACCTTACATACGTAGGTTAGTTAGTTACCGATGACATCTTTGTGACAACATCCCTAGGACAAGATAACCAAGAAGTTAGTTCCTCTTTGTATCCTTACCAAGGTTTTTCAAAAGAAAATTGACCTAACTTTCATTTTTGGGACAAATGGTCAAACTTACCTTCTTTGGGTATGCACCACATTCTTCTGGATGCTCTTATTGTGCTTCTTCCTAGCATAGCCCATCATCCTCCCCCCTTCCCTCCTCCCAAAAATGTTTTTCTTTTTCTTTTTTCAACATCCTTGGTCCCCAAGGTCCCGTCTCAAGATGTCCCTTGGGACATACTTCCCAAAAGGGTTGCTAGAAACCTTGGTCTGAACCCTAAACCCTAGAGACCAACTCCTACATGTGTGCAAAGTCTCTTCCTTTCAAGCAAAGGCAAAATAGGTAAATAAATAAATAAGACAAGAGAAGGGACAACTATTTGCTTATCCTAAGTTTAATTTCTCTACCTTTCCCCCTTATGCCTCCTCTTTACCCCAATCATTTTGTCGGATGTTTTTAACATGCCTTTCATTCCTTGCAAGCAAAAAATTCATTTCCAACTCATGGCCAATGTCAAGTCAGATGATTTATGTGCTCTTTGGATGAATGGAGAGGGTATGATAATTCACTAAAACAATTAAATGTGGCAATATTGGCTACATAACTAGAAATGAAAGTAAGGAAAAAAAAACAGAATCCTTCTATATTCTTGGCCACCTACTAGAACTTATCATAAAAATCTGACAATTTATTTTTTTAATTTAAAAAAATTTTCAAAATCTGGCAAATTTTTAGTCATTTTTTTCATGAAAATCCTTTGTATAAGTCAAAATCATGTTTTTCAGTTCCAGATTTGGCAAAAATTTGTGAGTAAAAGAAACACTGAATGATTGAGCCTGATGTCACATTTAATTAGTTGTTTCTGTTTAGTGCTTGTCATTCTGGAATCACATAATCAAGGTTCTAATGTTCTAACAAAGTCAAAAAGAATCAAGCTTTGGTTATATAGCCATGAATCTTAAATAAATTTAAAAATGGATCAAATAACCATCTATGTAGCAACGGTTCTTTCATGAAAACCATTGATTCATTCATTGATGGCTTTCAAAAACTGGAATCGAAGATTGTTAAAAAAATCAAATACCCACCCAACATAGGTACAAATTTGTGGCTTTTTCATGTTTGGTCATGAAGATTGCTCGGCATTGTAAAGACCAATGTTGGGCAAATATTTGATTTTTTAAGAATAACTGGACCTTACAAGTGTTCCCCAAAAACAAATGAAAATTATAATTATATACCAAAACAGGTATTTCAATTCTTGATATATTGTGGTCTAAGCATCTCCACCCAACTACCCTATCAACTCATTAACAACAATTTGACAAAGAGATTGTTGATGTTGTCTCCCATCACAACCCTTCTATCACAAGTTTTAGTCAATCTCGGCCTTTGGGGCTCCTTGCTCCAAGAACAATGTGCTCTTTGCCATTGTCATCAAGAGTCCCACTATGATAAATGTTTTACATGTGCGATCACACGATCTTTGCTTTGATTGAGTTTTTTCATCATCATCTTTTTCAAGTGTGATGCCATCATCAATATCCTTGTCACAAACACTTGTTGCCCAAGTTGTTGCAACCAAAGCATTGCCACCCTCACCAAAGCACCACGTAGTAATTTAACAATAGCCTCCTCCTATTGCATACATCTTGGTCCTCTTCATCACAATGGCACACCTTTGCCTTGTAGCAACTAGCCGGTTTAAAAGTTTGTGTTATATTTAAGTAGAAGCTACTCACCTCCTCCTCTTCTTTTTTCCTTTCGAAACTTATTCATTAATTCTAAAGACAATTCTTCTTTTTCTAAATTCATGTTTCTTTTATGCTCAAAGTTGCATTTCATGATTTGTGTTTGTTATTTCATCCTTGTTACTTGTATGAATGGTGGTGCTACAAGTGTTTCATGCATTCCTCCTTAGAACCTAATTTCACATAACCTTTCACCCTTGAAGCTTCTTTTCCGTGTTGTTTGTTGTTCATTTTTTTTGGCCAACACAAGACAATAATGAATTTGTGAATTGGATTGACCTCTACACATCAATGCTCATAAAATATCTACCAATGGCTCTTTTTATTATGGCATCAAATGTGGAGAAATTTTCATATTGTGACATCTAATAAACAAGTGTCCCTTTTCCATCATCAAGCCCCATAGGTCCTCTCAATGTTCCTCCTATGTTATCATCACATTCTAACTCACCACTAGTAATAAGCATTGGTCCCTATTAAAACCTTAAATTCATGTACCTTTTTACTAATTCTTTGTCATTTAAAAATATTTTGCATGTGGTCGAACATTCTATCAATTGTAGTATAATCAATTGTTCATGCCAACTTTAATGAAAGTTAAATTAGTTTTCATGCATTATTCAATTTTAACCCTAACCATGATTCTCTACTTTTGAGTTTTAAAGTGGACTTGGTGGTGTCAAACTTAAATGCCCTAATGGCATTTCATCTAGGCCTTTCAACCTTTTAATCAACATGTAAGGACCCCAAGTTCTTGGCCTCCTATAAAAGATGGTTTTACCAATTCCATTGTTATTTGAACAAAACAAATTGTTGGTGCTTTATTGATTAGATTTCTTTTGACACAATCCCAAGCTCCTTGATAGATTCAAATGTGAGTATAAGGTGAAAACAATAGAAGGATCATGAGTTGGGGCACGCTCTTTAGCTTGTAGCACTTTTGGGATAAAAGGGCCTGCTAGAGCTTCGAGACGGGGATTAGGAAGAGTGACACGGACTTACACAAACCAAACAATAAGTTGATTAGTGCGTAATTGGAACAACTTTGGTGCACAGACGAGCCACGAGCAAATACAAATTCATAAAACTCACCACCGCCCAGACTTGAGGGAAGCCACCACCTTCCCCCTTATAATATTTTTTATGCCTAGTCACAGGGCCAACACTCAAATGTCATTTTGTCCCACAACTCTCAAGTTGGAATCCCGAAATTTTTGAAATTGAAACTTCCGCAACTTTGGAGGCCCATTACTTTGTGTGAAAGCTTTCAATTGAATTGAAGTCTGAAGCAAAGTTGTAACCTTCATCGAGAGCTTTTCAATGATATGTGGCACGACACCTACACGCAAGGAAATCAAGTTGATTCTCGACTTTTAATGATCGGGAGTCAATTTGATTCCCAACCTTTCTTTTGGCCATAACTTATGTTTTAAGTGCCTAAATGGGTCATGCAGGCTCATTTTAGACATCTAAGTTCTAAGAGCTTTTCAACGATATAATGAACTCTTCAATCCAATGAGTTTTGATTCTTGCAATCTCTTTCTGAAGACTCAAAAGTCCATTAAGACTCCAACTCCCAAAGTGGGAGCTCACTTGGGGTGTGAGGATTCATTCCTTCACACTTTCTTACACTCCCAAGAACATGAAATGTGACTTTCGAACTTCACTTTTAGCCCGCACCTTTGCCATCCTTACTTTGGTCATGAGCCCAAGGTTAGGGCTATGACATCTTTTGTCCCACAAAACTCAAATTCAAGCCAAAAGTGAAAAGGCACAACCTTGCATAAGGATCTTATGCCTACTATTTATTAAGAATAGGACAAAACTCAAATTCAAGTCGAAAGTGAAAAGGCACAACCTTGCATAGAGATCTTATGCCTACTATTTATTAGGAATAGGAGGGACCTTACAACCATAAGTAAATAGGCATAAAATGCCTCCTCTCCTTTCTAAAACGGATATTCATGGACATAAAATACTCCCTAAATACACTATTGAATCTCTTCCCCTTTAAAAACAACCTTTTTAAATGAAAGATTAAGGTTTGAGGAAGGTTTACTCCTAGGGCTTTTAATTGCATCAAAGTAGTACTAGACCTAATAGGGTCTAATCGGGTATCTATAAAAAAAAAATCACACTAGTGAGGTCTAAAGAGATCTATTTATTAAGGAAGGTACTTTGTTTATTTTGTTTCTCATGTTAAGACCTCCCAAACCATGATGTTGCCCTATCATGCTTTTGGTACCATTGGAAAGCCTTCATTGAATAGGATTTAACCAAAGTGTTTTGGAAATTTTTAGACCTAAGGTGTGAGAAATATTGAGTTTTGAGTAATTTTTGTCATTGAAAATTCAATTAAATTATGAAAAATGATTTTGGAAGGAAAAATTAGTTGAGTAAACAATTCACAATTGGCCAATGGCACATACTGCACTAGATGTTGTGATGTTAGAGTATCTCCACACACACCCCTTATTTGGGCCTCTACAAGCAATTTCCACATTAATACTCTATGTTGGATGAATTTCCATATCCAACATAGAGTGTTAATTTATTTCTCACCCATAAACCATGAAAAACTGGACAATAAAAAGTAAGACACTGTTTTACACTGGCCAGCATCATCTGGGCCAATCAAAAGCAATCATTTTCCTTTATCGGCCGTTTACAACCACTATATATTCCAATACATATTTAGAGGTCCAAACTCACTTTTATGGTATTTCAAGGCGCTATGTCACCTCTGATGCTGTGTAGAGGCCTTTATTCTACTGCCAGTGCTAAGTGGGCTAGCAATTTTTTTTCAAAATGGGCCCAAAAAATAAACCATGTTTTGGGTTTTTTCCATAGCCAAGATTTGAGAAAACATTTAAGACTTTTTTCTAATTGCCAAATTCTATATTATTTCCCAGTAGGTAGGCAAAAATATGGAAAGACACTTTAAAAAGATTTGTGTCATTTTTACAGCCAAATCTGGCTAAATCATCTTATGGATGATTGCCACTTCAGTTACATCACAAAATTGGGGAGAAAAAAAATGGGGGATAAAAATGAAAAACACAATAAAAAAACATAGCTTGCAATGAAATTTGTTAATCCCAAACACAAAACCCCAAAAAAAAAAAAAAAATACAAAAACCCAATCTTTTGTTTCCCATTAGAGAAGATCTTTGGTGCATAGTACACTAGGACTCTTTGGTACATGGTATATACCTTTTCAACTCATGTACATACCCTGTCAACTGATTTACATGTCCAAGAGCAAAAAGCTCATCACAAGCAGGCATCAATCAAAACACTCTTTTTTGGTGCTTGCCCCCGCCAGGCTCTCTTCCCACAACCAGCATTTCCATAACTTATCCAGAGCATTCAGTGTAAGGTAAAGCACAAGGGTGAGGGCATTACCAAAATAAGGGCCCACATGAGGCAGCAGCTGAGCACTTGCCCAATTTCAGTAATGCCCTCCTCACCAGCTTGCTTTACCAAGTGTAAAGAGTGACTGCGCTTCTTTTTTCCCGTGATACCCAGCAGGTAATTGCTTGGTATCAAAGGGCAAAGAACAGCGCTGAGCTTTCTGTTTTCAAAAAGCCTGGCAAGATTTTACACCCTGCACAGTTCTCTCTAGATACACTAGAGAACTCAGAAGATGTCAATTGGGTGGTCCACAAATTAGTAGAGATTGCAGTTGAAAGTTGAAACCCATCTAGTTGCAACTACTCAAATGCCATGTTACAAAATTTAAGCTCTATACCAAAAAAAGAGTATATTGAAAGTGAAGAAGAAACTAGCTGACACTAGAATCTGATCACAGATGCAGGTAGCAAACAGGAGACAGCAGGGCCTTTGAACAAAATGAATGTAATGCCATACAAGGACAGCAGGGCCAAGCTCTGTCTTTCAATCTCTTACACTGAGCTTTCAACACTGAAAAGTCGAAACAATATTGTTGCACGTATAGAACAAACACACTGTGGGCCATGGCTGAGACTGCAGCAAATTCCAGATAAACCATCCACACCCACTCCAATGTATGCCACCATGCCCACTCCAACAACATCTTGCACCACTGCACTAGGAAATCAATCCTCGTGGAAAATCCCGGACCTGCAAGAAGGACCCACAAGTTTATTTCTGCACTCGTATACAAATTCACAACATGCTCAAGGACAATGTAGCTGCAATCTTTTCTTTGTAAAGAGACTATCAAGAGTTTTTTCTTTATTTGAAACTATCAAGAACCAAGGGCCACTTTTGGAAACAGGAAAAATACCCAATGAACTCTGAGAGAGTAGCTCCCTCTGTAAAAAAGAAGACACATTAGAGCTCCTCATCAGACAGTATTTCTGAAAAAAAAGGCATTGAGGAATAGGTTCAGAATCTGGCCTCAAAAAGGAGGGTAAATCTGTACACCTTCACATCTTGTCCCATTTTGCAGATGCTACAAAAACACTGTCATGACAACCCCAGCCAGGTTTTGTGACAAGATCAGGTGCTTCAGAAAATGAAAGTTTCTCATAAAGGAAACTGTCCTCACAAGAAAATTTGGAAGGTCTTTTTGAAATCAAGATGCAATGCCCATTTTTTTAAAAATTGCACAGTACTAAAGTTGAGAGGCTCAAAATCATCAAATCCCAAGTTTCCAAATTTTTGTACCAACATGATATGTGTAAGGTTAGGAAGAGAGACTTTCCATTTTTGCCTTGTCTTGGATGGCATGAAAAGAAAAGAAAAACCATAAAAAACTATAAAACCATATTGCTGAGAAAGAAAGTGCACCAGGATTCAACAGTGAGAAGGTGTAAATGTTAAGGCAAGGCTTGATGTCCATCCAACCACTTCTTCATCTAAAACACCATACATGTAGAAGACCATACCCCTCCAATTTTCATTTTCCCTCCTCAGAATCAGTTTCCTGTTACAAAGTGCAGTGGTCAAATGTCAAATGACAACAATCAATTATGTCAAGAAAAATGCTAGTGAGGTTTTACAATAAGGATTTCTATACAAAATGGCTTTCAGCTCCAAGGTGTCTTGAAAACACAAGGCTTCAGATTTGAAGGTGAAATGTCAGTCCAATACCTCTTGGATGTACATACATAACTGGAAATGGGAATTGCCTCAGTAGAGCAACAACTTGACCCATTTCCCCTATTATGATGCAATTCAAGATCGCTGACTGGAAGAGTGTTTGGCATCATCATTTTGAGCTGTACGAGGCTCTGTGGATGGAATCTCATTAGATTTAGTTTCTGTGTAAAAGTCGTACAATGTCACCACCATCACAAGCACCCTGCAAAGACAGAAAGGAAAAACCCACCAATGAATTCCCTTACAAAGGGTGTTGCTCTTCTTACAGATTCTCCAAAAACCTAAGCTTCCTTCAAATATACAAGCTTGAAATTATTGATCTGCAATTGCTCATTCAATAGGTATAATACAAAAGCCACACAATTTGTAAATTTCCCATCAGAAGTGCAGAACCTAAGAAATTCCCAACATGGGTAATTCAATTCCTGAAAAATGGGTCCTTTCAAAAAGCAAGGCAAAAAGTTAGCCAAAAACAACAAAAAGAACTGACTTTGCGTGAGTGTGAAGGTAAGGATATTGAAGGATTGCTATGGCTTACGCTGCAGCTGCCACAGCAAGTTTTGCACCTGACGAGAAGCGAGACTCTGATCCTGACATGGAGAAGCTCCAAGGCAAAAGGTAAGATATTTTTAACAGAGCAAGACAAATCCAACTCCAGATGGACTGTGTCAGATTGTGTGAACTAACACAGAGAAACAGGAGCATGAAAGAGCCCTGGTTGTACAAAACTGACAAAGCAAAGATGTAAACCTGCCAAAGCAAAAGAGACCTTTTCAGAGCAAGAAAAGGAACTGCAGTGAATACTTACTATAATTTGCCAAAGCACCTTAATCACTGAAGCTCAGAATGGGTTCTGACACTCGTCACTGCACACCTGGGCTTTTCTTCTCCAGATCTGCAAGGCTGTTTCTAATCTCCATCCACCACAAAACTTGCCTGCCTGGCAGTCTGTAGACTGTTAGAATCTGCATTGCAAGAATAGGAAACACATGCAACAAAAAAAGACAATTCCCACAGTTTCCAATCCTTAGGAGAGAAAATCAGAAAACCCCTGTTTTTTTCCTTCTAAGGCTTATGAGAAAGCAATCTCTTGTCCTAGAAGAGGTTGCCAGTCCAGTAAGCTGAAAACCTCTAAGGCTGCTGACCAACAATCCAAGCTGCAAGCAAGCTCAAATTCAGCTAGTTCTCACAGATTCTTTGATAATTTTCCCTTCTCATGTTAAGATGGATCAACTCCAAACTTTAGAACATCATCATATAATTCACTGTTGTAGATCTTCTTTCTCCTCCCATCGTATCTTTGAAGGAAAAATAATTTCAGAGTTGGGTATCAAAAGGTGAAGCAGATCAAATAGATGATGCATATTCCACTGCATTTGTTTGCAGCAGCACTGTTTTGGGATGGCTCTCATGCAGGAACAAAACCAAGGATTTCTATTCTCCACAAAATCACTGGTCCACCAAACATTTTATCAATGAATCATATGCAATTACAAACAGGGATAGACAGATATTGAAATTGACAGAATAGAAAGTGTCTCAACCAAAGGAGTTTTCAATAAGGTCCACGCTCCAGACTTCTGAAAAGATGGACAAAAGCATAACACATCATTACAAGCAATCATCAGCCAGAATATTACAGATCTCATGCAGTTCAGAAATCATTCCTGAATTTCAGAGTTGCCAGTTCAAAACATGGAGTCTCTTGGAGGACCTAAACCTTACAAAAAAGACAGACTTATGATTATTTATAGAAACAAAAAGAGTGCTTATTTCACAGCCTTCCTTCCCATTCTCCTTGGAACTGCTGCAAATATGTTTCCATAAACTTGTGTCTCCCTTCTGCTCTCTGCTTGCCTGCCTGCAAATTACACCCACCAATCATAATTCTGTTCATAAGTCTGTCTTTGGCAATTACTTGACTAACCCGGTACTAGGCACTTGAATTGCCAAAATGGATAGCTTTGGATAGCTTTGCCAAAAGCAGATCTGCATACACTTTAGCTGAAGGAAACAGGATATCTGTGCTCGTAGCTGATTTGTAGATTCTCTTTCAGTCAATGGTAGTTGCAGCAGAGCAAACATCAAGCTTAACCCAATTCACATTCTACTGCTGGCCACATTCAGGCAACAATTGTGTTGGCAATAAATCATCAAACATCCAGTTCACACACCTCATTTGCCAGAACAGTAATCAAAGCTAAAGTTGAGCTGCCAAACAAACACATTTTCCTACAACCCACTTGTTTTGTTACTTTTTTTTATAAAGAGCAAGCAGAATGCTGTGTACCTTTGTTTTCATGAGACCTTTGAGCTTCAGAAGCTTCTCATGAAAATGATTGAGAGTAGTCAGCTTTGCATCACTGTGCATGTACTCCATCTTGGTGAGGTCGGTGCGGGGAGCTTGATCAGGATCATGTATCATTTGGTTCCTATTTCCCCCATACGTGAAGGCTCGTGCAATGCCTGATCCACTTTCCATGTCACACACACAAACACACACAAAATGAGGTTCCACAAATTCCAAATTCTGTTTACAAATTCCATTTGTGAATTTAGACCAGCTATTGTCAAAGGTTGGAAGAACGGTCATCCTAATGACAAGGTAGTGAAGTGAAAGAATCTGTATACCAATAGCTCCTATGGCATCAAGGCGATCTGCATCTTGTACAATAGCAAACTCCAAAGAACACTGATCATGGTTCAAAGAGCCTCCTAACTCCTCCTTAAACCCTGGCCACAGTCACAACATCCAGAGAAAATGGGAATCACATCAGTCCTGAACCAGGTCAGATGCTATAGGATGTGATAGCATCCAATTGGGTTGGATGCAACTGAATCAAAGACAAAACAAATCACCAAAACAAAAGCTCAAGAAAATCACTTGCAGCATGTGACCCAAAACTTGCTGCATGACTTGTGAAGCTTGTTTTGCTAACCCATTGATGAAATGATACTCAAAATGACTTCTGCACTTTTCGCCTCTACTCCTTGTTCCCGCAAAAAATCAGCCACACTCTCAGTTCCTTGTTTGCACCTGCAATGTAGAAAAGTTTGAAAGTGACATTATAACACCTCTCCAATTCAGAGAGCAGATTGTGGGTACAACTGCAGAGAGGCATGGCAATATCTGAGCCTCTCTGTTACAGATCAAACCCGGGTACATTGATTTTTACTTCCAAACCTGAAGATTCTAGATGGGTCTATCTCAGAGTATACAAACCCACAACATACACTCACTTACTATATGTGCAATGCAAGAAGAATTCTCACCTGGAAGCATACTTGTGATCCTCTGCAAGAAACATGAACAAAACACCAAGTAATTCAGCAGTTCAACAGAACAGCTCATGATCCAATCCATGTGTGAAATTGATAAACCAGCATCATCATCATCATCATCATCATCATCATACATAAAGATCCAAACATGAGCATGATGATGATATACAAAAGACCTAAAACCTTTTTGTTGCAAACAACTGGATCCTCCAATGGGTTCAATTTTATTCTAGCTTCCTTCAAACCTCTCATGTGGGTGGTGGTCAGGGTACTAGTACCACCAGCAGAAGGAGGAGTTTTACTTACCTATATCATGAAGGAGGCAAGCAAGCTCCACCTATAAAAATAAACCGAAAAAAAAGAAAAAAACACACAAACCCAATTACTATTAGCAGTTGTTGTTTCTTTCTGGACTACTGTTCCTCCTGACGTCCTACTGATTTCAGAGCTGCTAGGAGTTTTCTGAAATGCTTCTTCAGCATACTACCTTATGGGGAAGCAACAGAAGAGAGGGATGGAAAAAAAAACACACACACAGGTACATACAATTTGTAAGCTGTTGGGTGGCAAGGCTTCTTCCTTAGCCAGGGAGAGAGCTAAGTCTCGGACACGGAAGGCATGGAAAGGGTCATGAGATGAGTCCCATTGTCCCATGACTTTGTGCACCAGCTCCTCTGCCATGGCCACCACTCCCACCATCTTCTCTCTTTCTCTTTGTGTGGGGGTGTGTGTGTGTGTGTGTGTGTCTCTCTCTCTCTCTTGTGGAATGGAATAGAATGGATGTTGATGTATTTTTTGTTTGTTGTTTTGTTGTGTTTCTTGTTGTATCTGTCTCTCTCTTGTGGAATTTTGGAATGGGAATGGATGGGTTTGTTTGTTTGTTGGCCTTGCCTACTACCAAGGCCCTTAAGGATATTGTGTTTAGATTCATTATAGAGTACAGTAGCTTAAGGGATTTTGGCCCCTAGGTAATAATAATAACAATAGGTCTATTTTTATATGAGGATTTTTGAAAGATGATATTTTGGCTTATGTTGAAACTTGAGATTAGTTACAGAGTCATAATATCCTGAAGGATTTTGGTTTCTTTTAGAGATTTTTTGAAGACTATATATTTGCATGGTGAAATATTTGAGTTTCCATAATTCTTCTTTTGCCTTAAGATACTTTTTAATGTAAATAGCAATGCCACACAGTGTGACACACCCCTTGTTTGTTGTTTTGTTCTGTTTTGTTGGCTCTTAGTCTGCCTCTAAGTAAGTAAGGGGAGAGACTACAATGAAATGATGTAGTATTTTGATTTGGTCCCACATTTTGAGGAATGTTCATCAGGTGTTAGTATTTCTCACTTTGGTCTCACATTTTGAGGAATGTTCACAAGGTGTTAGTATTTTTCCATTTTGGACTCCTCACGCATTTTGAATGCTACAAGGAAATATGCGACCAATTCACTTAGCATTTCACTCATTTTGTAATGGATTTTCTGAAAATCCCCTACAATGAATTTGCGATTGGAAATGTGAAAAACAAGTGAATGATTGGGTGAACTAGGATTAGTACTATTGACCAAGTGAAGTACATGGTTTGTAGTTTGTACACATCATGTATATTGTTTACATGTGGATTTAATTTTTTTCCATTTATTGACAATATATTTATAGAATTGTAAACATATTTTCTGCATAATGTGTTTTAAACCTTCTTTTAAAAGATTTGGAATTTAGAATTCCAATGACAATAAATTTTGAAAAGCTGGTATATGAAAGATTTTGCATAATTCTTCATATGATCCTTGTACCATTTCAGAAATAATTCATACTTGTCTCATTTCCAAGCCTAATTATCTCATTTTTTTTATAATCACCTCTTTTCTATTAACTTTTTTAATAATTACCTCATTCCTTTCCCCTATTCACCAACATACATATGAAAAAGGCAAATTAACACATGCATTTTCATCTCCATTATATTAATTCAAATTAAAATTGACATGACATAAATAATGATGAACTATTGAAAACCATGTGGGAACATTAAAAGAGAAAATGAAATAATTGATTGTCATTGGAAGAGTGCAAAGCCCAAGTATTGGTATTTCAACCATTCCCAAATTTAATACATCTTAGTTAACAATGTCTTTGACAAACCATTATTGATTTGCAAAGCAAAGTCCAATCAACATATTCCTTAAGGTTATTTGAAACTCGTTGTTAACTACAAAAGCCATTAATAAGAGGAAAAGAAAAGGCTATGATGGGGCACAATATTTGTTTGTTGAAAAAATCCCCAAATTCCAAGTTATTGGGCCAATAATGATGATAGAATCATGGGTTTTAGGTGGGGAAATTTCACCACATAGCGAAAAAGAAAAAGTTGCAACTTGTGTGAAGGATTTTTATGGAAAAAATTCCCCAAAGTTGCCATACTTAAAGGAAAAAGTTGAAATTGCCATATTTAGACCAAATGTATGTCCCCCAAAAATATATATATATATAGTGGGATTTCACAAAAAATGTAATTGTTTGGATCTATAGTCAAATTTGTCTAAATCCTCTTGTGAATGATTGGTAGTCCACCTACATCACAAAACTGAAAAAAAATCCTTGGATTAAAAAAAATCGCTATGGGTAAAAGACTACATTCAAACAATTTGCATTCTATTTATAGCATGGCATACCATTTTCAATATCAATTTTTTTATTATTAAATCTTGGGAAACCCTAGGTAATTTGTACCCAACATTATTTGATTTCATAAATAATAATCATAATAAATGTCCACATCTTCTTTGCACGAATGCAATGAATCAAAAGATAAAAATAAATTATTAGTAGTATAATTAGACCAAACTGAAATTAACAATAAAAAACCCCAAAAAAACAACAATGAATTATCTATATGAAGATGAGATTGAACACAAACTACAACAAAACATCCATGATATAAATAAAAACAAAAAAATAACATACAAACTTAATTTAACCTTAAACAAATAGAAATTGAATCTATGTTATGTAACACAATCATTAAGACCTATGTAATTGAAATAACGAAAGTTAGAAACAATGGGGGAAAAAAATGACCAAAACAAAATTCATGCCATGAATCTCATCATCAAACTTTGAACTTTTATCAAACAATGAAATCAAGATTTGAAACTTCCACAAATGCCAAACCTTGATGCAATATAAAAATTTTATATCCATAGTCAAACACAACCCATGCAAATATGAATCAAAATTCACAAACTAAACTACACCACTTGCCATTTAATGAAATGCAATCATATGATATTGAAAACGATATGAAAAACATAACCTTCATTGATGAAACAAATATTTATCCACCATTATCTATTTAAAATATGATTTAAAATGTAAATTAAATCATTTATGATTTTTTTCATTTCAAAATTTAATTGGAAGTCAAAAAATCAATTGTTGCAATATGCAAGGGGAATTGCAAATACTAGTAAAACAAAAATAATCAAAATTGTTCAAGGTTATTTTCTAAAAATGAAAAATAAATAAAAACTTCAAATTACAATAAACATTTCAAATGCAAACCTATTAATAAATGGAACAACAATCCATTTTTTATTGGGATTATCAATCAATAAACACACCAGTACAAACAAATCCAATTCATCATTATCAATGAAATATTAAGGGTAGGTTGCACTTTGCTAGCCACAATGCATTTAAAATTACATAAATTAAAATGTAATGTTTTATCATTTGAAGGAATCAACATAATGTTCATGCTATATTTTTTACAAGTTTTGCCAATCAATGATACATCATGATATTCAATAAACATTTAGTTGATTTTTGTGTTCACAAAATTAACTCAAAAAAGAGTTATAGGTAAGAGCCTTTGGGAAAATTTCATTTGACTAAATAGTTTTATCCTAACATAGCAAATGAGATAAAACAAAAACATTTAATATGCTACCATTTTAGAAAATCATTTAATGAAAAATATTTTAACTTATTGAAAACACATTTAAATGTCAACTTTTGTGATGATCCATGGATGATAACAACCTTCATAATTCCTCGTGATGAATTATGAAATGCCATAAACCATTACGTGAAAAATATCCATTTAAAAACATTAAAACAAAAGTGTTACACTATTATCACAACTAACACATACAAATAAGGTTTAACATGTAATGATGTCAAATATATTATAAAGCAAACAACCTTCACAAATAAAATTCAATATTTAACACCTTTCTTTTAAGTATATAAAAGAATGAAATTGATTGCAATGGAAATTTTATATCTTAAACTAGAAATTGTCAATGGAAGCATTGACTACTTAAAAAATATATCCCTCACAAATGTTGAATGGATACAAAAAGATGTTATGATGTATCCCCATCAATTTTTTTAACAATTTTGATCAATTCATTAAAAGCATGTAAGATTACAAGACACGTTAAAATGTCATACCAATAACACCCATATCAAGAAGTTCTTAATATCATCGTTAGATATCATAATCAAAAACTTACAAAGGCATTCACAATCAATAGATATCAACTTTCACTTGTCTTAGTTTTTTTATCTCATAAACTTTAAAGCGCAAAAATAAACATTTGGTCACTTAATCATAATCCTTTGCCAATGACTTGACATAAGGTTATTATGTTTATGTTCCATAGATGAACTCATGATATTGTCACAAATGACGTCCCTAATTTCATTCTAACATCATTGCCATCATCGTTGTTAGTATTGCTTCCAACATCATCACCATCATTGTCACCAACATCACTATTAACATTGTTTGGATGGAATTCATCAATGAACATCCATTTCATCCATTGTACATTCAAAATTAAATTAAATTTTGTCCAAGAAGATTCCTTGAAATATTTTTAAATATTTTGAGATATTTTCAAATATTTTGAAATATTTAAAGTTTATTTAAGGTACTTTATAAATGGAGCTAGTTTTTCTCACGTTACTTTTAGTATGTTCAACACAAATTTTAGATACAATCTTGCACCATAGTTGTGTTCTACTATTTTCATGTTTTCATAATAATGTTTTGTTTGAACCTACATTTTACATACTTCATGTTTTTGTCTTTGTTTTTTATATTTCATGTTTGAACTTAAAATTAGACTTGCCTTTTGTCATGTTTTGTTCATGTCCTTGAAAATCTTTGTGTCTTGGTTGTTTTCATACCCATGACAAATGTCGCAACCCTAGCTTTGGGCTAGCAACCAAGGCAAAGGGGTTACAAGATTGCGGGCCAAGAATGTCGCAACCCTAGTTTTGGGCTTGCAACCAAGGCAAAAGGGGTTGCAAGGTTACGGGCCAAGAAGAAGCCCGGGAGTCAAGGCAAAAAGGTCGTAAGGGTGCGACCCAAAAAGAAGCCCGAGAGTCACATCACATACTCCCAGGAGTGTGTGAGAAAATGTGAAAGAGTATGAAGGAGTGAACCCTCACACTCCCAAGGCAACTCCCACTTTGGGAAATGGAGTCCTAGTGGACTCCCAAAATTTTAGAGAGAAATTTTAGGGGTGAAAACTCAATGGCTTGTGGTGTTCTTTATACCATTGGAAAGATCTTGGAACGTAGATGTCTAAAATGGGTTCGCATTGTTCATTTAGACATCTGAGACACAAGTTATGGCCAAAAAAACGGCCGAAAGTCAAATTGCCAGTTTGATTCCCGACCAAAAAAAGTCGGAAATCGACCTGATTTACTTGGCCACAGAGGGCATGCAACATACCATCGAAAAGTTCTCAATGAGAACTACAACTTTGCTTCAAATCGCATCTTGATCTGAGGTCTACTCGCAAAGTTATGGGGCTTCAAAGTTACAGGAGTCCCAACTGGCATGATTTTGGGACTCCCACTTGGGAGTCCCAGGAAAGAAAAGCCATTTGGATGTGGGCTTCGTGGCCAGCCATAGATTATACTATAAGGGGGAAGGTGGTGGCTTCTCCCAAGTCCAAGCCGTGGTGAGTCTAATGTGTCCGTGTTGCCCGTGGTTCATCCTAACACCGAAGGTGCTTCAACTATGCACGAACCACTTTGTGTGGGTTGTGTGCAGGCTCATGTGAATGAATGAAGTTTATCAACTCTTCCTAGTCCCATCCCAGAGCTCCAACACACCCCTCTACCCCTCAAAGTGTTGTGAACTAGGGAGCGTGCCTGGATTCTTCCCTCTTTCGTTGTCTTCTACTTGGACTCACATTTGAATCCTTCAAAGAGTTGGGAATGCGTCAACAAATATTATGAAATATTACAATCCAAAATATACAAAAAACTAATTTAAAACAGATCATTAAAAATGGTTACACTTATTTTTAAACATAATATAACTAAAATAAAATTAAGACATTGCCCATTGAAATCCTACAACAAAAAAAACAATCACTAAATTATGACAGATGTTGATTCAAATGATGACATCAATTACTAACATGAAAAATTTCAATCAACTAAAAATAAGAAATGATGTATGTACACCAAGTGTATATTAATCATTGCAAAATGAGAAATTGATTATACATTAAATGTACATTTGGTGTACATTTAATCATTTTTGCACCTAAATCTATAATGGAAGTTTTTTTTTCATGTTATTGAATTTTGGTTCTTTGACTATTATTTAACCATTTATTCAACTTTGTTTCCAAACCTCATCAATTGACTAACAAAAAATATTATCTATAATGATGCTTATATGTCAAATAATTATACATTTATTACATGTCATTGATAATTCTGAAAATGTTCATTCTTTCTTTGAAGGGCTGTTTTTTCTTATCACCCAATTCTTTTTAAGCAACATACTTATTATGTTTTAGTAACTAAATTTTCTCAATTTCTTAAAAGTCATCATAAAAAATGATCGCCCACTTGCCCTACATTTGTTTGGACCCTTTCATGCATTTTTAATTTATTTCTTATCTAATAAGTTCCCAAATAGGCCCTAATAAATCAAATGTTCAATTTCAAAAGATTTCATAAGATCACAATCAAAATGCCATATAAAACGACATTTTGTCTACAAGGATTTGTTCAAAGGGAGTTTGACAATATAGATATAAATATAATAGTATGTCCCATGTGACATGTCCCTAAAGTTTTGCCATCATGTATCAATTCTAACATTCTTGATATTTTGTGCAATGTAATACTCTTATGTTAAATGCATTTGGATTGTAAATGTGTGGGGGCAATAAAACAACCTATCGTTCCAATTTTTCTATGACAAATAACACACAATGTTCCCCTATTGTTGCATATTGTTGTTTTGTGTCCTTGCACATAAAAACCTTATTTTCACATTATATAGTGGTTCCTTATCTATGGGCAATAACATTTGTATTATTTATGTAACCAATTTTTGTGTCTTATTCAAACACCTTACAAAAGTGTTTTCCTAGGTAAAAAGCATACGCACCCATATGTAGAACTTACTTCTAATATAATTGGCTTTAAGTGGCCTTTTATGTGCACTGGAAATTCATTTACCATGGACACCCTAATTTGCCCTACCATTGAACAAGTTTCACACAATATTACTCACTCATTCATTTGCATTGTGAAGCTTGAGTGAAAAAAACAAAGAGGCTTTTTTTTTTTGCACGTATTGATTTGAAGAAAGGAGCAATGCAATTGAAATCACAATAGCAAAACATGGAGTTTAAAAATATGGAGAAGGAAAGTTAAATTTTAAGAAGAAAAAAAAAAAAACAATGATGCACATATACCAAGGGCATGAAAGGAATGGAGGCATATTTCATCATCAAAACTCTTTTCATGCTTTCAAAATTCTACTATTCACAATTTCCTTTCATGTTGTTGAAGCTTGAAGACTCTTTGTTCTAGAATTAGGATTTGGGTTGCAAGACAAGTTGCAAGACATTAATCTTGTTTTGCAAAACATTTTATTTGTTTTCAAGTTGTCAAAGCTTAATTGTAGAATCCGACTTTTGGTCAAATTTGTCATCTTAACATGTCTATTTTTTTCTTTTAAAGCCTCTTCACAAGCCTTTCACAAGCAAAAGTTTTTTACAAAGAGATTACATTGCAACTTCTTCAACATGACATTTTCCAACATGGAATTTCACAAGCTTGCATTGCATTGAAATTTTGCAAAAATATTTAAGACACAAGAAAAAATTTGTAGAATTTTCACCAATTTTGCAACACATTAAAACACATTTGTAACTACAATTCAATGAAAAATTGTGTATGTATGCAAGGAGCTTGAGCACTTGTGCTATGGCAGCAAAGGGATATATTTTATTAAGTCAAAGCACAAGACCTAAATAGTAATGTTACCACTTGTTTTTCCACCCTGGGGATGCTCCAAGACAAGTAACCATTCCCTAGCTTTATTTTACTTTTTGATGTTGTTAATGTCAATTTTAATGCAAATCAATAATTTATAAAGTGTTTGAATGCAGATCAATAGTCAAAAGTTATTTATGCTTTGAAACAAGCCTTAGAATAACTTATTCCCACCTAAGAAATTGATGACTTGCCCTATTGCATTTGTTAAGTTCTTGCCTGGATGGAATGGGCCTATTCCATAGTATGTGAATAGTAATCTTGAATACAAGGTGTGAAACAATAGGGTCCATAATTTTTTACGGTTTGTGGTTTGCCCAAACATGAAATCCAAAATCTGAAAAAAAAAAAATGATTTTGAAGGTTTTCAATCACCAAAAGTGAAGAAAAAGGTCAAAATGATTTTTTTAATGAAAAAGGCAACCTAATAATACATGATATAATTATGGTGTGGATGTCCAATCAAGAAAAAACATGTTCGTTGGTCAAACTAGTTATAGCAACTTTTGCCCCAGTGTGCACCCATGTTGACAATTATTAGGAACAAAAACAAACCCCCAATAATTATCAAGGTGATACTTAGGAATCATTGTGACTTAAAAAGAATATTGAAAACAAAAAGTAACATAACTTAACCTACCTTAATACGATGCATCATTGTTAAGATTGATCACTAGCCAAGTGAGGAACACATTGTTTTCCAAATAGGTGTTGTTTGTTTGTTTTATTCTATTTTTGGAATAGCCAACATCCATGAATGTTAAAGAAATGTAAGTGCCTAGTTTGTTGTTTTGTGTGGTGTGTGTTTGTATGCTTATCAACATTATTGTTCGCTTTTCATGATTAATTGGGTTGCTTGGATGTCATGACATGTAATGTCGTGACGTACGATGTCGTAAGGGTGTAAATCCATAGCAAATTCTACTAAATAAAAAAAACTAAAACCAGTTTGTCACAACCCTAGCTTTGGGCTCGCGACCAAGGCTAAGGTTGCGGGCCAAGAAGAAGTCCAGGAATCACATCACAAACTTCCGGAAGTGTAAGAAGTGTGAGGGAGTATGAGGGAATGAACCCTCACACTCCCAAGGCAACTCCCACTTTGGGAGATGGAGTCCCGGTGGACTCCCAAAACTTCAGAGAGCAATTGCACGGGTCAAACCTCAATGTCTTATGGCATTCTTTATATCATTGGAAAGCTCTTAGAGCATAAATGTCTAAAATGGGCTTGCATTGCTCATTTCAACATCTGAAACACAAGTTATGGCCAAAAGAAGGGTCGGGAGTCGAACTACCAGTTTGACTCCCGACCACAAAAAGTCAGGAATCGACCCGACTTACTTAGCTGCAGGGGGCGTGCCACATATCGTTGGAAATTTCTCAACGAGAGCTACAACTTTGCTTTAGACCGCATTGCCATCCAAGGTCTGCTCGCAGAGTTATGGGGCTCCAAAGTTGCAGGAGTCCCATTTGGCGCGATTTCGAGACTCCCATTCGGGAGTCCCGGGAAAAATAGCCATTTGGATGTAGCCTCCGTGGAGAGTTGCAGAGTATAATATAAGGGGGAAGGTGATGGCTTCCCCCAAGTTTGGGCCGTGGTGAGTCTTGTGTGTCCGTGTTGCCTATGGCTCGTCTTAGCACCAAAGGTGCTCTAATTATGCACTAACCACTTTGTGTGGGTTGTGTGTAGGCCCGTGTGAGTGAGTGAAGCTTGTCAACTCTTCCTAGTCCCATCCCGGAGCTCCAACACACCCCTCTACCCTTCAAAGTGTTGTGAGCTAGGGAGCGTGTTCCGACTCCTCCTTTTTCTTCTGCTTTCTACCTAGGCTCACATTTGAGTCCTTTAAGGAGTTGGGAGTGCGTCACAGTTAAAGGAAAAAACTAATCAACCTAAAAGAGATGCACACACACATATATATAATGCACAAGAGGAGGCTGAGATGAAATTCTCATGTATCCCCCCTAGATTTGAGCCGGGAAAAACGTGGTATGGTCTGAGTAGAAATCAAAGTGTTGCAGGAGAACATGATGAACAATACCAAATGTCGATGGGAACTTGAGTGAGCTCCAGCTTGAGGTAGAATAAATGGTAACCACCATTACATTTATTGCAAAATAACATTTGATCAACATCATTTGTCCTTTGGCATACCTAACATGGATAGTCAAGTGGAGGAATTCAAGTCGACGTGATGATGGTAGGATCTAAATTCGGCAGGTGGTAGGGCGCACAATTTTTGGAATGATCTCGAATTGTGCATCTATTAGCTCCTTGCAACTTCAACACACCTAAAGGCTTGATCACCTTAATCCTCAAAATAATGCGACTGGAAAAAGTGTCTAGAATATCATTAGGTTGTTGTTGGAGATACACAATATCACTAACATCAAATTGTCTCACCTTAAGTTTGTAGTTACCACCTCATGTGTGTGCATACCGTAAGGTGTCTCAATGTTGTGCAATGGACAAGTTCTCCATGGCCATGGGCATAACCCTCCTGAATAGAACAACCTCCTCTGCGATGATCTTAGCCCAAATGGCTGGGGAGTCCAAGTCCACAACCTGGTCCATTTGAGCAACGATGGAAGAAGGTGGAATGGGATGTTTCCCAAAAAGTAGAAAGTAAGGAGTGAAATGAAACAAAGAGGCGTGTTTGGACATCTTGTAACCCATGGCGATGTAAGGTAGGGCCAGTCCTTAATCCTCTTTGTTCCTAATGAAGCAAATCTTCTAAAGTCCTTTTTTGCATGTTTGAACCATCCTCTTTGCAAGGCCATCAGCTTGGGGATGATCTTTTGAAGTTCGGTGATGGTCAATGAGAGCATGGTCAAATAGGTTTTTGGAATTCTCCTTTGAATTCTAATCCTTGATCAGTAAGGCACTCAGCACAAGCCCCAAACCTACTTAAAACCTGTTATAAGAAAGCCTAGTTAGTGATGTGTGATGACTTGTCCAGCAACGCAACAAGCTTGACCCACTTTGAAAAATGTTTAATCATAATCATAATGTAGACATTACCCCTGGAGGTCTATGGTAACTCTCCAGCTAAATCACATGACCAATGATAAAACATGCCCTGAATAGGGAGTGGAGGATGCATGAGCTATCCAAAGGAAAAGGAAGTTCTCACTCTATCACATTGTTCACACCTAGTAATGATGTTTCGGACTTGAGCATATATACCTCTCCAATGGTAATGAGGAAAAAAAAGGCTATAGTACACTTAATTCCAAAGTGTCCAAGCTCTGAGTGTACCATCTGAATAAGACCAGGCTGTTCATGTGGTGGAGGAACTACTCTATCACCTTGTGGTAAACATCGAAGGAGGTGATTATTAGTCGCAACCCTAACCTTGGGCTCACGACCAAGGCAAGGGTTTGCAAGAAGGGGAGACAAGAGGTAGACCCGAGAGGCACATCTTATGCTCCCAGGAGTGCAAGAGAGTGTGAAAGAATGAACCCTCACACTCCCAAGGTAACTCCCACTTAGAGAGTTGGAGTTCCAAAGGACTCCCGAATCTTCAGGGAACGATTGCAGGGGTCAAAACCCATCGGTTTGAAAAATTTATCTATATTGTTAGAAAGTTATTGAAACTTAGATGTTTAAAATGGGCTTGCATCACCCATTTGGACATCTTAAACACAAGTTATGGCCAAAAGAAAGGCTGGGAGTCAAATTGGCAATTTGACTCCTGACCACTAAAAGTCGGGAATCGACACAATTTCCTCGCGTTCAAGTAGCATGCAATATACCATTGGAAAGCTTTCGACAAGGGATACAACTTTGCTTTAGAATTCATTGCAATTGGAGGTCTGCACACAAAGTTATGGGGCCCCAAAATTGTGGAAGTCCCGACGTTGGTAATTTCGGGACTCCCACTTGGGAATCCTAGGACAAAAAGGTCATTTTGATGTGGGCCTCATGGAGAGGCACAAAGTATACTATAAGGGGGAAGGTGGTGGCTTCCCCCAAGTCCGGGGCGTGGTGAGTCTTGTGAGTTCGAATTTGCTTGTGGCTCGTCCTAGCACCAAAAATGTTCCAACTATGCACTAACCAATTTGTTGTTTGGTTTGTGCAGGTCAATGTGAGTGATTGAAGTGCTTGTCATTCTTCCTAATCCCATCCCGGAGTTCCAACACAGCCCTCCACCCCCCCAACGTGTTACGAACCAAGGAGCGTGCCCCGACTCTTTGATTTTCTGCCGTCTTTAGTCTAGACTCGCATTTGAGTCCATTTAAGGAGCATGGGGGTGTGTCATTGTCCCTCCATGAGTAGCATTTGAACCGTTGTTGTATGTGATCCCCATGACTTGATGTAACTTAGGGAGGGTATTCCCCATGATGAAGAAACTTCAGAGTGTCCAAGTCTTCCCATATATCCATAATGGGATGTTCAACCAGGTTACATTATAATAGTGCAAGATACCTAGATGCATAAGATACATGTATTGCTGGAATCTAGTCGAAGTTTTACTTGGCTTCTGAGTAATCTTTAGAGGTAATGAAGGGTCTTTGTGACATGGTATCCGCATTTTGATGTGTAATACCAGGTCAATGAATAACCTTGAACTCATACTCTTGAAGTATAAGCGCCCAACGACTTAACTTACTAATAAGCTTATCGTTGGTCATCAACCATTTGATAGGCTAGTGGTTAGTATATAAAGTGAAATTGGTGCCATAAAGATAGGGCTTAAAATGTATGACGACCCATACAACAGCAAGACAATCCCCATTGTATGAAGAGTAGTTGCTTTTAACCTTGTTGTTACTTCGGGATGCATAAGCGATAACATATTCCTTGCCTTCCTCATCAAGTTGGTCAAAAATAACACTAATACAAAAAACACTCCAGTTAATGTGTAGAATAAAAACCTTGCTGAAATCAAGTCTTCTTAGAATGGGGAACTATGAAAGCTTTTCCTTGAGTGTGTTGAAAGCTTCCTGAGCCTTTTCACTCCATGTCCAAGCAACATCCTTCTTTAACAATGCATATAAAGGATGATTAATAATACTAAAGTCTTGAACATAAATCCTATAGTAATTACATAATCCGATGAAACTCTTCAAAGTGTGAACATCAGTAGGATTGGGCATCTCCAAAATGGCTACTATTTTGGCCCAATGGGCCATAATACCATTTGGCAAGATTTTATGTCCAAGGTAGACTACTAAGGTGACAACAAACTCACACTCTTTAGGATGGATCTTCATATTGACTTTGTGGAGCCTCTTGAATAACTCCTCAATGTCGCAACCCCACTTTGGCCAAGTGTGGGGGGTGAAGCCCAACACTTGGAAAAGTTGGAGGTTGGGAGTCTTCCGGGACTCCCGAATGTTTAGAGCTCGACAGCAAGGGGCAAAACACCTCGCATTGGGGTGTTCTTGGTGTCA
>Ga0116227_10005778_pt1 | contig 25700 bp, 18 predicted proteins | sample S1TSphgellanicum_FD_89693 | JGI IMG/M metagenome (GOLD analysis project Ga0116227, IMG submission 89693) | Host-associated microbial communities from peat moss isolated from Minnesota, USA - S1T2_Fb - Sphagnum magellanicum MG | ecosystem: Host-associated > Plants > Peat moss > Unclassified...
GCCAGCCGCCCGCTGCGATCCTGCGCATAGGCCAGCCCCAGCAACAGGGGATAGGCGATGAACCAACTGGCATTGAAGAGTACCAAGGCCGTGGCAAAGACCCACGCTTGGCCAACCGTGGTCAGCGCCGCGCAGGCCAGTCCGCAGGCCAGCAGCGCAGATGAGAGCAAGGGACGGCGGGGCATCCTGCCGCCCAGCGTCGCCAGGGCCGCATTGCCCAGTGCGCTGACCAGCGTGGCCAGCGACTGATAACGCCCGAACTGTGTGGCGGGCAGACCAATGGCATGGGCGGCGCGCTCCATGAAGGGCCAGATTGCCAGACTGCCCGCCGCGAACAGCGCCATGGCCAGCAGCACCATCCAGCCGCTGCGCGCGATCGGCACGGGGCGGGCAGCGGGGCCTGCGCTTTCCTTCGGACCGCCAGGCGGCGCCAGCGCTCCGGCACCCAGCACAGCGGAGAGCAGCGCCAGCGCGCCAAACATCCCCGCCACGCCATGACGGGCGCCCACCATTGGCAGGCCGATGTTGATCGCGGCGAAGAGCAGTGTCTGGCAGGCGATCCCTGCCGAGATGGCTCGGGCTGGATGCGCCATCCGCCCCGCCGCCAGATTGACCGCGCTGTTCATCAGGCCGAATCCCAGACCGGTGCCAATCCGCCCGGCGATCAGCCAGCCCAGCAGGCCAGTCTGCGCCGAGAAGGCCTGCGCCGCGATAACCAGCAGGCTGGCAAACAGCGCCAAATGGCGGGTGCTGATCGCGGCGGCGCGCGGGGCGACCAGAAACATGGCGGCGGCATAGGCCAGCGTCTCGGCCATCGAGAACAGGCCCATCTGCCCGGCGGTGAAGCCGAAGCGGTCGATCAGCCCGCCCACCAGATAGGTTGTGAAATTGTTGCCGATATGGGCGGCGGCGGTGCCAGCGCCGATGGCCGCGATCCCCAAGCCTGTCTGCCGCCGCCCCATCGTCAGAACCTGTAGGCCAGCGAGACGCCGCCGGTCCGCCGTTCGCCGGGATAATAGGAGATCGAGCGGTTGAAGAACATGCCGAAAGTGTTGGTGCGGTAGACCTGGTCGGTCAGATTCTTGACCCACAGCGCGAGTTCCACGCCCTTGGCGGTGCGATAAGCCAGGCGGGCATCACCCAGCCACAGATTGCCCTGGCTGAAGGCGTCATGGATCAGCTGCTGGGCTGCTGGCGTGGCCAGGAAAGGCGCCGGCGTGGTGTTGGTGGCGTCCGACCACACCTGGAACCGATAGCGGCTGGTGTAGCGCCAGTCGGTCGAGAAGCTCAGCGTGCCGCCGCCGAGATGATACTCATAGCTGCCGTTGAGATTGAGCGTGTTGCGCGGGGCGCGCTCCAGCGACTGGCCCGTCAGATCTAGCGGATTGCCACCGTTGATCGGCGCGGGAACCGAGGCATTGTTGAAGCCGGTGTATTTCGAGGCCTGAAAACCATAGCCCAGCCCCAGTTGCAGACCCTTCACCGGTCGGGCCTGTGCTTCCACCTCGAAGCCGTCGACGCGGGCCGAGGCGGCGTTCTGAGTGCGGGTGCCCACGCTCTGCAGCACTGTCACCTGCATGTTGTCGATGTTGTAGTGGAAGCCGGTGAGGTTTAGCGTCAGGCGGCGGTCCAGCCACTGGGTCTTGATCCCGGCCTCATAGGAAATGAGCGTTTCGGGGTCATAGACCGAGAAATCGCCCGGGTTGGCGATATAGGTATTGAAGGCGCCCGAGCGGAAGCCGCGCGCCACGCGGGCAAAGGCCAGAACGTCGTCGGTGACCTTGTAATCGGCCGAAACGTCCCAGGTGAACTTGCGCCAGCTCTTGCTGGTAGGCGAGGTGCCGATCGAGGCCCCGGTGGTGTCCACATAGCGGTTGCTGGCGGTATCGACATAGAGCAGCGCGACTTGGCTGGCGTCGAAGAGATTGCCCGGCTGGGTGATGTAATCCCAGGCCTTGCCAGCCACGCTCTTGCGCTCCCAGGTGTAGCGGCCGCCGGCCGTCAGCTTCAGGCGATCGGTCAGCTGATAGTTCAGGCTGGCGAACCCGGCGACATTGTCGGTCTTGACGCCGAACCGATAGGCATCGCCATCCACCCCGAAATTGACCGGGCCGTAGTTGGCCAGCTGGCCGAAGCTGTCGGTCTTGTCATGCAGATAATAGGTACCGACGATCCAGCCGAACTTTCCGCTGTCCGGCGAGGCAAGGCGCAGCTCGTTGGTGAATGTGTTGGATCGCCCGCCATAGCGCTCCTCGTAATTGGAGACCGGATTGGCGTCGTCATCGGAATAGATCAGCGAGGAGGAATGCTCGTAAGCCGCGATCTCGGTCAGTGTGGCGCCGCCCAGATCGACGGTCAGATGGGCATCGCTGCCCACGCGTTTGGCAATCGTGTAGCCAAGGCCGTTGTTGGAGAGGTGCGAGGGATTGCCGCTCTGCGCATAGCCATCGAAATCGGTGCCGCCCGCCAGCAGGCCGATATGTTGCAGCGGCTGGTCCTGCACGCTCTGTCCGCCATGGACCTTGACCAGCAGCTTGGCCTCCGGGCTTATGTCCCAGGCCAATTGCCCGCGTAGATCCCAGATGTCGTATTTTCCGGCCTTCTTGCCGGTGTAATCATTGGTGAACTGGCCATCGCGATGCTTGTAGACGCCCGCGATGCGCCCATCGAGGTCATCGGTGATCTTGCCGCCCAGCGCGGCTTCCAGCTCCCGGGTGTCATCGGTGCCATAGGCGGCACGTACCTGCCCGGTCAGTTGATCGGTGGGCTTGGCTGTGACCAGATGGATGGCGCCCGCAGTGGTGTTCTTGCCCCAGAGCGAACCCTGAGGACCGCGCAGCACCTCGACCCGGTCGAGATCGTAGAGCGGTTCGGACTGGGCCGAGCCGGCGCTGATGAACACTTCATCCTCATAGAGACCCACAGCAGAGGTGGAGGTGGGGGTAAAGTCATTGGTGCCGATACCGCGCAGGCGATAGCGCGGCATGGCGGCACCCATCACCGATTCCGCCGCCAGATTGGGCGTCTCGCGGGCAAGACCGATGCCGTCGCGGATTTGCGATCTGGCGATGGCATCTCCGCCCAGCACGGTGAGCGAGAGCGGCACCGATTGCGCGCTGGCGCTGCGCTTGGTGGCGGTGACGACAATATCGGGGCCGGCCTCAGCCGGGGCCTCGATGTTGGGGGCATCAGCGGCATGAGCCGCCAGTGGCAGGGCGAGTGTGGCGGCACCGGCCAGCAGAGCGGCGCGCAGCAGGGTGAGTGTCATGGTCGATCCTTGGGACGCAGGCTGGGTCAGTCGAAGCGCACGCGCGGAAAGCGGGCCCTGGCTTCGATGGCTTCCAGATCCAGATGGGCACGGATGTAGTCGCGCGAGGCATCGCGCGGTGGTTGGTAGTCCCAATGCGTCAGTGTTCCGGTGGCATTGGCGGTGGCAATCAAATGTCGGCGGCGCTGGCTAGCCAGCACCTGCGCATTCAGGGCGGACAGATCCCAGCGACGGGCGGTTTCGGCGCGGAACTCGGCCAGCGTGTCGGCATGGCCCGGATCGGACGCGAGGTTGACGCGCTCGTCGGGGTCTTGCGCAAGATTGTAGAGCTGGTCGGGATCGACGGGCGAATGTATGAACTTCCATGGGCCGCGCCGGATCATCACTATGGGCGCGATGGCGCCTTCGGCCAGATATTCGCCGATCACCTCGTCATGGCCCGGCGCTCCGGTGAGATGCGGCACGAGCGAACGGCCATCGATGGGGGCGGCATCGGCTGGAGGAAGGCCCGCCAGATCGAGCAAGGTTGGCAGCAGGTCGATGGTGGAAACGCTGTTGTCGATTCGCCGCGGTGCCACGCCCGGCGCATGGATCACCAGGGGCACGCGGGCGGCGCCTTCGAAGAAGCTCATCTTGTACCACAGGCCGCGCTCGCCCAGCATCTCGCCATGGTCGCCGCAGAGGATGACCACAGTGTTGTCGGCGAGGCCTGTCTCCTCCAGCACATCGAGGATCGCCCCGAACTGATCGTCGACAAAGCTGATCGCCCCGAAATAGGCGCGGCGCGCACGCAGCACCTGCTCGTCCGAGACGGGATCGAGATCGCTGCCGCAGACATGGCGCAGGCGCGCGGAATGCGGGTCCTGGCCTGCGCGATCCAGCGGCACACGTGGGGCAGGGATCTCCGCACCCTCATACAGATCCCAATAGCGCTGGTGGATCGCAAAGGGATCATGGGGATGGGTCAATGAGGCGGTGAGGAAGAAGGGGCGTTCGTCGGCATCGCGGGCGATGTCGAAAAGCTTGCGGCGGGTGGCCTGCACCACCTCCTCGTCGAAATCGATTTGGTTGGTGCGCAGGCTCGGCCCGGCGGACAGCACCGAATCCATCGAGTGATACCAGCTGGGGCGCTGATCGGGCTGCGTCCAGTCGGGGGTCCAGCTGAAATCGGCGGGGTAGATGTCGGTGGTGAGGCGTTCCTCGAAGCCGTGGAGTTGGTCGGGGCCGACGAAATGCATTTTGCCCGCCAGGACGGTTCGATAGCCGCCGGCGCGCAGATAATGCGCCAACGTGGGCGTCTGGGCGACAAATTCGCAGGCATTGTCATAGGCACCGATGCGTGAGGGCAATTGCCCCGCCATCAGCGCAAAGCGCGAGGGGCCGCACAGCGGGCTGGGGCAATAGGCGCTGGTGAAGGTCACGCCCTTGTCGGCCAGCGCCTGCATGCGCGGCGCGATGACCGGCGAGTCCCCCAGAAACGGCAGCGCGGAGGCGGCCATCTGGTCTGCCATCAGGACAAGGAAGTTGGGCTTTGCGGACATCAACCTATATTCTCTAGTAACTGGGTTGAGATTTCCTAGAATGAAGGCTGTGGCCGGTGAAGGCGGTCTTTTCTTAAGGATGCGATAAGTGGATTTTATGCCAGCCCGCTTCGGCCGCCTGCCTCTGCGCGGCATGACCGTGTTCGAAGCCGCCGCGCGCCATGGCAAATTCGCTGCCGCCGCTCAGGAACTGGCGATGACCCAGGCCGGGGTCAGCCAGCATATCGCACAGTTGGAAGGAGCGCTTGGCGTGGCACTCTTCCACCGCCGTCATCGCGGGGTGCAACTGACCAGCGCGGGTGAGCATTTTCTGGCGTCCGTCGAGCAAGGCATGCAGGTACTATCGCAAGGCGTTTCCAGCATCAGGCGTCAGGCCGAAAGCCGGACGGTCAACATCCTGACCGATTTCGGTTTTGCTGCGTGGTGGCTGATGCCGCGCATCGCGCAATTGAGTGAATTGATGCCTCAAGTCGAAATTCGCCTGGTAACCACGCAGAGCCATTTCCAATCGGCCGGTGAGGATTGCGATCTGGCGATCCTGTTCGGCGATGGAGATTGGCCAGGGCATCGCGCCACCCTGCTGTTTGGCGAACAGGTCTATCCAGTCTGCTCTCCTGCCTATGTGCGAGATCGGAGCCTTCCGTTGGCCCCTGAAGATTTGGCGCAGATGCGGCTTCTTCATTTGCGGGGCTCAGGCCCTCGGCGGTGGTTCGGCTGGGATGACTGGTTTGCAGCGATGAACGTGCCTCCGCCTGATCGGCTGCAGGAACTGGCTTTCAACAATTATCAGATCGTGCTTCAGGCGGTGCTGATGGGGCAGGGCGTGGCGCTGGGATGGGCACCCTTGATCGAGGATATGGTGGCAAATGGCAGCCTGCTTCGCCTGCTGGATACGCCCCTGACCAGCCATCGCGGTTATCATCTGATCGAGCGACTGGACCGGGTGCTCACCCCTCATGCCACGACGGTTGCCCGGTGGCTGCTTGACAATCGCGGAACCAATCCCCTGACGCTGTCTGCTGTGGCTTGATGGTGGAGCAGGAGGTGGGCGGAAGTTTGGGTTCGCCCGGGTGTGATGGATCTATCTTCCCGGCCCTGCTTACGTAAACAGACCGGATGCTGTGCGGCATCCGGTCTGTTTTGGCATCATGCGCTGATGGCTTTTACAGCTTCACCCCAAGGCGAATGTAATAGAAGCCACCGTTGAAGGTGGTCTGCTGGGCATAGCGGTCATAGAGCGCCTGACCGTAATATTGCGCCAGCAGCGGCACCTTGGTGGGGTAGGTGTTGAAGATGTTGTTGCCACCCGCGCTCAGATCGACGCGGCGGTTGACCTTGTAATCCACCGCCAGATTGAACACGGTGATCGGCGCTGCGCGAAACGGCTGGAAGACCGAGGTCGAGAAAGCATTGGCGCCCTGCTGGAAGGTCATCTGGTCGAAGATATGGCCGTAACGCTGTCCGTGGAAGGCGACGCTCCAGCGCGGGTTGGACCAGGTGAAGCCAGCGATCTGTGCATCATGCGGCTGGGCAGTCGTCAGGAAGGCGATCTGCTGCGCGTTGAGCACCTGATTGCCCAGAGCGTTGCGCCGGATGCTCTCGATCTTGGTGTCGTTGAAGTTGGCGGCGACATCGAAGACCAGTTTGCTGTCGGGGGTGAGATCGACGCGCCAGTTGGCGTTGATGTCCAGACCGCGCGTCCGCGTATCGGCGGCATTCGTCAGGTAAGATGCCGACACCGCCGAGAGCGTATAGCCATCGGGCAAGGCGCGCCCATTGGCGAGATAGGCCGCCACGGCCTGAGCCCCGCTGTAGGCCCCACCATCGAGAATACGGTCGCGCAGGATGATCTGATAGGCATCGATCTGAATGGACAGCTTGTCCAAAGGCCGCGCCGTAAAGCCGAAGCTGAGCGAGCGCGACCGCTCGGGCCGCAGTGGCGTGGCCCCCAGCAGTTGCGCGCCGGGCGAGGTGGCGGGCAACTGCCCCGTCGCGCCCGAGGTGGTGACTGTGGCGGCGGTGTGATGCTCCTCGGCCAGCGTGGGCGCGCGCAGGCCGGTGGACCAGGTGCCGCGCAGCGCAAAGGCGCGCGAAAAGTCGTAGCGCGTGGCGACCTTGCCCGACCATGTGCTGCCGAACTCCGAATAATGCTCCCAGCGGGCCGCGCCATCGACCTGCCAGGCCTTGGTGATGTTCACCCCGGCATCGCCGTAAAGCGCGAAAATGTCGCGCGTCCATGTGCCGGCGCTGGTGGGCAGCACGCCGGGCACGGCCTGCGATCCGCCATAGATGGTCGAGGCATCGTCGCCGGCGCCCTCATGGAAGCTTTCACGGCGATGCTCGCCGCCCAGCGCCAGATTGATGGGGCCGATTTTGCGGGTCAGATCGACGTCATTGGTCCACTGCTGGTTGCGCAGATCCTTCAGATGAAAGCGCGTGGGCGTGGCGCCGGTGCGGGCGTAAAGCGTGGTGTTGGCCGAATTCCACATGTTGTAACCGATGGCGTCCGAGCCATAGGTGCTGCTGACATCCCAGCCAAAGCCCGCCAGATTGTCGCCGCGCAGCCCCGCTGTGACGGCAAAGTCATTCTCCACAGCGCCAAGCCGGGGCGAAAAACCATCGGGATAAAGCGCGGGCAGCACCGTGGGCAGGCGATAGATCTGATAGGTGTTGGCGGTGCGATGGGCATAAGTGGCGGTGCCGTAAAGCTCCGCGCCCTCGGTCAGCTTGTACTTGCCGTTGAGCGACAGGTCGATGCGGTCGCTGGCCGGGTCGCCGATCCAGTGGCTGTCGAGCTTGCCGGTCTGGCTGTCGACGCCGGTGCGGTCGGTGCGGGCCTTGTGCTGGTAATCCACCGCGACATTGATCGTGCCCCGATCGCTGAGCGCCCAGCCATAACCGGCGTCCGCATTCTGGGTGAAGCCGTCGCCCTCATTGTAGATGCCCGACTGCACCGAGGCATAGCCGCCGGTCTTCTGCTTGAGAATGATGTTGACCACGCCCGCCACCGCGTCCGAACCATATTGCGCCGAGGCGCCGTCGCGCAGCACCTCGATATGGTCGACCGCCGAGGCCGGGATCAGGCTGATATCGACCGGCGTGGCGCCGCGAAACGGCCCGGCATCGGTGAAGATGTTGGCGGTGGCATGGCGGCGCTTGCCATTGACCAGCACCAGCGTCTGGTTGGGGCTGAGGCCGCGCAGATTGATGGAATCGGTGAGCGCGGCCACGGTGGTGCCCTGCGCCTGCCGGTTCACGCTGGGCAGCAACTGGCCCAGCGCGGCGCTGAGGTTGTTCTGGCCGGTGGAGGCCAGCGTCTCGCTGCCCAGCACGTCAATCGGGCTTAGGCTCTTGTTGGCCGAGACGCCGCTCTGGCGGGTGCCGGTGACGATGATGTCGCCGGCCGGGGCGGGGGCCTGCACTGCCGGGTCGGCCTGCTGGGCATGGGCCTGCGATGCAACGGCCATCAGCGCCAGCGCGGAAAGGCTGGCGGCGGCGCGCAGGGTGGTGGCGCGCTGAAGGCTGCGAACATCACGATATGTCTTCATGGAAATCCCCGGGGCTGAGCGTCTGCTGTCACTGTGAATATCTCGTAAGATATTAGAGAAAACCCCCGTGGCAATCCGCTTTTCAGGCACCGATGGCGGCGTGGATCCGCAATTGCCCGGAAAACTCCACTAAATTGGTAGGAGAAGAATTTTATGGGTTGGGGATAGGGAAAGTTTTGTCGAGGCGGGTTTGCGGGAGCATCCCTTTCAAGATATTGATAAAAAACGATTTCCATGATTTTCCCGCAGACCGGGTGCAATGGATACGCGACACCTGCGCGATTCGGTCGAATCTCTGAGCGAAATCGGCTAGAAACGGGCCAAGCGCTGCTTCCCGCAGGTTCCGGAAGCATGGGCTGGTGACCCGCGTTTCGGGCCGGATGCGAAAACCCTCCGCCTCGCCCGTGGCTTGATATCTCAACTGGCATATTATATCCCGCCATCAAGGCCAAAGCGGGTGCCGCAGCCGATGTTGCAAGAGGTATGCATGACGCTTCCCAGGACCGGCCCCAAAACCGCCCGCCGTAAAGCCCCGGCCCCCAAGGCGCCGCGCGGCGAACGCGGCCCTTCGCTGACCGAGCAGGCCTATGCCACACTGCGTCGCCGGATTATCACCTGCCAGCTTGGCCCCGGCGCCGAGTTCTCCGAACTCGATCTGGCCGACGACCTGCAGATGAGCAAGACCCCGGTGCGCGAGGCGCTCGCCCGGCTGGCGCTGGAGGGCTATATCGATACCTTCCCGCGCCGGGGCTATCGCGTCCGCTCGATCACCTTCAAGGACGTGAACGACGTCTTCGACGTGCGCCTGCTGCTGGAACCGGCCGCCGCCGCTCTCGCCGCCGCGCGCCTCACCACGGCGCAGATCGACGCCATCGAGCAGATGGCCCATACCTCCCACGCGCCGGACGCGCAGCCCGACCGCGAAGAGATCGTCAAGGCCAACCGTGACTATCACACCGCCATCGCCCAGGCCTCGGGCAATCCGCGCCTGGCCGCGCTGGTGATCGCGCATTTGGAGGAGAGCGAGCGCTTCCTCTACATCGGCGGCAGCTCTGTTAGCGGCATTGGGCGCGAGGTGACGGTGGAAACCAGCAACGACCATGCCGCCCTGCTCGATGCCTTCCGCCGCAAGGACCCGCCCGCCGCCACGCGCATCATGACCGGCCATATCGAGCGCACCCGCGCTAGCATCACGGCCAACATCCTCAATTCCGAACATGTCGAGATCAACATCTGAGATGACCGCCTTTTCCTCTACCGCTTCGGCGGAGCGCCGCGCACAGGTGCTGATCACCGCGCAGGCCCTTGCCGAGCGTCTTGCCTCTGGCCTGCCGAGCGTCATTCTGGCGTTACGCGGCGCCGATTCCAGCGCGCCTCTGCCCGTGGCGGAGCATCCCCGTCTGCCCGGCGCCATCGACACCGGTCTGGCCGAGGATTTTTCCTCACCGAGCCACCCGCAGCATGGATCGCGCCCTCTGCCTGAGGCGGCGGCGCTGCAGCAGGCCATCACGCGCTGGGGCATCCAGCCTGGAGACCGCATCGTGGTGTATGATCATGACGGCGGCCTGCTGGCGGCGCGCGCCTGGTGGGTGCTGCGCTGGGCGGGGCTGGATGTGCGGCTGCTCGATGGCGGCTTTCAGGCCTGGGTAGCCATCGGCGGCGCTCTGGACATGCAGGTGCCCAAGGTCCCTGCTGCCGGCACGGCGGTGATCGCGCCGGACCATCTGGCGCAGTTCGGGCCGGATCGTGCGCTGGTGCTGGGGCGCGAGGGCGTGCTGCTCGATTCCCGGATTGCGCCCAATTACCAGGGAAGCCCGACGCCGCCGGGACAGCCGGGGCGGGGGCATATCCCCGGCGCCTGGAACATTCCCGCCGCCGCCAATCTGACGCAGGACGGCGCCTTTGCCGATGAGGCCGCGCTGAACGCGCTCTACGCCCCCACCGGCGCGCTGTCGGGTGCCGAGGTCGGCGTCTATTGCGGCGCGGGTGTCTCGGCGGCGCATGATGTTCTGGCGCTCTGGCTGCTGGGCGTGGAGGCCTCGATGTACCCCGGCTCATGGTCGGCATGGAGCAGGGACCCGACCCGACCCGTCGCCATCGGCGAGAAACGGGGCTGAAACCATGAGCCGCTTCGACACGCTGATCGACCGCCACAACACCGGCGCCAACAAATGGAGCCGCTATGGCGTCGATGTCCTGCCGCTGTGGGTGGCGGATATGGATTTTGCCGCGCCCGATTGCGTGGTGCAGGCCGTTGCCGCGCGCGCCGCGCATCCGGTCTATGGCTATGCCTTCGCGACCGAGGAACTGCGCGAGACCATCGTGCAGGATCTGGCCCGGCGCTATGATTGGCACATTTCGCCCGAAGAGATCGTCTTCCTGCCCGGCGTCGAGCCCGGCTTCAACATGGCGCTCTCGGCGTTTCTGAAGCCCGGCGACGGCGTGGCGGTGCATACGCCCGCCTATCGCCCGATGCGCCGCGCGCCCGGTTTCTGGGGCCTGCGTTTTCTCGATATGCCGCTGGCCCTTGAGGGCGCAAGGTGGAGCGCGGACGCCGATGGCCAGAAGCAGGTTCTGGCCGAAGCACGCACCCTGCTGCTGTGCAACCCGCACAACCCCACCGGCAAGGTGTTCTCCCGCGCTGAACTGGAGGTTCTGGCGCAGCAGGCTCTGGCCAGCGACACGCTGATCGTCTCGGATGAAATCCACGCCGATCTGCTGCTTGAGGACGGCACGCGCCACACCCCCATCGCCAGCCTCTCGCCCGAGGTGGCGCAGCGGACGATCACGCTGATGTCGCCGGGCAAGAGTTTCAACACCTCCGGCCTGAAAGCGGCCTTTGCGGTGGTGAGCGACCCGGACCTGCGCGCGCGTTTCGATTGCCAACGGCTGGGCATGGTCGACAGCGTCAATGCCTTCGGGCTGGTGGCGATGCAGGCGGCCTATGCCCATGGTCATGAGTGGCTGGCCGAGCTGCTGGCCTATCTGCGCGGCAACCGCGACTGGCTTGTCGAGGCGGTTCGCACCCGTCTGCCCGGCATCACCATGGCCGCGCCCGAGGCGACCTATCTGGCTTGGCTCGACTGTCGCGGCGCGGGGATTGCAGGCAGCGCCCAGGCCCATTTCCTTGAAAGGGCGCGCGTCGCCTTCAGTCCCGGCGAGGATTTTGCCGATCCGGGCTTAGGCTTCGTCAGGCTCAATTTCGGATGTCCGCGCAGCCTGCTCGAACAGGCCGTCGAGCGTATGGCCGCCAGCCTTTGACCCCTGAAACGCCTGTTCTGGAGGTGTTCGGTCTGGGCGTCGCCATGCCGGGCGCGCATGGTCCGGTGACTTTGGTGGCCGACGCCGGTTTCGCGGTGGAACGCGGGCAGACTCTGGCGCTGCTGGGCGAAAGCGGTTGCGGCAAGAGCGTGACCGCTCTGGCCATCGCGGGCCTGCTGCCCGAGGGCGCGCGTGTCACCGGGCGGATCAGCCTGCATGGGCAGGATATCGCCGGGCTGGACGAGAAGCGTATGCAGCGCCTGCGCGGCGCGCGCATTGCCATGGTGTTTCAGAACCCGCGCGCCTCGCTCGACCCGCTGATGACCATCGGTGACCAGATCGGCGAGGTGCTGGCGCTGCACTCCGACACGCCCGGCCGCGAACGCAAGGCCCGCGCCACGCAGCTTCTGGTCGAGGTCGGCATTGCCGATCCGGCGCTGGTTCTCAACACCCGCCCGCATGAGTTGTCGGGCGGCATGTGCCAGCGCGTGGCGATTGCCATGGCCATCGCCAGCCAGCCCGATGTGCTGATCGCCGATGAACCCACCACCGCTCTGGACACCACCGTGCAGCGCCAGATCCTCGATCTGCTGCGCGATGTGCAGGCGCGGCTGGGGATGGCGCTGGTGCTGATCACCCATGATCTGGGCGTGGTGGCCGATGCCGCCGACCGCGTGGCGGTGCTCTATGCCGGACAGGTGGTGGAGCGTGCCAGCGTGCAGGCGTTGTTCGACAGCCCGGCGCATCCCTACACCAGCGCCCTGCTGGCGGCGGTGCCCAGGCTCGATCCGCTGCAGAAACGCTTTGCCGGGATCGGCGGGCAAGTGCCTGCGCCCAGCGCCATGCCGCAAGGTTGCCGCTTTGCCCCGCGCTGCCCCGCCGCAATGGAGCGCTGCGTTACGCCGCCCCCGCAGGTGCAGCGCGCGGGCGGGGGCATGGCCCGCTGCTGGCTGGGAGAGGTTGCCCAATGAGCGACGAACCGCTGCTGAGCGTGCGCGATCTGGTCAAGGATTACGCGCTGCCGGGCCTGTTGCCCTCATGGCTGAAGGGGGCGGCAAAACGCCGGGTGCTGCATGGCGTCAGCTTCGATATTCCGGCCGGGCGCACGCTGGGGCTGGTGGGGGAATCGGGCAGCGGCAAGTCCACCACGGGCCGGGCCATCATGGGGCTGACGCGCGCCAGCGGCGGCTCGGTGCGTCTGGCCGGGCGCGAGTTGACGGGTTTGAACGCAAGGCAATGGCGCGGCATGCGGCGCGAGATGCAGATGGTGTTTCAGGACCCCGCCGCCTCGCTCCACCCGCAGATGAGCATCGGCGCCAGTCTGCACGAAACGCTGGCTGCCAACCATCCCGCCCTGACGCGCGGCGACAGGCAGGAGCGCATCGCCGCCCTGATGGAGCGCATCGGCCTGCCGCCGGAGATGCTGGCCCGCGCGCCGGGGCAATTCTCGGGCGGGCAGTTGCAGCGGATCGCCATCGCCCGCGCGCTTTCGGTCGAGCCGCGCCTGATCCTTGCCGATGAGCCTGTTTCCGCGCTGGACACATCGGTGCAGGCGCAGGTGCTCAATCTGCTGCGCGACCTTCAGGCCGAGCGCGGGCTGGCGCTGCTGTTTATCGCGCATGATCTGGCCGTGGTGCGCCAGATGAGCGACCGCATCGCCGTGATGTATCACGGCCATATCGTCGAACTGGCCGACAGCGCCGATCTGGTTCGTCGCCCAGCGCATCCCTATACGCGCGGCCTGCTGGCGGCGATCCCGCGCAGCCATCCCGATCAACCGCGCGCGCATGTTTCAGCGGTGCCGATGGGCGAGGCGGCGGTGTCGCAAGGCTGCGCTTATGCCGCGCAATGCCCCATCGCGACACCACATTGTCGGGATGAAGCCCCCGCATGGCGCGAGGTGGCAGCGGGGCATCACGCCGCCTGCCACCTCGCCTGAGCCTTCAACTCACCACAATCCTGAACCCGTTGCCGCGCCAGAAGCCTCCCGGCTCCAGACTGCCGCGATAGGTGCAGGTGGCCTTGCCCTGATGGCTGGAAAAGCATCCGCCCCGCAGCACGCGGCGGATGTTGGCCGGAGCGGGCGCCGCTGCATCGTCCTGCGGATGCCACGGATAGGGCTTTGCGGGCTTGGCCGGGTCGCTGCCCCACAAGGTGGAGGTCCATTCCCAGACCTGCCCGGTCATATCCTCCACGCCAAAGGGCGAGGCGCCGCGCGGGAACAGGCCTAGCGCGGTGGTGGTGTTGAAGCCTGCCTCCAGCGCATTGGCGCGGTCGGGCACCCATGGTCCGGCCCAGGGGTAGGCCTCTTCGCCGGGCCTTGCGGGCTGGCAGCCGCGCGCCGCATATTCCCATTCGGGCTCGCTGGGCAGGCGGACGGTGTGGCGCGCGCCGATGCGCTCCTCGCGGCGCCAGCGGATGGTGAGCCAGCGGCAGAAGGCATTGGCATCATGCCATGTCAGATCGACGGCGGGGGCATTGTCGCGTTCGGGGTCATGCCCGTCCGGACTGCGCCACATCAGCCCGGTGTCCGAGATAAATTGCGCATAGAGCCGGTTGCTGACCGGAAAGCGGCCGATGCGGAAGCCCGCCAGATCGAGCACATGGGCGGGCGCCGCATTGGGATGGGTATCGCCGCCCATCGTCACGCGCCCGGCGGGGATGGTGATGAGCTTCTCCAGATCGCGCGGATCGCCCAGCGCGGCGAGATGCCGTCCGGCGACATTGCGGCGATGCGCGGGCAGGGCCGGCTCGGTCAGCGCCGCAAGCAGGGCAGGGACCATCACCGGATCGCGCGCGATCTGCGCGCCCAGCACCGCGCCTTGCGCGCCCGATGAGCCCAGCGCCATAGCCAGAGCGCGCGGATCGTCGCTCCATCCGGCAGCCAGCGTGACGGGCAGGCGCCACAGCTCCGGGTCGCTTTTGAACAGGGCGGCGATGGCTTGCGGGTGTTGCGTTGTCAGCGTGGCGGCGGCCTGAAGCGCGCGCGGCCCTTGCGAGAGATGTGGAGCAGAGCGGCGTTCTCCGCGAGACCATGCCTCGAACTGGGCTGGATCGGGTTCTGGCGGAGAAGCGGGGGTGACCGGTGCCGCGCTGGTGGACAGCAAGGTGTGAGTGGCCATGCCATTGGGCAGGGCCCAGCCGCAGCAGGCCTCGCTTTCGCCCAGCGCCAGCAGGTGGAGCCCGCGCGCCATCAGATCGGACAGCATCTGGGGGCCGCGCATGCCCAGCACCTCGATGTTGTCGAGCACCAGTAGGGCGTCTGGCTCGCAAGGGGCTTGGCGCGGATCGTCGCCGGGCTGCAGCGCCCAATAGGTGGCACCGCCGATGGCCTCGTCCCAGCTTTCGAGGAGCAGCAGGCCTTGGTCGTTGCGGGCGACCATGCGCGCAAGGCGCGCGCGGTTGAAGCTGGCATCGCCCAGATTTTCGCCGGCCAGCGAGAGGGCCAGTTCCAGCGCGAAGCAGCTCTTGCCGCCGCCCAGCGGGGCGGTCAGCAACAGGGCGGGCTCGTCGCGCACCATCTCCAGCGCGGAGAAATGCACGGGGGGGCGGAGGGCAGCCGGGTCTTCCAGCTTGCGCAGCCCCTTGGCCTCGGCATCCTCCTGCGTATAGGCGACGAGCGGGGCGACATAGGCCGTCGCAGCCACCTGCGCCCCATGCGCCGCCAGCAGCGCAGCGCCGGAGAGAGGCGCGCCCATCAGGTGAACAGCGCGCCGACGGCGGGGTCGCGGAAGCGTTGCACTTCCAGCGCGTAACCGGCAGGGTCGCGGAAGAAGAAATGCTCGCAATAGGTGCCGTAGCGGATTTCCGTCAGGCCCCCGACGCGCGCTTCGGTCAGGCGGGCATGCCATGCGGGCACATCCTCGACCACGATGGTGTAGAGCACCGCGCTCTCGGCCTGATGATGCAGATGGCCAAGGTTGCCGTCGACGATGCCGAAATAGCCCTGTCCGATGCGATAGATGCGCGCCAGTCCCTGATCGAGCACCAGTTCGAAGCCCAGAACCTGCTCGTAGAAAGCTGCGATGGGGGCAATGTCGTCGTAATAGAAGAAGGTGATCGGATAGGTCATCAGCGGTTCCGGGGGAGGGGAGAAAGAACGCCCTTGGCGTCGAGGGTGAGGGCGGGCGTGCCATGGCGCCGGGCGGCCAGCGCCACGGGATGCACCAGATAGAGCCATGGCGGATTGGCCTGCAGCCGCGCCAGCACTTCGCCATAGGCCTGCGTGCTGGCGTCGGGATCGGCGGCGGTGCGGGCCTTGGCAAAGAGGCTGTCGGCCTGCTCGTCCCGATAGCCTTGCCACCACAGGGCGCGGCTCTGGGAGGAAATCTTGTCGTCCATCACGCGGAAGGTGACATGGGGTGAGCTGTCGAACAGAGCGACATCGCCCATCTGCTTGTCCGCGATCTGGCGGGCGTAGAGCGGGCGGTCATGCTCGGTTTCGATGACCGGTTCGAAGCCGACCGCCGCAAGATCGCGGGCAATGCAGGCGGTGATGGCGGGCGCGCGCTCGGGCATATGGTCGGGGGTGCGCAGCAGGATCGCGCGCGGGGCCTTGATGGCGTCCAGCAGGCGGCGGGCGGTGTCGGGATCGTGGGGGATGGGGGGCAGTCCGGCTGTCGCAAAGCCGGTGTGCCATGGGCTGACGATGCTGCGCGCGGCGACGGCCTGCCCGGCGTAGACCTGCGCGATCAGGCGGTCGCGGTCGATGGCCAGATTGGCGGCGAGGCGGGCTTCGGGATGGGCGAAGATGCCTGCCGCGCTGTTGAGATAGGCCATCACCGAGAGCGTGTTGACCTCGCTCAGCCAGTGCAGGTCGGGGGTTTGCGCGGGGGGATTGTCGGCCTGTTCCAGCCCGGCGGCGGCGTCGATACGGCCTGCCAGCAAGGCTTCGAGCCGGTGCTCGGCGCGGGGGATGGCGTGGAAGTTTAGCACGGGCGGCAGGCTGGGGCTGTCGGTTTCCAGCACGGCGCGTTCGCCCGGGTTGAACTCCCGCACGCGATAGGGGCCGGTGCCCAGCATGTTGCGCCCCTGCTGGTCGGCCCGGGCGATGTAGAATTCGCTCAGCACTTCGGGCAGGTCGGCGAAGGGGGCGGGGCAGGCGAAGGTCACGCCTTGGGGTGTTGCCTGCATCGCCACGCCCTCGAAATAGCGGGCGTAGGACCAGCGCATGCCGAACATATCGCGCGAGTCCAGAATGGCGCCCAGAAAGGCCACGATATCTTCGCCGGTGCAGGGTTTGCCGTCGTGGAAGCGGGCCTTGTCGCGCAGGGTGAAATGCCAAATGCGGGCGGTGCCGTCATGGCTCCACTGGTTGAACAGCGCCGGGCGCAGCACGCCATCCTGCCAGCGGCACAGCGGTTCGAAGACGAGGTTCTTCAGCGTCAGGATCGCCGCATTGTCGGTGACGCGGTTGGCGGGCAGGAAATCGACACGGTCGAGGGCGATGGTGAGCATAGAGGTCATCCGCGAGAGTCACGGGCAGCGGTCAGCCCGTCGGCCATCAGGTTGAAGGCCAGCACGGCGAGAAAGATCGCGCAGCCCGGCGCGGCGGCGACCCATGGCGCGCTGCGCAGGCAATCGAGGCTGGCGGACATATCGGCGCCCCACTCGGCCAGCGGCGGCTGTGCGCCCAGCCCGAGGAACCCCAATGCGGCGACCTGAAGAATGGCAGTGCCCAGTGACAAGGAGGCTTGCGTTACCAGCGTGGGCAGGGCGCCGCGCAGATAATAGCGGCGCAGCAGCCAGCCCGGCGGCACGCCAGCGGCACGCGCCGCCTCGACATGCAGCGCATGGCCGACAGCCTGCGCCTGAGCCCGCGCCAGACGCGCGAAATGCGGCGCCAGCCCCAGCGCGACGGCCAGCATGGCATGGGAGAGGCTCGGCCCGAAAGCGGCGGCGAGCGCGATGGCCAGCACCAGAGCGGGGAAGGAGAGCAGTGCATCGGTCAGTCGCATCAGTGCCCAGTCCAGCACCCCTCCGACCAGCCCTGCGACCAGCCCCACGGTCACGCCGATGGCAAAGGCCAAAGCCACCACGCCGATGCCCACCAGCAGCGTCATCCGCCCGCCGCTGACCAGGCGAGAGAGTACATCGCGCCCCAGCATATCGGTGCCCAGCCAATGGGCTGCCGAGGGCGCGGCCAGCATATGCTCTACCGAAACGGTATCGGGCGCGGCGCTCACCAGCCAAGGGCCCAGCAGCGCGGCAAGGGCCAGCACCGCCAGCAGCAGCGCCCCGGCACGGATGGTGCCACTCATGCCCCGCCTTCCTTGCGCAGGCGGGGGTCGAGCCACAGGGCGATCATCTCGATCAGGATCGAGACGAGGATGAAGATCGCGGCGAACACCAGCGTGGCGGCCTGAATGGCGGGATAGTCTCGGTTGTGGATGGCATCCACGGTCAGGCGGCCAAGGCCGGGCCATGAGAAGACGGTCTCGGTCAGGATCGCCCCGCCCAGCATGTCGCCGAACTGGATGCCGATGATCGGCAGCGTTGGCACCAGCGCATTGCGCAGCGTATGGCGCAGCAGAATGGCCCGGCGCGACAGACCGCGCGCGCGCGCGGCGCGGACATGCGGCGATTGCAGTACGGCGATCAGGCTGGCGCGCAGCAACCGGCTGAAGGAGGCCGCCAGAAAGCTCGCCAGCACCAGCGCGGGCAGCAGCAAATGGGCGAGAGCATCGCCCAGCAGGTCGATCCGCCCGCGCAGCAGCGCATCGACCACGGCAAAGCCGGTGATCGGCGGCATGCTGGCCCAGGGGCTCTGGCGCAGGGCGACGGGCAGCCAGTCCAGCCATGCGCCCAGCACCGCCTGAAGCGCCAGAGCGGTGAGGAAAGCGGGCAGCGAGACGCCCGCGATGGCGATCACCCGCAGGGCATGGTCGATCCAGCCGCCGGGGTTTAACGCCGCCAACAAGGCTGCCGGAATGGCCAGCGCCAGAGCCAGCACCGTGGCCGCGATGGCCAACTCGATGGTGGCGGGCAGCTTGGCGGCCAGCGCCTCGCGCAGGGGGCGGTGGGTTTTCAGCGACACGCCCAGATCGCCATGCAGCACCTGCCCGGCATAGGCGGTGAATTGCACCGCCAGCGGCTGGTCGAGCTTCATCTCGTGGCGCAGCGCGGCGATCTGCTGGCTGGTGGCGCCGGGGCCCAGCGTGGTTTCCGCCGGGTCGCCCGGAATGATCCGCGCCAGCGCGAAGACCAGCACCAGCACCAGAGCCAGCACCGGCAGTGCCGAGGCAAGGCGTCGCAGGAACAGCATCGCCATCATGCCTTGGCCACCTGCCAATATTCGGTCAGCGGCGGGGTGCTGCCCACGCGCAGATTGCGCAGCCGCGCGCTGGCAAAGGCGATGACCTTGTTCGAGAAGAGGTAGACGGCAGGCACGCGCTCGGTCAGCTCTGCCTGAAGATCGGCGTAAAGCGCGCGGCGCTTGTCCTGCGAGGGCGCGGATTGCGCGCCGAGGATCAGCCGGTCGAGCGCGGCATCGGGCGGCATGCGGAAGGTCATCGCGCTGGTCGCCAGACTGGAGAGATAGCCGATGGACATATGCGCATCCGGGTCGTTGAACCACGGCGAGCGGCCATCGAGCGCCAGCGCGAATTGCCCCTGCGTATGGCGGGCGCGCAGGGCGGGGAACTCCATCTGCTCGATGGCGACATGGATGCCCGCCTCGGCCAGATTGGCCTGAAGGAAGGTGGCGACCGTGGTCCACAGTGTGCCGGTGAAGGTGATGAGGTCGAGCGACAACTGCCCCGGCGCGAAACCGGCCTGCGTCAGCAGGTTGCGCGCTCTGGCCGGATCGTAGGCGGGCGCGCGGGTCTTTTGCGCGGGATCGAATGCCCAGTTGGCGGTGGGCAGCGGGCCATAGGCGCGGTCCACCGTGCCGCCCATGATGCGCTGGGCGAGGCCATCGGCGTCCACGGCATGGGCGATGGCCTGCCGCACGCGCAGATCGGCGGTTGGACCATGCGTCAGGCGGTTGTTGAATTCCAGTTGGCGCAGGATCTGGCTGGGGGCCTCGATCACCCGCAGCGCTGGGTTGCGGCGCAGGGCGCTGACATCCTCGACCGACAGAGCCGCGAGTTGGCCTACCTGATGGCACAGGTCGATCTCGCCGGCTTCCAACATCATGCGCCGGGTCGAGGGGGCGGCGATCACCTGATAGACCAGCCTGTCGAGCCATGCCCGGCCCCTAAAATAGGCCGGATTGGCAGCCAGCGTCAGCGCGACATCGGGCTCCTGCGACAGGAAGCGGAAGGGGCCGGTGCCGATGGGCGCGCGGGCGAAATCCTTACCGCGCGCGCGCACGGCTGAAGGGCTGACGATGGCGGCCTGAGGCTGCGCCAGCAGAGCGGGGAAATAGGGCACAGGATGGCTGAGATGGAATTCCACCGTCCCGGCATCAGGCGTTGCGATGCGGGCCAGCGGCGTCATCGTCGCGTGGAAATAGCTGTTGATCGCAATGCCGCGTTCCAGCGCATAGCGCACCGCCGCCGCATCCAGCAGCGTGCCATCGTGAAAGCGGATGCCGGGCCGCAGGGTGAAGCGCCAGCTTAGCCCATCCGGCGAGACCTGCCAGGCGCTGGCGAGGCGCGGCTCCATACGGGTCTGCTCATCGCTGCTCCACGCCACCAGCGTGTCGAAGATGTTGAGGATGACCTCGCTGCCGATCACCTCGGCCAGATTGGTGCCCGGCTCGATCCCCGCCGGTTCGCCGGGGATGGCGATGGCCAGCGTGCGCGCATCGCCGCGCGGCAGCGCCAGACCGGCCTTGCAGGCAGACAGCGAGAGCAGAGGAAGCCCGCAACCCAAGGCTTGACGGCGGTTCATAGGCAGGCGGGACGGTTTTCTTTCGAGGGAGTTTGTAAGATATCACGTGAGATATATTCGTCAACAGTCGCTCTATGGCGGCGGCCTGACACACGACCTTGCAAGATCCGTCGCGCAGATTTGGAAGCTTCGCTTGGTGAGGTCGATTGCCAGCATATGTGCGTCTGCCATCACCTCCTCCTTCGTGCACCACCATGGCGCAGGCCAGCATCATACAGCGCTGGCTGAAGGGGCATCCACCGCATCAGTTCAGATAGGCTTGTTTATGCCCATCACCGAAGGCGGCGAAGCATCGCCTCGGCAGTCGGTAGACTGACACATGGGAAGACAGCCAGAAACCATGAGGCAGTCCGCTGAAGGAGCTCACGCAATGGCAGACATTCTGATCTGGCGAGAGCCTTTGGGCAATGTATCCCCTTCACCGTATTCCTTCGCGATCCCCCCATGTTTCCCGCCAGGTTAGGTAACTGGCCGTGCTTAAGCTTTCGTCTCGGCCAGATCCCTTTCGAGCCATTGTCGGGGTGGCTCCGATTAATCCTCACGCTAGATCTTGAGGCCGCATCCGCTGGCCTCATAGTCAGGCTGCGCCGCATGTTCTCTCCCTTCGCAAAATGGCCTTTATCAGGATACTGTTGTGACCGAGAATGCTGGAAAAACGCCTGCCGAAGCAAAGCTGGGGATTATCAAGCTCACAGGTCCCTATCCTTTTATGAACCTTCTTCAATACGCAGAGCGAAGCCGGCGCAGCGTTGTCTCCCGTCGATCAGCCGGTCATGATGCAGGCACAGGCCATCGCTACTGCGCACCGAGGCATGACTGGAAGAAAAGATGGTGAGGCCGGGCAAAGCCGTCTCAAGCCAGGAGGGATCGTCCTTGAAATGTCGGCACCCTCGGCACTCAACCTCTTCGGCTGACAAGCGCCGGGCGCGCCAATCGTCCAGCCACCTCATTGGCCGAGATGCTGCCAATAGGCGCCGAAGACATAGACTGACAACACAAAGCCCAGCACGACGTTCACCGCTACACCTGCCGAAAAGGCCAGCATGGGGCGGCGCCCCGTCGCCGCGAGATCGCGGAAGCGGGTGGTCAGGCCGATGCTGAAGAAGCAGAAGATGAACGCCCAACTGCGCAGATCCTTGAGCGGTGCCACCAGCTTGGGCACAGCCACCTTGTTGTACTCTGCCAGCGATAGATGGCCCGTCACCACGGAGGCGAAGGCAGAGGCCAACAGGAAGCCGATGACGAATTTGGGGAAACGGTGCCAGATTTGACCCAGATCGGGGGACCGGGCGTCGGTCCCCTCGCTCCAGCGGGTGGTGGCGATAAAGGCCAGCACCACCGCCCAGATGCCGATCCACACATCGCGTCCCACCACCTTCATCAGCATGAAGGCGGCAACCGCCTGGTCGGGCGTGCCGCCTACCTTGCCCGCAAAGCCGCCATAGGTCTGCGCAGCCGCGATCCCCGCCGCATCGGCGAATTCAGAGGTGCCGATCCAGGCTCCGGCAATGCCCGTAGGCAAGTGCAGCGCCAGCGCGGCAAAGGGCAGAACGAAGATCATCGCGATGGCCCAGAGGATGACGGCGGCAATCGTCACCGGCGCCTGATCGCGCCGAGCGCCCACTGCCCCCGCCACGGCAATCGCCGCCGACACGCCGCAGACTGCTCCGCCCACGCCCAGCACGGCGGCGAAGCGCGGCTCGAGCCCCAATCGGACCGCGACCCAAAAGATGACCGCAAAGGTCACGATCGAAACAATCGAGGCCTGCAGGATCGCGACCGGCCCCGCAAGAACGATCAACGAAAGCGGCAAGGTCGCGCCCAGCAGGACGATGCCGGTCTTGACATAAAGCTCACCACGCAGTCCGGTGCGCAACCATGCCGGGATCGACACCGTGTTGGCCAGCAGCAAGCCCAGCACCAGCGCGACGAGCGGCGGTTCGAGGTTGTAATAGACGGCACGATCCCACTGGCCGAGCACGAAGATGGCCAGGGCCGCCAGATAGACCACCGCGAAAGAAGGCAGAAAGGTGCGGAACGAAGTGCCCAGCACCGACAAGGCCGCTCCGAAGCCGATCGCCCAGAAAGCGAACTGGGCGGCATAGCGTGGCCAGTTGGTACCCAGATCGGTCAGGATCTGAGAGAAATGGGTCCAGCGTGGGGGCAGGACGGCCAGCCACCGCAAGCTCTCGCCATTGAGGAACAGAAGATAGCCCGCGATCACCAGGATCAGGCCGATCCCCACAGTCCACCAATCTTCCTTGAGGTAAAAGCCGGATGTGCGGGCGGATATCGGTGTTGCCATGGAATGCCCCTGCTTTGGTCGATGGCCGCCCGGCTGAACGACCAGGCGTGGGGGGTCAGGTGTAAATCATAGTGAGAGAATAGGCATTCAAGAAATACTCTGTGCAAGGCGCGCGCAACTATCCTGCCTTGTCATAAAACTGTCGCACATTACGATTTCAGCCGCACCGCTTTTGTCGGAGGCTTCGACTTGGAGGAAGGCCGAAGGAATGAAGGCCCGCTTTGTGTGCTGCAGTAAGAAGTGAGCTGCTGCCGGTTTGATGGACACCGAGATAAGGTTCTTTAGGCTACCCCCGCCTGGCGTTCGAAGTCGATAGGGCTGACATAGCCCAACGTCGAGTGCCTGCGGGTGGGATTGTAGAAACGCTCGATATAATCGAACACGTCAGCCCTGGCCTGATCGCGTGACCGGTAGACCTTCTTGCGGATCCGTTCGATCTTGAGGGACGAGAAGAAGCTCTCCATCGCCGCGTTGTCCCAGCAGTTGCCCGACCGGCTCATGGAGCAGGTCACGCCATTGTCCTGCATCAGGCGCTGGAACTGCTCGCTCGTGTATTGACTGCCTTGATCCGAATGATGGAGCAGAGCATCGGGTTTACCCCGGCGCCAGATAGCCATCATCATAGCATCTGCCACCAACTGGGCAGTCATGGTGGCGCTCATTGACCAGCCCACGACGCGACGGGAAAACAGGTCGATCACCGCTGCAACATAAAGCCAACCTTCCGCAGTCCAGAGTGGAGTAGGAAGCGCATCAGCGCTTCCCCTCCCCGAACCGTACGTGCACCTTTCAGCGCATACGGCTCTCCATTCAACCTTGGCCCATGGCCATGGCGACGTCATGATAGCGGGAGGTGACGGTGTTTCGGATTTCGGCCCTGAAGATGTAGGGATTTTGATCCGGGTTCCGCCACCGGAACTGCATTTTCTGGCTTGTGACCAGTCTGCGCAGCGCCTTGCCAACAGCTTTTCCCCGATTGCTACGACCGTAGATCAGCCAAGTTTTTGACTGGCCGGTTTCCGGTACGCGGTACCATTTGCGCATCAAGGGCTTGATGCGTGACCGGTATTTCCGCGCCAACCAGTGCGCCAATTTCCAGAACACGACGTGGTCGATGCGCCGGAATGTGCGCGCCGTGAAGTCGGTGAACTTGTAGAACGAAGCCCATCCCACCAACTGGCGGTTCAGACTGTCGATCATGTCCACCGTGGCAACATCATGATTGCCGGAGAGCGCCTCGATCAATCGGTGAGCGAAGGTCTTGGCGTTCTCCTTGGGTATCGTTGAGACCACGGACATGCGTCCGCTTGATCCCCGCCTGCGAATGATCCGGTGCCCGAGGAACACGAACCCGTCGTCAGCGTGGGTGATATGGCTCTTGTCCATATTCAACGTCAACTTCAGGCCATCCTCCAGAAAGGTCCGGCATTCCTCGCGGATGGCCTCGGCATGTGCCTTGGTGCCCTTGACGATGACGACAAAGTCATCGGCATATCGGCAGTAGGCGACAGCAGGTTTCCATTGCCGGTTCTCACGAACCGTAATGGGGCGTCCTTGCTGGATACCGAAGTTCCATGCCCAGCGATCCTTCCGCGCCTTATCACTCAGATTTTTCGCCTCCAGCCATGCATCAAACTCATGGAGCATGATGTTGGACAGGAGTGGCGACAGCACGCCGCCTTGCGGAACACCTTCGCTCGAAGCCACAAACAGGCCACGGTCGATATGGCCTGCTTTGAGGAACCGCCAGAGCAGATCGACAAACCGGTCGTCCCGGATACGCCGCCGGACGCAACGAAGCAGAAGCCGGTGGTGGACCGTGTCGAAGTAGCTCGCCAGATCACCTTCGATGATCCAGCGGCCCCGCGTTCCGGCGGCACCATCCTGCAACTGTATCTTCACGGTCCGAACAGCGTGATGCACGCTGCGCTCCGGCCTGAAGCCGTAGGAGAGGCGATGGAAATCGCTCTCCCAGATCGGCTCCATGGCCATCAGCATCGCGCGCTGGACGATGCGGTCTTTCAGGGTCGGGATACCCAATGGGCGTTTCTTGCCATTGGCTTTCGGGATATAAATTCGCCTGACCGGCTGCGGGCAGTAAGTCCCGTCCAGCAGGTCCGTACGCAGGCTGGCCAGATGTTGCGCCAGTCCAGTCTGCATCCGCAGCTTATCCATTCCGTCGATGCCCGGCGTATAGGCGCCGCTTGACGCCAATACGACCCGAGCGGCCTCGGCAAGCCACGCCTGATCGGCAATGAGCCGGAGGAGGCGATCAAACCGACGGGTTGAATCGCTCTCGGCCCATGTCGCGAGCTTGTGCTGCATTTCGCTGATTATCAAAGGTCTTCACCTCATTTGGTCAGATAGTTTGCACTTCAAGCAGATTGAACTGCCCCCCTTCGCCATGTGGCCGGATTTCCCGGTCGCGGACTACTACAGGGGCTCCGCCAGCATGGTGGACATCAGGGTCAACTCCCTTGGCATTCCATCATGCCTTCCCTCGTTCATATGCTGGACTTTCACGCGCTGGGGAGGCTGCCGATCGCAGTCCTTGTCCTTGCGTCCTGCAAGTCGATGCCGATGCCATGGTCTGGCTGCATTCTCTCCATGGCTCCATGCGGGCGAGCTACATGTACGACCGCACTCGGATGGTGCCGACTTACATGTCCGGCCCCATCATCAGCATTCCGCCTGTTAAGCCGTGTAGGCGAAGGCGACATTTTAGCCCTCGGATGCGGATTAACCGGTTCGTGTTCCTCAACCTTCCAGCGCTACAGCCTCGGGAACCATCTCGACGTAACGGCTTCGTCTCAATCCCCTTTACCTGCGGGCTACGTCACCCTGCCAGTTGACGGCAGGTCACCGCCGCTTGGGCTCATGCCCCCTCACAGCAGAGGGCAAGGCATTCCATCAGTTCCTCCTTTCTCCTTTGCATTCCAGAC
>Ga0116227_10005779_pt1 | contig 25698 bp, 19 predicted proteins | sample S1TSphgellanicum_FD_89693 | JGI IMG/M metagenome (GOLD analysis project Ga0116227, IMG submission 89693) | Host-associated microbial communities from peat moss isolated from Minnesota, USA - S1T2_Fb - Sphagnum magellanicum MG | ecosystem: Host-associated > Plants > Peat moss > Unclassified...
AAAGCGCGCGACGAAAGAGCCGCCGCGCTCGATCGGCGGCGACATCCGATCGCCGTCGCCATCCCCATCCCCATGCCGGCACCGCCGTCGTAATAGCTGTCCGCAACAGCGATCCCGTGCCAATGCATGCTCGTCTGCTCGTGTGTGTGATTGGCGATGCCATCGCCGATCATATTAGCCGGCACCCGTCTCTGCACGACATGCTCACCCATCGCCCAACTCGCAACGAGTATCACCCGATGCACTTGCACGGATCCTATTTCCGCCTCGACCGCCCCGTTCCGTACGACGAGGTCACGCACGCCTTTCAGCCTGGTGAAGCGGGCGAACTCGTGTGGACGGCGGATCGTAGGTGAGCGGTTCGGTTGCCGGAAACGACCTACCGTTGATCGTCTCGAGCAGATAGAGAAAATTGGGCTGGCCGGGGGCGGCGAGACCGCGAATGTTGAGTTCGTGGCCAAGCTCGTTGCGGATCGTCGCCTCAACGCGGGTTCCGACCGGAACGCGCACGAGCGGGCCCGGAATCTGCAGCGGCTTCCCCGCCTCACCGAACGCTTCGATCGGTAATGCGGTCGTGCCGGGACCGTCGGGATACCAGAGCCCGCGGCGCGCGACAAGCGCAATGCGCAGGACGCCCTCGCGCAGGCGGCCGCCGGCGGTGGTATTGAACGAAGACCGGCGACGGCGGCCGAAAATCGGTTACATTTTGTAGCTGTGCAGCCCCGAGATCCAAATGTTCACGCCGAGGTAGCAAAACATGATCGATATGAAGCCTAGCACCGACATCCAGGCCGAACGCAGGCCGCGCCACGAGTTGCGCGTGTGGAGATGCATGTAGAGCGCGTAGACCGTCCACGAGACGAGCGCTGCCGTCTCCTTGGGATCCCACTGCCAGTAAGCGCCCCAGGCCTCCTTAGCCCACCAAGCGCCCGTAATGATTCCGACCGTAAGCAATGGCAAGCCGACCGAGACGATCCGGTACGTCATGATGTCGAGCTTCGCGAGTGACGGCAACGTCGAAAGCCAGAGCGCCAACGTGTTTCCAGCCGCGGCTTGCGTCGCGAGCGCGGGCGAGTCGCCGCCGGTCGAAATGCGCCGCACGCGGCTTTCGCCCGCGTAGCCTTGCATCGCGAGAACGCCGGGAGGCGTCGGGGCGCCGCCGGCGGTCGCCGCGCGCAAACTGCCGCTCCCGCCATTTCCGCGGCCGCCTTCGAGCGAACGTTCTCCATAATATTTGATCAGATAGAGAATCGAGGTGACGGCGGCGACCATGAACGCCGCATACGACGACACCACGAGCGGCACGTGGATCTTGATCCAGTACGATTGCAGCGCCGGAACGGCCGGAAGATAGCCCTCGTTCCAGGTCAGCGCGTATGCGAGAAAGCTTGCCGAGAGCGCTTCGACGAAACCGCCCATGAACCAGAGATCGTACTTGATCGCGAACACGATGAAGATCAGCACGCTCATCGCCGCGAAGAGCGAGAGCGAACCGTAGAGGTTCGTCAGCGGCCAAATGTGGCTCGTTTGGTAGCGGTATACCAGTTCCACGAACTGGACTCCGCAACCGACGAACGCGAACGGGATGCCGATCAGCTTGGGGAGCCGATCCCGCGACAAAAAGTAGGTGAAGAGCGCGAGCGTGCTCATGATGTACGCCGAGATGGCGATGACGATGAGAAGCTGATCGGTGTTCATGGTGGTGTCCTTCGAAATCGCCGGGTAGGGCGTCCCCCTCTTAGACCGTCCGTACGCCGCGCACGGCGCCGGAGGCTGCGTTCCCCTTCGCCGTGCGCGCGCCGGGCCTTGCCGCGAGGGGTCGCCCCACGCTTACCGGGTGGTGGCGTGCGCGAGCTCCCCATGCGCGGCCGTGCTCCGGTAGACCGACGTTTCGAACTCGACGAAGCCCGGGTACGAGACCGGGTCGATGAACGGTAAGATCTGGGTGGCCCAGTAGCCGCCGATACCGTTCTTGCGATCGATCCAGAAGAAGCAATTCGCGAGCCCGGCCCAACTGAGGGAGCCCGCGGGGCGACCCGTCGGCAGCGGACCTTCGTTGACCATGAAGGTGAGGGCCCACGATTTGGGCTCGCCCGGAAAGAACTCGGCGTCGTTCGAGAGTTCGGGCATGACGCCGGGCAGCATCTTGACGCGCTGCCGGTCGAGGCCGTTGCGCTCCGCCATCCGTATCGTCTCCGGCTTCAGAACGCGACCGAACTCACCTTGGCCGTCGTTCAGCCACATGCGTATGAAGCGGCAATAGTCGCCGACGGTCGCATACAGACCGCCGCCACCCATATGAATCTCGGGATCCTGGGGCAATTCGAAACCGACGAGCGGGGTGAGCGACCCGTCCGCGCCGCGCTGATGGATGCAGGCGAGTCGCTCGTGCATCGATTCGGTCATCGTGAAGCGCGTCTCGTTCATCCCGAGCGGCTCGAAGATACGCTCTTGCAGGACGGCTCCGAGGCGCTTACCGGTAATGCGCTCGACGACTTGGCCTGCCCAGTCGATGCTCGTGCCGTACTCCCAGCCGTCGCCTGGATCGAACAGCAGCGGCGTGGAGATGGACGCTTTCGTCGAAGACACGACGCCGGGATAACCGTGTTCGGCGGTCAGGCGTTTATAGCTCTCGTTGAAGAAATCGTAACCAAAGCCCGCGGTATGCAAGAGCAGCATGCGCGTGGTGATGTCGCGTTTCGGGGCGCGCAGAATCGGTGCTCCAGCCGAATCGAAACCGTCCAGCACCTGCAAGTCGGCGATCTCCGGCACGTAGTTTTTCGCTGGAGCGTCGAGATCGAGCCGCCCTTCTTCGACGAGCTGGAGAACGGCGGTTCCGGTGATCGCTTTGGTGGTCGAGAAGATCGCAAAGACGCTATCGAGCGTCATGTCGGCGCCTTCGCCCACGGTTCGCTTTCCGGCCGCGCCTTCGTAGACGTTGCGCTCGCGGTCGGTGACCATGGCGACTACGCCCGGTACGCCGGGCGTCCGCGAGACGACGTCGCCTAAGAGCCGGTCGAGGGTGTTCTTGAGATCTTGACTCACGTTCGAGCCTCCTATCGTTTGCTTCGCTCGTTCGTCTCGACGCCGGCTTGCAACGGGCGCATTGCGATGTGCGTCGTCTGTTTTGCAAGCGTGGCCGTCTGCGATGACGATTGCGTCAGCCCATAGCGAAGCCGTGCCACGCTCTCGGCCGAGCTACCTGCGTGGTTCTTGCCCTCTCCAACAGGCGGAGGGTCAATTTGGGCCTTGCGATCGAGCTCCGGCCCTTCAACGCTTGACCAGAAACACGGAATCTGAGTTTGTTGCGGGACGCGCCTGCCAGCCGAAGAACGCGACGATCGCCGCGCCACACTGCACGGCCACCACGAGTGCAACCGTCGGCGGCCGGCCGCCGTGCGTCCAGGTCCAGGCGGGGAGAATCGCTCCGAGGCCGCCGCCGGCGTAATAGATGGTCAGATAGAGTGCGGCAGCGGTGCTGCGGCTCGACCCGGCGATCTTGCCGACAAAACCTTGCGATGCGGCCTGAGCCACAAAGACCCCCGTCGACATGATCCCGAGTCCCGCCACGACCGCGACGAGCGAGTGCAGCAGCGTCGCGAGCATCCCGGCCGCCGAACTCGCGAGCGCCAACAGGACGGTGAACCGGTTCCCATACCGGTCGATGAGAACGCCCGAGAGCGGCGTCGCGATCACGCCGGCAAGGTACACGCAAAAGACGTTGCCGAGTTCGGCCGTCGTGAGCGAAAACGGCGGACCGGCGAGATAGAACGTCGCGAACGTGAACGCCGCAACGATCGTGAAGAGGATCGCCGCGCCCACGGCATAGATCGCGAGCATGCGCGGGTCGCGCAGAAAACCGCCGATCGCGCCGAGCGCATCGCGCGCGGACGCGCGCCGGACGAATCGCCGCGAAGACGGCAACAACACGAGGACGATCAGGCCACCCGCGATGTTGAGCGCACCGAGCGCAACGAAGGCGCTCTGCCACGATGAATGTTCGGCCACGAGCGCGCTCAAAAAACGTCCGGCCCAGCCTCCGAAAACGTTGCCGCCGATGTACGCGGCGACGCCCCGGCCCGCCGCTTCTGCGGGAAACTCTTCGGCGATGTATGCGAGCGTCGTGGCAAAGATTCCCGGCATCACGAGCCCTTGCACGAAGCGCCACGCGACGAGCGCGCCGACCGTCGCAGCGTGCGAAGCGCCGAAGGTTACGAGCGCCAGCAGAAAGATTGCGGTAACGATCACGCGCTTGCGGCCGATCGCATCGGCGAGCGGGCCGACGAACGGCGCGGCCAACGCCACGCCGAACGTCAGCGAAGAGATCGTGCTCGCTACGTGCGATTCCGAAGCCCCGAATGCGACGCGAAGTTCGGGGAGAAGCGGCTGCGTCGCGTACATGTCGATGAACGCGGTCGCCCCGGCGGCGGCGACTGCGAACGTGCGGCCGGCGCCTATCGTATCAACGCGCGGCGCGCCGAACCTCCGGCGCGATTCGATTACGGATTCCGGCTATCGCGCCGGTGCCGGAGAGCATGTCAAGAAAACGATCCCGCCGATGCGAGCGGCCGCATCGGCCCGGGCGGGTGATCGTCGACGCGTTCGAGATCCCGTACGAGCGCCTCGAACTGCTCTTCGTAAATTTCGTACCCTTTGACCGTCGTCGCCGCCACGCCGACGTTCCATTCGCCGCTCGACCCGTCCGGGCCGGCGTTCCCATCGACGCGGACGTACAGCCGGGCCGGCAAGAAATAGAACGAAATACACAGCCCCGCGAGCAACACGAACGCTCCGAGTCCCACGAGCGGAATGCCGGGATCGTGCCGATACTGGATGCCGCTATAGAGCACGTAGCGCCCGACGCCGAGGCGATAGCCGCTGCCGAGATCGATGCCGCGTTCGAGCGGCACGAGCACGCTGCCGATATTTTGATTGCCGTCGAAGACGTTGAGCAGCACGCCCGGGTCGTTGGGACGCGGGTCCGCGCCGATCGTATTGCCGGGCCCGATCGTGCCGACGAATTTACCGTATTGCACGGAGCGCGAACTGTCGCCGAGCGCGAAACCTTCCCCCTCTTTGAGGGGACCCTGCGGCGCGTTCGCAACGGGGCGTCCGTCCTTGGTGACGGTGAACGGAATGGCGAAACCGTACGAGGCTTGATAATACGACGTGCCGTCGACGTCGAGCGGATGATTCACCCGAATCTGCTCTACCGTTCGGACACCTTTCTTATCGGTGACGTCGACATCGGAAACGTAGTCGATCGGCTGATACACGATGCCGCTCCGGGTTTTGATCGGGTCGATCCGGTAGCGAAAGCGGTCGAGTTTGAAGGTCGTCCCGTTCTGCGGAATCGTGACGCTCGATCCTGCGAGTACCGTCGTAACGCCGCTATACCCGAACGCCCAATACAGCGTCGTGCCCGCCGCGATGATCACGAAGCCGACGTGCGCGACGAGCACGCCGCGCCGCGCCCAATTGTGCTTATCGGCGAACGTCCAGAGCGTCCCGCCGAATTCGCGCTTGCGAACCTCGAAACCACGCGCCGCGAAGAAGCGCTCGACGCGCTCGCGCACCGCCGTTTCATCGCCGCGCACGCTCACGTTCGCCGATAACGGCAAAATCTCGATCTTGACCGCCCGCAGCGGCGGCAGCCGCGCCGGGATCACGCGCCGGAAGGTGGCGAGCGTCATGCAGGCGAGGATCAGACCGACGATGCCGAGGTAGGCGGGCGAATGATAGATATTGTCGAGGTGCAGCCGCAGCGTCAGCCGCGCCAGCGCCGGCAGATAATTCGTCTCGTAAAACGCAACGTCTTTGCCCTGGTCGACGATGACGCCGATCAAGGTCATGCCGCCCCAGATGCCGAGCAGCGACATGCCGAACCAGAAATTCGAGAGCTGCGAGAGCAGTTCGTCGACGACGAGGAACGCGCGGTCGCGCAGCGTGGAAGCAGGGGTTGTGGCAGTCGTCGCCATCGACGCTACGTTACGACGCGGTCGTCTCGCGATGCCACGACTTCTCGAGCAGCGCGATGATCACGATACTGATTTCGTAGAGAAAATACATCGGTCCCGCGATGAGCAGCATCGTGACGGGCGACGCGTCCGGCGCGGCCAGACCGCCGACCAGCAGAATGCCCATCAAGGCGTAACGCCGGTTCTTACGCAGCATCGGCACGTTGACGAGGCCGATGCGCGCGAGCGCGAGCATCACCATCGGCGTCTGAAAGACGAGCGCGAAGACCAGGAACGTCAACAAGATCAGGTTCATCGTCGATTCGATCCCGAAGGTCTCTTTGGCGATCGCCTGCGTGATGCCGAGCAACGCCGTCAACACGCGATGGATGATGAAAAAATGGCAGAACGCGATCCCCGCCGCAGCCAGAAAAATGGACGGCGCCGTGTAAGCGTAGACGATCCGGCGCGTTTTGGGATGGAACGCGGGAACGATGAACATCCAGATTTGATAGACGAGCACGGGCAGCCCGATGACGATCGCCCCGTAAATTGAAAACTTGAACTCGGTGAAAATCACGTCGGTCGGGGAAAAAGCGTTGAGTTGGATCGCCTTGCCGAGGTATTCGTTCTTTAGCCAGGTGATGACGAATTGCGAAGGCCAGAACAGGCCGAGCGCGAGGACGCCGACCGTTGCGAGCGAGATGATGAGCCGGCCCCGGAGTTCCCGCAGGTGCTCCGTGAACGGCATCTCCTTTTGGTCCCACTCCGGCGCCTCGACGACGGGCGGGCGTTCGGCCAGCAACGCGGTAGCGGGCTAGTTGTGAGGCGCGGGCGGTTCGAACGGCGTCGACGGCGACCCGACCACCATACCGTTGGCGACCTGCGGCTCCGTGACCGTGGGCGACTGCACGACGATTGCCTCGGCCTTGGCGCGCGCTTCGGCGCGGGCGCGTTCCGCCGCAACGTCGGCCTCGGCTTGCCCGACCATGAATTCTTTTTTGGCCTGTCCGATGCCGCGCGCCAGTTTGGGCACGCGGTCGGCCCCGAAGAGCAGGACGGCCGCGCCGACGAGGATCGCGATCTCCATGGGATTTCCGAACATAGACGTCTACCTTTCCCCTACGTAGGGGACTATCTTACCGCACCCGGCTCGCCGTATCCCGGGCAATGGCGTCGGCCAACGCCACGAGTTCGGCGCGGGCGGGCGCCGTTCCGAGTGGCGCGAGCGACATTTTCGCCCGCTCGACGTATCCGCCGATCGCCTCCCGGGTCTTCGCCAGGCCGCCCGCAGCGCCGACGCCGTGAATCAGGTGCGCCACCGCCTCCGCGCTGCGCGGGCCCTCGCCGTCCGCGCCGCCCGACGGGTCGCCTTGGTAGAACCGCTCGAGTTCGGCTCGAAAGTCAGCCCCGCCGTCCTCGAGGGCGAGGATCAGCGGAATCGTCATCTTTCGTTCGGCGAGATCGTTGCCGACCGGCTTCCCGAGTTCCGCTTCGCTCGCCGTGAGGTCGAGCAAGTCGTCGAGCATCTGGAACGCGATGCCGTAATAGAGGCCGAAATCCCGCAGCGCCTTGACGCGCAGCGGCGTGGCGCCCGACATGATGGCGCCGCATTCGGCCGAGGCGGCGAAGAGCGACGCGGTCTTCTTGATCGCGACCTCGATGTAGTCGGCGATCGGCAGATCGAGCTTACCGACCGCTCGGTGCTGCAGCACTTCGCCGTCGGTGATGTCGGCGAGCGTGCTGGCGAGAATATTCGGCACGGGATTCGGATAGGTCGCCGTCACGTTTTTGAAGATCCACGCAAAGAGATAGTCTCCCGCGAGCACGCTGACGCGATTACCGAAATCGACCGCCGTCGCGTTGACGCCGCGCCGCGTCTGGGCGCGGTCGACGACGTCGTCGTGAATGAGCGTGCCGACGTGAATGAGCTCCATGTAGGCCGCGAGCGGCAGATGGTCGCGCGCTTCGGCGCCGTTGGCCTCCGCCGCCAGCAGCGTCAGCCGCGGCCGCAGGCGCTTTCCCCCCGCCGCGAGCATGCGCCGCACGGCTTCGGTGATCAAGACGTTATCGGTCGAGAACGACGTGCCGAAAAACTCCTCGACCAGTGCGTAGAGGTCGCGTTCCGACTCGGCGCCGGCTTGAACGCGTTTGGTCCGGTCGATCATGCCGTGCCGATGTGGGCCGCGATCGCGCCGCCGCCGAGCCTCACGAACCGCACGTTCGAGAAGCCGGCCGTTTCGAAGCGCCGCGCGAGTTCCTCGGCGTTCGGATAGTTCGTCAGCGAGTTCGGCAGGTAACGATAGGCGCTTTTCGAGCCGCCGACGAGACCACCGATAAGCGGTACCAGCCCGTAGAAATAGACGTCGAAGGCCCGCTTGAAGAGCGCGTTCGGGGCTTTGGACACGTCGAGATTCACGAAGCGGGCGCCGGGTTTGAGCACGCGCCGCGCTTCCCGCAGCGTGGCCGTGATGTCGACCACGTTCCGCATCGAAAAGCCCATGATCGCCCCGTCGAAACTACGATCTTCGAAGGGGAGCGCCATGACGTCGGCCACCGCAAAGCTGACCGCGCCCTTCGCCTCTTTGGGAGCCCGCTTGCGGGCGCCGTCGAGCATCGGCTCGCAAAAGTCGACGCCCTCGACGTGCAGCGTCGGATCGGTGCGTGAGAGATGGAACGTGAGATCGCCCGTGCCGCAGCACAAATCGAGAACGCGGCCGCCGGGCGGAGCCGCGAGTTCGCGGACGGCCCGCCGGCGCCAGCGTTCGTCTACGCCGCCCGTCAGGAGACGGTTGGTCGCATCGTAGCGGGGCGCGATCGATGCAAACATCTCGCGAACGTAGACGGATTTTTCCATAGGCTAGCTCGCGGGGTTTCCTGGCGGGGTTGCTTCGTTCATGCTCCTCCGGTGGCGCCGGGGATGCGACCCGACTTCTTTCTTGGACGACGCGCCGCCGAGCCTTGTCATCGTCCGCCTCGGGCGTGATTGAGCGAGCACGAAAGGCGGAGCATCACATGTTCGTCAACAACGCTCTGGGCAGCCCAAGGGATCCTGGGATGGTCGGGCCGTCCCCCCGGTACCGGGACGCCGTCTCGGGTCTTCGCACCTTCGACGACCTCTCTCGGACGCTCGGCCAACGCCGGGACGCCGTCGCCCGCGGCGTCGCGGCTCAGATTCATGGAACGTATCCCCAGCCCGACTATTCCGCTCCGGCGGCGGCCGGCACGATGATCGGGGCGGCGGTCGCAGCGTTTGTCGGCAGTGAAGCCGGGCGTGCGGCGATCGAGCGGGCCGTCGCGGCGGCCTCGAATCTGATCAAAGGCGTGCTCGGCACCACCGGCGGCTCGGCTCAGTTGCCGCTCCCGTTTGAGTGAGTTCGCCGGCCCGAGTGAGCTCGGCGGCCCACCTCGTCTCGGAGGCGCCGGTCTTCGAGGCTTTTGCCAACGCCGGTACGATCGCGCTCTCCGCCTACACGCTTGCGCCCGGCGGGGCCGCCGCCCGCGCTCTCGAGGCCGCGGCGGATCGCGGGGCCGCGGTGTCGGTGACTCTGGAAGACTTCGCGAGACGCCGGAAACTGGATGGCCGATGGGAACCGGCGGGCGTGGTGGAACCGCAAGGCCGGCGCGGCTCTGAGGACCTGCAACGCAACATGGCACGAGTCGCGGCCGAGTTGCGTCGCCATGGTGTCGCGGTGAAGCTGGGCGTTCCGAGCGGCGCCGAGGTCCACCTCAAGGCCGCCGTGGCCGACGGAACCGCATTTCTTTCCGACCGCAATTGGACTTCGACGGGTGAGACGGTGCTCGCCACGACGCAGCCGGACGACGTCGCGGCCGTTCGCGCCGCCATCGACGGCCGCTTCGCGACGACCGCCGATCTTGCCACCGAAAAGCGCGCCGCCCTCGCGCTCGAAGTGCAAACGATTCGCAGCGTAACGGGCGACCGGATCGATGTCGAAAGCGAGTCGTTCGGCGCCGGCAGCGTCTGCGCGGCGCTGCGGCTTCGGGCCGGCGCGGGCGCTCACGTTCGGCTCCTGGTCAGCGGCCGAATCGCCTACGCGCCGACCGCACGCGCCGAGCGAGCCGTCCTGCGCGGACTTGCTGCGGCGGGGGTCGAGATCCGAACGACGGCGGCGAACGAGAAGCTTTGCGTCGCCGGGGCAGCGGGCTGGGTCGGCTCCGCGAATGCAACCTACGAATATGCGCCGACCAGCGACTGGGGCTACGCATTCAGAAACTCCCCGGCGGTCGCCGCCCTCGAATCGGCTTTCGAGCACTCCTGGAAAACCGCTCGACCGTTCGAGCTCTAGGGCCCGAACAGCGCGACGGCGTTCGCGGTCGTCCGAGCAGCGATTTCGGTAGTCGCCGTGTCGAAGACGCCCGCGAGGAGCGCGGCCGTCGCGGCCATGAACGCGGGTTCGTTGCGCTTGCCGCGATAGGGCACGGGCGCCAAGTAGGGACAATCCGTTTCGAGGATGATGCGGTCGAGCCCGACGGCGGCCACGGCATCGCGCACGTCCCCGGCGCTCTTGAACGTGGCCACCCCGCCGATCCCCAGATACAGGCCGAATTCGCCGGTGAGCCGGAGCGCTTGCGCCGCGTTTCCGGTGAAGCAGTGCACGACGCCGCGGATGCCGCCGCCCACTTCGGCTAGGACGGCTGCGAAATCGTCGAACGCATCGCGTTGATGGAAGATCGCCGGAAGGCCGCGCTCCTTCGCGAATCGCAACTGGTCGACGAACACCCGGCGCTGAACGTCGCGGGGGCTATGGTCGTAGTAGTAGTCGAGCCCCATCTCGCCGATCGCTCGCGGAGGCGCGCCGCCTGCCGCGAGCAGTTCGTCGAAAGCTGCGGCCACGTCGGCGGGGGCGTCCCGCGCATCGTGCGGATGGATGCCGATCGAGAACTCGAGTCCGTAGCGTTCCGCGACCGCGCGGGCCGCGGCACTGGTCGCGAGGTCGGTGCCGACCGAGATGATGCGGACGACGCCGGCCGCTTTGGCGCGCGCGAGCATGTCGGCGCGGTCGGCGTCGAAGACGGTATCGTGAATGTGAGCGTGCGTGTCGAACATTAGCGACGGAATCGTATCATGATTTCGCGCAGCGAGCGGCCCGACTCCGGCAATCGCATCTTTCGGATTGCGCTGGCCCTCTCGTTGCTCGTCCACCTGATCGTCGGATTTCTCGTGTACGAAACGTCGGCCGACGTCCGGCGCGCGCTGGCGCGCATCGTACACCATCCCAAACCGCAGCCGAGCGACATCATCGTGAGCCTTTCCTCGGCGATGCGAATTGAGAAACGGGCGAGGCCGGCTCCCCAGCCGCATTCCGTTCACGTCGCTCGCCGCCCGCCGCAGCGGCCCACGCCGCGCGTCGTACCGCATGCGCTCGCCGTCCCGGTGGCCGTCGTCCATCCGCTGCGTGAGCCGAAGCCCAAAGCCCCGCCCCCGGCACGAACCAAGCACGAGCTAGCGAAGGAGGCGCCGCACGCTCGCGCTCAAGCTCCCAAAACTACGCGCTCGCCCGCACCCGAAAAAGTTGTGGCGGCGCTCCAAGAGCCGGAATCGCTGACGCGGCCCGAACCTCCGGAGCGCCCGGCGCACGCGGCGCGGGCCGGGCACGCCGCGCATCTTTCCGAAGCGCAACTCGAGCAAATTCAGCGCGACCTCACGAAGTCGATCGATGCCGACCGAGCCGAAAACAATCCGCTCAGCAACGTCCAGAAACCGGTGACGGTCGCCGCGGCAACGCACCGGTACCACATCGATTTCGCAGCCCTCGCCGGAAATATGCGCGAGGCGCAAGGCCTTTGCGACCCGACCCGCAGCTGGCAAAAGGACGGCTGGGACTACTACTTGGCGACCTGCACGATCGAAGAACCCGACGGCAGCTCCGCCCGCAAACCGATGCCGTGGCCCGTCCGCTGGCGTCCGCGCAACGACCCTTGGAACGGATTGAACGCGGCGATGGCGACCGGGCCGATGCCGCTGCCGCCCCCCGGCTGGCGCCCCGACGGTCCCGTCGACCCCGACTTCATCCCGTATCTGCGTAAAAACGGTTATCCGATTTGAGCGGCCGCAACTCGCCCGAGAACGGAACGTCGCTACTCCGGGATGTCTAAGTGAACCGGCTGGCGCCAGATCCGTAACGGAGCGAAGACCAGCGGTGCGAAGGCGATGGATTCCTCGACGGCGGAGCGGTCGAGGAGAATGCACGGCGCCTCCGCTCCGATGTCGCCTTGGAAGCGCATCGCGAGAACGTAGGTTCCGGTGACGGTTCCTTGCGGAATCACGAGCGCGCGCGTGCCGTCGGCGTTCCAGAGAACGGTCGTGCCCGCAAGCGCCTCCGAAAAAAATCCGTGCGCTTGCAACAACGTCGTATTCCACAAACGCCGCCACGCGAAGGGTTCCGGCGATTCCAAGAGCAGCGCGACGACGTCGGTATCGGCGTTGGCGGTGAAGACGCTCAGCTCGGTGTCCGGCGGAAGCGGCGCGTGCTGCGCGCTTGCGAATTGCGGCCAGCCGAGCGCCGTCACGAGACCGTCGAAGCTGGCCGAGGACGCCGCCGCAAAATCGTTCCAGGCCGTATTCGTCGATGCACGCCCAAGTCGCAGCGCGGTTTGACCACTCGAGGTCGGAGCGGGCGGCGATGTTCCCGGAAGCAAAGCATCCTGCAACGGATCGAACGTCGCAACCACGTGCGCGAGCGCGGCCCGCGCGTTCACGTACTGCCCCTGCAACGTTACGCGCGTCCCGTCACCGTTCGCAGCATTTTGCAGCCACGCTTGCGGGTCAACCTGGGCGCCGTAGCGTCGGATCGGGGTGACGCCGGCGACACCCTGCGTCTGCGCGATGGCGTTCGCGCAGTGCGCGCTAAACGTCTCGTAGCGCGACGTCGCAAACTCGATCTGCTGCAGGCTCGCGAGCGCGTCTTCGCCCGCAAGAAACGCTTGCAGCGCGGCGAGCGCTCCGATCGCGTCGGCAGCCTCCGCGATCGCGGGAAACGACGGGTACCGATAGTTGCCGAAATCGCCGCGCAAGTCGCTGCCTGCGGGCCCCGGCACGATGTCGAGCCGGTAGCGTGTGAGCGGCGCGAGCGGCGCAAACCACGCGGCCCGCGCTGCGGCCTGGGCCTGCTGTTCTAAGATCTCGTGGTGCAGGAGCTCGCCGAGGCTCGGGGCTATGCCGATCGACCCGCCGATCGAGTGCGATTGCGCCAAGCCTGGGACGTTGCTCGCAGCCGACTTCACGATGGTCTGCGTCGGCTCATCGAGGTTTCGAAGCACCAGCGGGCGCCCGGCCACGGCTCCGTCGACGAGTTCCGCCGCGCGTTCGAAAACGCGCGGCGGAACCACGCCGAGGGTCGGTCCGGTTACCGGTACCGCGATCGTCGCCGGCAACGCCGGCACGCCGATCTCCGCGACGAGCGCGCTCTGTTGCGGGATGGACGGGACTTGCGCCGCAACCGGTACGGAGAACGTGTGCGTATTGTTCCGATCGACGCACCGGAAGTGCAGCGGCAACGCACCTCCGCGCAAGTCCGCGAAGTCGGCGAAGTCCGCGGACAAGAGCGCCGCGTATAATTCCAGCACGTACGTTTCGTTGAATTCGGCGCTGAAATCGTAGCCGTAGTATGCGTGCAAATCGCCGTCAGTCGGCCACGACCACTGAAAGTACGTTCCTAAATCGTTGAGACGTCCGCCGGCCGGAAACGCTTTGAGTGCCGGCGGCGCCGCGGTGACGAGATCCGGATTTGCCGGTAAGACGAAGGGCGACTGCGGATCGCTCGGGCCGGCGAGCACGCCGACTCCCGGACCGCTCGCGGTCTGGAAATACGCGAATTCGATGATGGGATTCGCGTCGCTTACCGGTTGATACGTCGCGTTACCGCTTCCATCGGCGCGACCCGCTTCGACTTGCGTGACGATTTTGAGTGCGTACAGCGCCGGCGCCGACTGCAGGATCGGCAGCTTCACGTCGGGCGTCTGATAGGCGATGCTGTAGAGAATCGTCGCGTTACCGACCAACATTTCGATGGCCGCGACCGGCGGCGTCGTCGAATCGAACGTTAGCGTAAAGACGTTCGTGCTCGGATCTTGCGAGCTTACCGCCGGGCTCAGCGCGACGCCGGCCGCCGTGAAGGTCGGGACGGAGTACGGAAACTCGCCGCTGCCGATCGACAGGACGGAGATCGCGTTCAGCGCGACCGTCTCCGGAAACGCGATCGTAACGGACGCGCCTCCGTCGACCGTCGAAATAAAAGTGAGCCCCGCCGGCCGCGTTTGACTCGATGCCGACACGGACGGGGGCTTTATTCCCGCGGCGCAAACGAACTGCAATCCCTGGTCGGAGAAGCTCGTCCCGAAACTCTCGGCGGTGTCGCCCCACGCCGCGCTCGCGATCGTGCCCGGACGCAGCTTGTAGGGAATCACTTTCAGCAAGGTGTTCGGCGTCTTCACCGTCTTGCCGTCGGGACTCTGGAGCCAGACGCCCGGCAAATCGCGGGGCGCCGTGCCTTGCGGTGCCGCGGCCTCGAGTTGCCACGCAGTCGCATTGACGTCGTACGAATAGAGCGCGACTTCGAGGAGCGCGTGTTCGATGAGCCACTGCACGGCGGGTGCGGTCGGATTTAGATTGGAAAGATCGTCCGGCGGGACGATCGACGGCAAAGACACCTTGGCGGATTCCGCCGGCACGGCCCGCTCGTTGACGAAGCCCGCGCCGCGGTCGGCGGTTTGGTGGGCGAATGCGAGCGTGAAGTGGCTGTCCTGCGGCACGACCGACGCCCAACCCAGCGTGGACGGATCGAGGTCCGGCAAAATCGATGTGTAATCGGTTGCGACGTTCGGGTCTTTGCCGCTCCAGTAGCCGGCGGGCGTGGGCGCGAGGATTCCCGGCGCGCTCGAATTGTCGTACACGACCGTGTCGGTCTGTGCTTGCGCGTTGACGGGCGCGCCGCGATGGGCGAGCAGTTCGTACGTGTCGCTCGTGCCGTGGTCGAGCAGCGCCGCGTTCACGGTGCTCAGCGCGAGCGGAACCGGAGGCACCGAACCGTCGTTGCCGCCCCACGAAAGGCTGATCGTCGCGCCGATATTGGGCAGCGGCCATGGCGTATCCAGTTCGACCGAGAACGACCCATACACCCAGAACGGATTCGGCGCCGTTCCCTCGAGCAGCGCGTCGGCCGTGATGCCGATGCCGATCCCGAACGCCGAGAGATGCACCTCGCCGTGGAGTTCGATGCCGGCCGCGATCTGAAGTGGCTTCCATTGAATCGCGGCGACCGTCGCGAGATACGCGTCGAGGCTCGCGCTCAAAGGACCGAAACTCCATGAGTTCTTATAGCCGGTCCAGGTGCCCGCAATGAGCCCGCTATTGCTGACCACGAAGTACGCATCGGTCTCGAAGAGGTCGAAGATCCGGGCGCTGACGCGCTGCTCGTGCGGCGGCTTGCCGAGCGCGAGAAACCATTCGCCGGAACTGCCGTCGACGAACAATTCCGCGGTCGCCTCGATGTCGAGCACGACCGGAATTGAATAGTGCGCCTGAATCACGAGATCGAAGGTTTCCGAGTTGCCGTCGTAGGTCGCAAGCGCCGTGAAGTTCGCATCGCCCTTCGCACTATCGATGCGCGGTGATAAGATGTCGGCCTTACCCACGAGCGCGATGACCGGACCGGGCAAGATGATCATGAACGCGATCGCCGCGGACGCGGTGAAGCCGTCGTCCTGCGTACCGATCGTGGCGCCCGCGCCGAGGGCGAACGCGCCCGGCACCGGATTGAGCCACTTCTGTTCGTCGGTCGCGCTGTATTCGGTACCGGACTTGTCGATGATGGCGAACTTGCTGTCGTACTTGTACCAGTCCCACCACGAATCGCCGTTTAACGTCGGATCGACCGGCGCCAAATTCGTCGCGAACAGGCCCGAGATGCCGTAGAGACTGACGTCGAGGAAGAGCGGGATGCCGACCGGCAACTCGAGATCGAGCGCGAGGAAGAACGCGGTCGTGACGCTGCCGTCCTTTTGCGTCACCTGCGCCACGACGAACGAGCCGTCGATCGCGAGATCGCCCGCCGCTTCGATCGTCACGTCGACGTCGCCGGCAAACACGTTCGCGGGAACCGGAAAGCCCGCCGGCAGACCGTACGTGGTCGGATCGTCGCCGCTCTGCAGCGAGATGTGGTCGACCGCGCCGTTGAAAGCGATGACCCCCGGAATCTCCATGTCGATCGCGACGCCCGTGAACGATACCTCGCCCGTCGCGAGATGCAATTTCATCCCTTGCACGGAGCCGCCGAGCGAGATGCCTTCGACCAGTTGAATGTCGCCGTTGAAGCCGATCCAATCGCCCGACGCATCGCTTCCGAAACCGAGCTGGTGCAGCGCGACGCTAAAACCGTAGAACGACAGGCCCGTTTGGCTGGGCAGATTGAGCCAGCCGCCGGCAAGTGAAACTTTGCCCTGCGCGTCGACCGAGAGACCTTTGAGATCGAAGGTCGGCCATTGCAGGTCCGCGGTTTCGATGTCCATCGAACCGGAGAGCGAAACCGACCAGTTCCCGTTGGTCTCGTTTACTTGCAAAGACGAAAGCGTTAGCGTGATCGTGGCGACGCCGAACGTATAGGAGAGTTGCGGTAAGCCGTCCGGCGTCGCATTGTCTTGCTGCGCCGAGAGCGTAACGGATACCGAGCCGTCGGTCTTCACGGCAATGTCGACGTTGACGCTGTCGCTGCCGGAGAAGAACGGGACGTCGAGTTTCCCCGAGACCGTTGTCGAGAACCCGGGATCGAGCTTGATGTCGAACGCGGTGAGCGCCACGTTTAGGCCGCCGAAGAGCCCGAGCGAAACGTCGCTCGCGGCGGGAATCGCGAGGCTCAGCTCGCCGCTCGGAGTTCCGCCCGACCAAAGCAGATCCGAGAGGGTCACGACGGGCGCGCCGGGGACCGTGAGCGTCAGCGAGAGACCGGTGGCCGGGCCGACGCTGAGGTCGAGCGCGTCCGGCAGCGCGGCGTTCACCTGCGCGGCGACCCAGCTCGTCGCCGCCGCCTCCATGTCGGAGAGGAAGTCCGTCGCCGCCATCGCGGTTATCCCCCGAGCGCGGCGCCGACGGCGCGGAACTGTTGGGACATTTGATACGCGGCGCTCGCCGCGGCGTCAAGGTCCGACGTGGGCCCGGTGAGCGAGTTCCGCAGATACGTCGTGAGCGACGTGATGAATTGGTCGCCCGCGGCGAAGATCGGGACGCCGCCCGGAACGCCGGCTTGCAACGTCGCGATCGTTTCTTGCAACGCCGCGATTGCATCGTCGATGTCCGTTGCCGTATTCGCACCCGCAGCTACGCCCGCGATCGTATCGCCGACCGCATTGAGAACGTCGGCCGCAACGCCGAGCGCCGACGCCAAGGTCGTTCCGAGCGTGTCCAGCGCGTTCGCCACGGGCCCGACGTTGCGCAGGATGCCGAGCGCGATGCCGGCGGTCGTCAGCAGCGTTCCGGGCGTTCCGGCGGAGGTCGATTTCCAATCGCCGGGCGTTCCCGCGCTGCCCGTTTTCTGCGGCGTCGCGAAAACGGTGAGGTCGGACTCCAGGGTGACGATCGGGTCGGAAAGGGTCGTGGTTGTCGACATGACGTTATCCTTATCGCGTAGAGCGTTTACGCGGACACGAGCACGGGAGCACCAAAGGGAGCCGACGGCGCCGAGCGGTTTCCGGCGATGTCGACGGTGACGACGGCGTAATAATACGCGGTGGACGGATTGGGCGCCGACCACGTCGAGAGAGCGTTCGGATCCGCGGGGCCGCCGCCGCCCGCAGCGCCGTCGGTAAAACTCGCACGCCGCGCGGGCACCGAGCCGAGCACCGTCACGTTCGTACCCGACTGCAGCACGACCACGACCGGGACGCCGCGACCGAGTCCGATGCGCAATCCGGCGAGTCGTGAAGCGCTCCCGGCCGTCACGACCTGCGCGAAGCCGCCGCTTGCGGGAGGCGTCCAGTAATTGAACGCGCCCGGTTGGACCTGCGGCTGCGCGGCACCGGGGTCGAATTCGCCGAGCCGGAAAACGCCGAGAACCTGTTCCGGCGGAGGCCCCGGCGGCAGCGGAATCTCGCCCGCGTCGCTGCCGGCATAGTCGCGCGCGAAGACGCGCGGGTCGTTCACGAGCGCGATCAGGCGTGGGTCGAGGGCGCCCGCCGTCAGCGAGAATCCTTGCCAAACCGTCGGATCGAACGCCGCTTGCGCGAGCGAAGACGGACTGCTCGGGTGCGACGGATCGGCACCGAAGTAGCGCACGTCGGCGAGCTGCGACGGGTCCGTCGCGCGATAGAGCAAATAGCCCGCAACGTTCGGATCGTCGTCGAGGACCCACTTCGGAACGACGGCGCCGGCTTGCGCGAAGACGCTTGCCAAAATCGGAGGTAACGACGGCGTTGCGGCGCGCGTGTAATACGGCCCGATCGAGCCCGTATTCGCTCCCCGCGTTCCGGCGCCGTTGACGGCGACGAGCTTGTAGAGCGACCGGCCGAATCCCGTCCCGTCGACTGTATCGACGATCGGCGTTCCCGGCTCGCTTTTCACTCCGCCCGTCTGCGTGAAGGCGGCGTCGTTACCGGGCAGGTCCGCGAGCGCGCGCAATTCGTCGTCGAGCAATCCGCCGTAGAAGTGTTGGATGAACGAGCGCACGGCGTCCGCATCGGCCAACGCCTGCGCGCTCGAGAGGCTCCGCCCTTCGCGCGCGTTGTAGGCGCCGAGCCACTGGGGAAGCGCGTCGATCCAGGCCTGCAGGTCCGGTCGTCCGGCAATTGCGGGATTGGGATCGGTGAGATTGGCGCCGCGCCGTTTTATGTCGGTGATGAACAATCCGTGGGCGGGCGCCCGTCGCAGGAGGTAGCCTGACACCGCGGGTAAGCCCGCGCTCGAATCGAACGGCAATTGCTTCGAAGCATTTCCGAGATAGTCCGGAAAGTCGTAAAATTCGTGATCGACCGAATGCACGGGCGTCGGCGGTGCGGGCGGCTCGAGGCGTTGCGGACCCGCAAAGGTGATCGGATTCGACGACGGTTCCGGACGCGGGAGCGCCAGACCGTTCGGGTCGACGATGACTTCGTTCGGATCGAACGTGACCGCGCGTGACCCTTGCACGAAGCACTGACCGCGCGCCGTCGCGCTACCGACCGGCACGACTAGCGGCGCCGGCACGGAGAGCGTGACGGAAACGCCGGCGACGAGATAACACGGTCGTCCCGCGAACGCGCCCGGATTCGTCGCGATTCGAGAGACGCTGCTGAGCGGAAGCGTCGCCACGACGCCGAGCCCCGGGTGCGCGGGGACGGTGCTCGGGCGGACGGCGTAGCGTTCCACCACGGGCGTTCCATCGGCGAGCGTTCCGGCGAGCGTTAGCGAAGCCGCCGGACCGTCCGGATCGAGTGCCGGAAACGACGGCGTCGCGTTCACGTAAATCGCGTTCGCAGCCGAATCGACGACGGGTGTGCCGAGCACGAAGGCCAGCACCGCCGGCGCGGGCACACCGAAATCGTGTGCGACGAGCGGCGGAGCCGGCGGCGAGAGCGGCTTGTCGTTCGCGTCGAGCCCGACCACGGTCAGGCGCGCACTCTTGACGTCGGGATACATGAGGAGCGCGCTCCCCGACCACGACGCGCTGACTGCCAAGGTTCCGCCCACCCACGCGGTTGCGGCCGCCGGCGGAGGCGGTTCGGCAGCGCCGCCGTCGGCCGGTGCATTGCGAAATGCAATCAGCGCGAGCGACGTGGGTGCGGCCGCGATGCGTTCGACCCCGATGGCGTCGCTCCACGAACCGAACGAACTGCGCTCGCCGAAAATGCCGAAACTGGCGACGCTATACGCGTAGCCCTGCGCCGGATCGGGCAAGCCGCTGTCCGAAAACGCGATGACGAACGGCGCCGGCCGCAACGGCGAGCCCGGCGGCGTCGCTTGCGGTGCGGCCGCGAGCAGGCGCGGGATCGGCGTGGGATTGTTCGTGTCGCCGTCGGCGCGCCGTGCGACGTAGCCGATCGCGCGCCGCGGCGGCGGAAGCTCGGCCGCACCGTCCGTCGGGTTCCCCAGGTAATCCGGCGCCGCAAGCGGCGTCACGGCGAATTCGACGGTGAAGAACGATCTCGCGACGATCGCCGGGCCGGGCAGTTCGACCCCGGCTTCGCGCTTTCGAAAGACGGCGACGGGCTTCGGCGGAACGGGCGGAGCCTGCATCTCCGACGGCGCGTGCACCATGGCGAACAACGTGCCGGCCACATCGTTCGCAACGACGTGCGCGACGACGTTCCCGATGACGACGACCGATCCGAATCCGGTGGTCGTAATCTGCAATTCGTCGAGCGGCGCCTTCACCGGATCGACGGCGGCGAACGTTAACGTCTGCAAAACCGCGGAGCCGAACGTTTGCGACGACACGACCGTCCCGCCGGCGAGCGCGGTCACCGTTCCGCTCCCGGATACTTCAATGTCCAGCTCAGCGGCCGGATTCGTCACGGTTAGATCGCAGACGAGCGCATCGATCGGCGGCAACGGGAAGGGGAACGTGAATTCGGGCGTGCTCGTAGCCAGCATCGTGACGGGTTGCGCGTTTAGCGGAAGAGCCGCAACCGCGGCCGTGCATGCGGCCGCGACGTATCCCGGAGCCGACGGGTCGACGCGCCCGATGTAGTTACCGTTCGCGTCGTCGCGCTGCCACGGGTAGAGATGCGCGACTCCGGTGGCTGCGGCGATCGAGAGCGGCCCGTACTGCACCTTCCCGCGCGCAAGCGCTCCGGGCGGCGCGGAACCAGGCGTGTAGATCCGGCTCGCGACCTGCGTGCCGCCCCAGACGCCGACGATGCAATAGTCGTAGCTCGTTCCCGGCGCGGCGTCCGTGTCGACGAAATACAGGCCGAGCACGCGCGCGGCGTAGGGACTGAGCGCCGTGAGGGCCAGTTGCTCGATGAGCCCCATCGTTAAGAGCGGCGCGTGCGCGCCGTCGGGCGAGGGCTGCAGGCCGACGTCGAAGAGCGGCGTGGCCGGCCAGGCTTGCACGAGGCGAAAACATTCGCTGCGAAGCGTTTCGAAATGATGCGTCTGCGCGCTCGCGCTCATTCCGTTGACGAGCGATAGACCGTGCAAACGCTGACGGCACTCGAGCACGTCGCGCGCCGCGAGCGCCGCGTTGGAATGGGTCGCAGGATCGAGCGCGCCCGCGTATCGGGCGGGCCAGTTCGCCGCGGTTACCGGAAGCGTGAACGGCTGCGACCAGAGTTGCCAACCGCCGCCGTCCGGCCCACCCCAGCCGGGTTTCCCGCCGACCGGCCAGCCCGGACCGCCGGTCCCGCCTTGACCGCCGCCGCCCTGACCGCCGCCACCGCCTTGACCGCCGCCACCGCCCTGGCCGCCGCCGGTGCACGAGTGCCCGCAGGTCCGGTTGCAGCAGCAGCCCGACGGAACGCACTCGCACCGGCACTCCGGCTCGCGTGCTGTGGCGGCGCCGCTCGCCTGCGCCTGATTCGCCTGCGCCTGATTCGCCTGCGCGGCCGCGCCGAGCGCGTCGACGACTGCCCGCGGCGGCGCGATCTGCTTCTCGCCGGGCGTCGCGATCCGGCGCAACAACCAATAACCGCCCGGCGGAAAGCCGAGTTCGGGCACCGCCGCCCAGCGCAAGTGCGTCCCCGTTTGCATCGGCTGACCGTCGAAGGTCGGCTCGCTACCGTTCGCGAGGCCCGCTTGAAGACCGAGTAAAGCCGTTGGCATAGTCCGGCTCCCGTTGAGGCGTCGTTTACGAAAACGCTCACTCGCCCGCGCTTAATACGAAACGCGGACAAACCTACGTCGAACGTAACGGAGGGGCCGCATCAATATACTCTAGTTCCGGCGTTTGCGCTAGTCGTCTCCGTCTAAATCGCAGGCTCAGCCTGTCAGTACGCGCGACTCGTAAAAGCGGAAGACGAGATCCGCAACCACGACCGGCTTCGGAACGGCGTCGCACTCGATCGTACACGCGACCGTCATCTGCACGCCGTCGGGAACGTCGCGCGCTTCTTTGAGAATCGCGTCGAGGCGGATGCGAGAATCGACCGGCACGGGCGCGGGGAAGCGCAGCTTGTCGATGCCGTAATTGAGGCCCATGTTGATGTCCTCGAACACGTAGATCTCGCGCAAGAGCGCGAACACGACCGAGAGCGTCAGGTAGCCGTGGGCGATCGTCTTACCGAACGGGCCGTTCTTCGCGAGTTCGGGATTCACGTGAATCCAATCGAAGTCGCCGGTCGCTTCGGCAAAGAGATCGATGCGTTTCTGATCGATCGTCAGCCACTCACTCGTGCCGAGATGCTTGCCGGCATACGACTTGATTCCGGCGATGCCTTTCAAACGTACGGGTTCAGGCATGCGTGCCGCCCTTCCGTTGCGCTCGCGTGCGTCCCGCGAACGAATCGTGGCCGTGTGCGTCTATCATCGAAAACACGAGGTCCTCCTTGAGATCTCCGCCGTTATTAATAAATTCCGGCCTTCCCGGGCCGGCCGCCGACGATTCCATTTGGGCCTAAACTCAACCAGTAACGTGCCCGGCGCGACCACGGCATCACGGTGACGGCCGCCGAACGTTTGATCTTCTGCCACGCCGATTTCGGCGCCATGATGGTGACGCCGATGGCTGCGGCCTCCATGTTGAAGCGCGCCGCATCGCGGCGATCGTCGGCGACCTCGTCGATCAGCGCCTGCGCGGCCGCGCGATCCGGCGCGACGAGCGCCTGCGCGATCGCGCGCGCGGCCCGAATTGCGTCGATGATGCCTGAATTGAGTCCGCGACCGCCGAAGGGCGGGAAGAGGTGTGCGGACTCTCCGGCCAGCAGGACGCGGCGCTTCTCGTCGGTGAAACGGGCGGCTGCGAGTTTGTTGAAGCGATACGTCGAGATCCAGCGAATTCGCTCGGCGTAACGCGAATCCATGATCTTCGGGAGCCACGCGCGCACGCCGGCTTCGCTTCCCATCCGCTCGAGATCGTTTTGGGTCTTGCACTGCACGTCGACGCGCCAGCCGTCTTTGAACGGTATGAGCAACACGTTGAGTCCGGCGAGCGCAGGGTGCTCGTAGTGAAAGATGAGTTCGGGCGGGAGCGGATCCTCGTCGACCTCGCCGACGTCGACGATGACCCAGCGCGAATCCAAGTTCTCGCCTTCCATCGAAATGCCGAGCGCCTTGCGCGACACCGAACGCGCGCCGTCACAAGCGATGAGATATCGCCCGCGAATCGCCCGGCCCGCGGCGGTTTCGATTTCGACGGAATCGTCGGATACGCGCAATCCCGTCACGTTGCAATCCCAGAGAAAACGGACGCCAAGCGCTCGCGCGGCGCTCATGAGAATGCGCTCGGTCTCCGCTTGCGAGAGGCTCGTTCCGTGCTTCCGGCTCGCCTCGGGCGCGAACGTACGGCGATAAAATTCTTTGCCGCCAAAATAATAGCGCCGTCCCGACCACAGCATCCCCGCGTCCATGAGTTCCCGATCGATGCCGGGCACGCAGGCGGCGAGCTCCGAAAGCGGTTCGGTGTGCAGGAAGAGCGCCCGGCTTCCGGGCCGCACGCGGTCCTTGGAATCCGCCTCGACGACGACCGTGTCGAGCCCGAGTGAGTGGCACGCGAGCGCAGCCGTTAGTCCGACGGGCCCGGCGCCGACGATGACGACATCCGCGATCGCATCTGCGGAATCAACCGGCGTTGCCATACTGCCGCACCGTGATTTCAGAGCACTTCCGCAGGCTCGTCGAGGCGCGGAAAGAGTGCCGCCTCGGCCGCGACGGTTTGCGTGCCGGCCGCAAGGCCGCCCCAAACGAGGTGCTCCGCCCACGGTCCCTGCGGTTCGCCCGGGAGCCCGAGTTGTGCCCAGATGCCGCGCGCCGTTGCCGGCATGAACGGAAAGGTGAGGTGGGCGAGCCAGCGCAGGCCCTCGCAGAGATCGTAGAGCACGGCGTCGAGCGCGGCGTCGTCGCCGCGCTTGCTGAGTTCCCACGGTTTGCGTTCCTCGACGCGGACGTTGAGCGCCGTTACGAGTTCCCAAACCGCATCGAGCGCGTCGCGAAACGCGAGCACCGCGATCTGCGCGCCGACGCGCGCCCCGAGATCGGCGAAGCGCACCGCTAAATCGGAATCGGCCGAGACGTCCGGCACGCGGCCGCCGCGATAGCGCGCGAGCATGGCCAGCGTTCGCTTGACGAGATTGCCGAGATCGTTGCCGAGATCGCCGTTGCGCCGCAAACGCACCTTCTCTTCGCCGAACGAGAAGTCGCTGCCGAAGCGCGCTTCGCGCATGAAAAAATAGCGGATCGTGTCGGAGCCAAAACGGTCGGCGAGCGCGAACGGGTCGACGATGTTGCCCTTGCTCTTGGACATCTTCTCGCCCTCGAGCGTGATCCAGCCGTGCGCGAAGACGAGCTTCGGCGCTTCCAAGCCGAGCGCCCATAGCACCGCGGGCCACACGATCGTATGAAAGCGGGCGATTTCCTTTCCGATCAACTGCACGCTCGCGGGCCAGAACGTTTGAAAGCGTTCGCCGTTCGTGGCGAAGTCGAGCGCCGTGATGTAGTTGAGCAGCGCGTCGAGCCAAACGTACATCACGCCGCCGCCGGGCAGGGGGATTCCCCAGTCCAAATTCACGCGCGAAATACAGAGATCGTCGAGGCCGCTCTCGAGGGTCGCGACCATCTCGTTGTAGGCGCGTTCGGGACGAACCCAACCCGGGTTATCGGAATAGTATGCGAGTAGACGTTCGCGAAACTTCGAAAGCGCGAAGAACCAGTTGTCCTCGGAAAGCCACTGAACCGCACGGCCGCATTCGGGATTGGGACAATGGCCGTCGACCAGCTTGGATTCGAGCCAAAACGTCTCGTCGTTCGTGCAGTACCAACCCTCGTATTTGCCGAGGTAGACGTCGCCCGTCGCTTTGAGCCGTTCGAAAACGGCCACGACCTGCGTCGTGTGCCGGGCTTCGGTCGTGCGGATGAAGTCGTCGTAGGACACTTCGAAGGTCCGGTCGAGCGCCTGCCATTTGGGCACCAGCCGGTCGGTCCACGTCTGCGGGTCGAACCCCGCCTCGCGCGCGGCGGCCTCGACTTTCTGGCCGTGTTCGTCCGTGCCGGTCAGAAGGAACGCCGGCCCGAGGGTGCGGTGATAGCGCGCGAGCACGTCGGCGGCGATCGACGTGTAGGCGTGTCCGATGTGCGGATCGCCGCTGATGTAATAGATCGGCGTCGTAACGAAGAAGCCGGACGATGTCATGGCCGGGCCGTTTTGGCGCTCCGGCTGGAGCGAACCTCGTCGGCAAAACCGCCCCGGGACGCTGTCCGCGGCCTTTCGCGCCGATAGATGCAAGGATGGCGAGCGGTAAATCTGGGTTGCGGTCCTTCCGGCTTTGGCCTTCGGTTGCCGCGGCAGCGTTGCTCGCGGCGGTCCTCGCCCTTCTCATGGTTGGGGTCTTGGCGTACGCGTCGCAACTCTCGCGCGCCGGCGCGTCGGGGCCGCTGACCGATCCGTTTGACTTTACGGCTTTTTATTGCGGCGGCGAAGTGCTCGCGGAGGGGCACGACCCATATCGGACCGAGCCGCTTCGCACCTGCGAGCGGCGCGCGCTGGCCGCCTCGCATATCGCGATCGTGCCGTATCTCGTCGTCCCCGCGCCGCTCCCGCCCTACGCGCTCGCCGCCTTTGGAACGCTCGCGCGCGCGCCGTTCGTTGCTGCCTGCGCCGGGTTC
>Ga0116227_10005780_pt1 | contig 25696 bp, 14 predicted proteins | sample S1TSphgellanicum_FD_89693 | JGI IMG/M metagenome (GOLD analysis project Ga0116227, IMG submission 89693) | Host-associated microbial communities from peat moss isolated from Minnesota, USA - S1T2_Fb - Sphagnum magellanicum MG | ecosystem: Host-associated > Plants > Peat moss > Unclassified...
AACCAAAAAAAAAAAAGGACTTAGAACTCGGCAACATCAATATGGACGCTAATGTTGATGCTACAATTTGATCAATGACAAAAAATAAAAGGCCTAGAACCCAACAACATTAATATGGAAGTTGATGTTGATATTGCAACTTGATCAATAACAAAAACAAAAGGCCCAAAACCTAGTAGCACCAACTACAATTTGATTGACAACAAAAGTTAGAAGGCTTAAAACCCCACAACATCAACTACAATTTCATCAACCCCTAACAAAAGGCCCAAAACCCTATAACATCAACTAAAACTTGATCAACTACAAAAACAAAAGGCCTAGAGGGTGCAAAGAGATACAATGAGCCAACATGATTACTTTAAAAAAGGACTACATGTCTTTTTTCCCCAAAAAAACTTTTTCATACAAATGAATTTTGGAACAAATTTTTTTGCACTTTGTTATAATAAATGCTTATAGTTGTGTCCCAATACATGACATGCTTTTTTGTTTATCATTTTTTAATAAGTATGAATTTTTTAAAATGTCTTGATCTCTTGTAAATTCAATGTTTTGTTTATAAAAATAATAACAATTTCAATCATAACCAAATTTTCATTTTTTACATTTTTATGTTTTTTTCTATAATAAGCTACAACTTTTTTAACACATCATGTAGATTATACCTTGTTTATATGTGGTATAGGACTTCCAAAGTTTTAAAATTCTAGATCAATTTTGGAAAGTCTTTGACTTTTTAAAGTTTTAGAATTCCACACATTTTAGGTTGTGATTGTTTTTTCAATGTGGCCAATAGGTCTTTATCTTCTTAAGTTTTTGCCATCAAATGTGTTTTATTATATGAGTCCTTTTGATAGTCCTTTGCAAAATTGACTCTTGTCTAATGCCATAGTTGTTCACTTTAGAAGTCTTAAATCAAAATTTAAACTTAAAATGACATCAAATGAATTTTTGGTTTGAATTCCTTAACATTATATGAATGAAAAAACAACAATTTGCCATGATTACCATGGCTTCAAATAGCAAAACATAAATATTTGTTCAATTTTGATTGTTTTTCTTTGTAGCTTTTTTGGTTCATTGGATTGTAATTTCGCCCTAGAACCCTATAACATCAACTACAATTTCATCAACAACAAAAACAAAAGGCCCCAAACCTTGTAGCATCAACATGGATAAGAAAAAAAAAGTAAATTCAATTTAAAGGAACAACTAAATTAGGAAAAAAAAACTTACTAAATCATTGTAGTAGTTCTTCAAAATATTCAAATTCTTCAATAAATTCATAATTTTCTTCAACTATAGCAACTTCAAATTTGATATAATCCTTGAAGTTTACATTTTCCATGCAATTCAAACACGGATCATTTGGCCATTTTTTTACCACCATGATAATCCTATCAAAATTTTCCACCTATAAATAGTAACACCTTAGAACTATCAAAACACCAATAAGGCAAAACACCCATTCTATTTTAATCTAAGAACCAAGAATTCCAAGGATTTGTTTGGCCAATAAAGCAATATTTGAAAACTAACCCTCATGGGTCCACCACTAAGCAAGAGGATGTACACACATAAACTGTGGAATAGATAGCTTTGGAAATAAAGAAAATTCTATAATAACAAATGCATGTGAATATTCCTCCATGGAAGCTCCAACACTGAGCATGTTATTATCCTCTTCTTCAATCTAAAAAACAAGTTCACCACATGGTGCTACAACAACTTCAACAATAGGATTCAATCAATAAAAAACAATCACTAGAAAAAGGATGACCTCTTTCACATGATACTCAATAGCAAGGCACATTGCATTGCTACAACCCACAAAACTTTCCACAACTTGTAAAGATTTTAAACAAGGATCCAAAATCAAGGCCAACATATTGTGAACTTGATGGGAATCAAATTCCTTCAAAAATTCCTGAAAAGGTTTAAGTACCTTCATAACTTCATGTTGAATGTTTTCGTTTAATGTGTGGAGTTCAACATCAAAAAGGTCAAATGTTTCATTCCCATCAAGGGGATATGCTTTAGATTCCATAACCTCAATTAAATTAATTGCAATAGATAAGACATATAATAATAACCAGTGGCCTCTAAATTAGTTCATCACAATGTTGTCACCATAGGATTCAAGCAATTACACTAAAGGAAAATTGGAAGAAAACAATTATTATTTACAACTATATTCAAATTGCAAAAGATATTTGCTATTAAAAATTACTTAGTTACATTAAACAAGTTGCACAAAACATTAGTTGCAAGTGTGGATGAAATCAACGGTCAATAAATACTTCACCATTTGTATACTATTGTATGCCATCTATATATTACCATAAAAATTAGCAACTTACATGATGACATGTGGCAAATGAAAAAGGTTTAAATTTTTTTGTTTTAAAAATAGATAATCGATCTTCATCATCTATTTTAATTAATTTAGATTGTGACACATGGCACAATACCAATATGCCACGTGGAATTTTGGAATTTGGTCAAAATGAATTAAAATCAATATTTAAGTAGGTAGGTGGGACTATGTAGGTAGGTAGGTAGATAAATACAACTATGTAAGTAGTTAGGTAAGAAAGTAGGATTATGTAGTAGGTAGGTATGTAGGTAGGTAGGTTAGAGAAGTAGGTAAATATTTTAAATTTCTTTTAGGTTTAACATTTAGGGTTAAACTCGTTTGATTGGCTCACCCCAATTGACATGTGTTTTTTTATGTGAAAGTGTAGGACAAAGCCTCTTCATTATATAGTTTTCAAGATGGAAATGGAAGACAAAACACATGGGACAAAAATCAAAGTTGCAACTTAATTACAAACTAGGTTGTAATTAGAAAGTTTATCTCATATTTTTTGTCCTATTTTTTAATTTTTAAATTTATATAACTAAGTAAATAAGTAACTAATTTTTTAGATTTAAGTTATTAAATATTATTTCATAATATTTAAATGTTAAATGTTAAATAATTAATTATAAAATTTATTTCAATAATTAACTAACTTATTAAATATAAGTTATCATTTTTCATTAAAATAAATAAATGACTAAAACGTTAATTAAATAATTATTAAATATTAACTATAAATACTAAGTATGAACTATTAGTTATTAATTGATTAAATATAAATGTAACTAATTAATCATTAATTAATTAGGTTGTTTATGTTAGGTATGTAGGTAACCTAGGTTAAATAAGTAGGTAAACATAAAAGCAAATAGGTTGTTAGGCTAAGCCAATTAGGTAAACATATATAGGTAAGCAGGTAGTTGATTTGGGTAAATACAAATTTTAAAAAAATTTATAAATACACTAATGGATCCATATCCCCATTATATTTTTAATAGAACTTAACAAAAAGGTGAAAGCATACTACACCCCCCAAAATTGTAATCACAAAAATAGAAATTTTGCATTTGATTTTTTTGGGTACATGTGGACATCACATCTTGGATTATTTTGTTCATTTCAAGTGTATTACATTAACTTTAGACTTAAACTAGTTTATTTTAAAAGAAACTCCAACAAGCATTTACAAACTTGAACATATGAAGCATATTTATGTCCAAAAAATACACGTCACAATGTATGAAAAATTGCAAATATATTTCAAAACTAAGGTTATGGGTGGGAATTTTGTAATGAATTTTTTGATGGTGAGTGATATTGATGTACATCAACTAAATTTGAGACCATTTAGAAATTTAGAAATTTTGGTTGAAAACTCACTCAAAAAATGTGTTTTTTGGCACTTCTTGAGTAATAGATGCATAATAAACTCTTATTTTTGAGAAGAAACCATTACCTTAAAAAAAAGGAAAGATTTCATAGGTGGGCATTATATTGTTTTTTCATTTTTCTTTGGTTTGGTAATGTGTCATGAACCACAAACATGAGGCCTTATGGCTATTAAAAAAATGTACGTTATATATTTTATGCACATTGATTTTATTCAATTCTCTTCATCCAACCATTGGATCAAACTTAACTTTGATTCATAATGAGCTTTGAATTCTAAAATGTTGTCATCCACATTCTAAAGTTTTTTTCCTTATGTTTGGGGTTTCCAAAAAATGTCATCAAAATTTCAATTTATTGCACACCTATTATACTTGTTATACATCACTTTTTAAGGTGAAAAATGGGTCCTTTGTAGTGTGTTTTTCACCCAAAAGTGCACATACCTTTCAAAAGGTTCCTAATACACCTATGTATACCATTAGGGGCTATCTTGACACCCTAGTGGTGTGACTAAGTTTGGTTCCATTTGCAACTAATGGCACATATCGGCATGATCATGGATGAAAATAATTCTAAAATGTAGGATGAATTATTAGGATGAAGAAATCATTAATTGCAAATGTAATAACATAGTTGCAAAAATGGTCAAAGGTGCAAAATAATTGCAAAAAGAATTAGAGCTAGTTGCAAATGACAATTAGTTGCATGTAGTTACAAATGCATTGGTTACATTTTGGGGGATTTCTTCTAGTGCTAATGACAACTTTCGTAATGGCCTAGACGTGGGCTTTAGGAAATTTTTACTACAATGTTAGTGTCTTTTACCTCCCATAACATAACAAATGGCTTATTTGAATTCCAAAGTTTCTTCAAACATTATAACTTTACTTGCAAACTTAATTTCATTGGAGTTTTCAACTTTTAGTGTCGCATCCCATTCTCAACGCACACCTTTTCCCCTCCTACCTCCCTTTCCTTAATTTTTGTGTCCAAGTAATTTTTTTTTACAAACTTGTTTGAACATCTTTGACACTCACCAAACTTAGACCCACTGAAACTTTATCATCATTCATCACATATTGACACACTTAAAACATCACATGTTTAAAGCAAGTACCCTCATAAACCTGTAAAAGCTTGAGCAGTATACAATCAATGATTGATCATATTATTATAGCCAATTTTCCCAAGTTGTCACCCTCATTTTTCACAAAAGCAATCACTTAATGAATTAATCCAATTTGTTTTAGCAAAGATTGGAGTTACAAAGCCATGGCACTTCCACTTGTTTCATGCACTTCAAATAAGCCAACAATAGCATGCCTAAATGTCCAAGCCTCATTTAAATAATTAATGATCAAAGCAAATGTATCTATGCCACCTCTAAACATCCAAAGACTGAAGTTAGTAAACATAGTAACTATTAATTCTAGATGTAGTAGAACATGTAATTCCATGGTCTTTGTGACCATTGTAAGAAGCACCTATTCCACAAGAGAAGAACAAGAAAGAAATACAATGTGGGGACATTGGAGCAATATTAACCTTTTTAGCCAAATGTTTTCAAACATTGAAAGAGGCATGTACCCTTGCAAATGTACAACACAAGGTCCTCAATAAATCTTTGTTGTGCTTCATCATCATTTTTGTACGGGTTTATTGACCCAAAAAAGGAAGTGATTGCAAAACTAGTCGCCCTAACCCTTTTCTTCCCATGTTGTTGTCTATGATCTGTTTTAGAAAGCTTTACCACTGCCCTTTTACTTAATACAAATTTTCTTTTAGCAACCAAATGAGGATGAACATTATCAACATGTGGTCTAATAAGAGTAATTCCATTAGTTTTTCCATACTTGATGAGGCCCTTTCTAACAACAAAGCTAAATGGTTTAGAATGTTATGAGAAGCTTGCCAAAACCGGTAGATGATGCACCTCAACATTTGAAGATTCAACATATCAACAAGCAAATTGTCATTTATAGCAAAGAAACTCCATCAAATAGAAGTTATGTTGTGTGGTTTCCACAACAAAGCTTGTTGTTCCATAACTTGAAAATACACCTCATTAGAGGTAGTCGGTAAGTCATTATCACATTGCTATTGATGCACATTTTCCACATCTAAAAATTTATGAGATCAAAAAGGGATTATGTTCACATCAGGGAGAATTTTATCAAATCCACTAACTCTTCAATGACACAAATTTTGTCTTTAACCATTGCAAAGCTCCAAATAGCAAGAAAGCACACTTGAGCACTAAACCTTAAAATTTCATTATATCTTAAGAGGACATGACAAAATTTAAAATTAAAATTCTTCAAACTTCAATTAAATTTAGTCTTTAGCCATAATGAAACAAGGAGATTTCAAAGTTTCAAATGCATAATGAAATAGGGAGTTCAAATAACAAGAAGATGTACTTGAACACCAAAACCTAAAATGCCATTGTACCTCAAGAGCACATGACAAAAATCAAAATTAAAATCCTTCAAGCTTCAATTGAATTCAATCTTCAACCATATTGAAACAAGGAGATCCCAAAACTTCAAATGCATAATGAAACATGGAGCTTCAAACAACAATCTAACACACATTTGAACACCAAAACTTAAACTGCCACACTTCATGAACATGACATATCCAAATGGAAAACAACAAAAATGGGTGTTATGAATAAGAACTTACCTAACTATGGTCATGGAGACTTTTGTTGAGTTGAACAAGTATAAGATGTGCACAAGCTCTTTGTCCATAAGAAATTTACATACCAAAACCCTAAAGCTTCATGCCTGATGAACACACAAAGCAAAACAAACTTCCAATGAAGGAATAAAATAGATCTAAAGCTTCATGCTTGTTGCACACATACAAGCAAAAAACCATGAAACAAATTGGAGTTTGGAACTTTAACAACAAAGTAAAAATCAACACAAAGTTGGAGGCAAAAACCAAAAACCAAAAACCAAAAACACTTACAAAATGTACTCAAAAGTTGAAAGTTCAAAAATGATGAACGGATACAAAATGCAATTGACAATCAAAGCACTCAACAAAACTCAACAAAAGGGTCAAAAACACTTACGCTTGATGAGAACAACACTTGTAAAAACTTGATAAACTAGCAATGGCAACAACATCAATGGTTAACACAAGAGCTTGTAAAAGCTTTCATGCAACAACGAAAGGAAATCAATGCAAGGCTCTCAAGCAACACTAACACTGAAAGCCAAAAATAAAATCCATAAATGAGCAAGTTGATGTAGGAACTTGCAAGAACTTGCAAGAATTCTTTAGCAACACCAATGATGTTGAAAGCTAGAAGTAGAATGTAGGATGCTTCAATGCACCTGAACGAGTTAATGTAGGAACTTGCAAGAACTTGCATAAACTTTGAAATGAAAAGCTTGACAATGATGGCGAAGTTTCCCCCCCACTCTTCATAATGAGCAAGACACTATATCTGCCATCCCTTAAACCCCAAATATACATAGTCATACAACACATATGCATAGTGAAAATTCATATTTGGAATCCCCACAATCCTTTGTTTTCAAATATGTATATCTCGAAATTGAATTTTGCTAGATACAAATACACATATTCATATCATGCAAATGCCCTTTTGTCAATTATGCGTAGATACATATATTATTAAAAACACAACTTCCAAATATGACTCCATGCATATATGGCCATTATGCATGTGCATATTTAGGCTTTTCCACATATCTAGCCGACATTGCTTTACACTAAAAGGCTTGGGCTTGGGACCACACAAATCTAAAGTTCCTCGTTGGTCCAAACTATGAAGGGTGGTTAGTTTGGGTTTACACTAGGCTAGTTTAAGGCTCAAAGCATATGACTTTGGATGAAAAAATTGGTTGGAATCCTACATGGATAGTTGTGGATAATTTTTCCTGAGCCCTTGGGGCATTTTTTAGGCCTACCTCAAAGAGGTGGGCCTAATGAAAATAGCAAAAGCCTGTGGGTTCGAAAATAATATCTTAGTCATGGACTTATGATATTTTATTAATGTTATAATTTTTTTGAAAGATAAAATTGGAGGAGAGTTTTTGGTAGCTCCTCATAATAATGTTGCTCTTTAAGACCTAAACACAGTAATAATGATAATAAGATTCCTTTTCTTTTTTTTGAAAAATGAAGTTGGAGGGAATTTTGAATGGTTGCCCTCACAAAATTGCTACCCCATGAGGCTTAAAACAACAATAAAATGGGATCATTTTTTTCTTCTTATTTAAAAAAAATGTAAAATGGGATGTACTCCCCCCCCCCAATTTATTGACTCAAAGCTTAAACATTGTTAGAGAAAAAAATTATTTGAGAAGTAAAAATGGAAGAATTTTTTGATAATTTCCCCACAAAATTACTATCCCTTAAACCCTAAACACCACAATAAAAAGGGATTTTTTTTCCCCTAATCATCTTTTTGATATTCTTCAAGTTATTGAAGCACATTATATTAGAGTTGTTTGTAGATAGTGTAAATTGTTATTAGGTGTTTTTTCCTATTTTTGTTGAGCCAAGGATCATGGAGATTACTCACAACCACAAAGGTAAAATCAAAATTTCCGGGAGATGTGTGATGCCTCTTCCAGCAAACACCTTTGAGAATGTCCAATTGTACTGCATTTCAGCCAGTAACAAAGAATTCCAAACCTTCACATATGAGGACCACTTCTAGTGAAGAGAATGTAAAATTTTTATAGAAAAAAAGATAAATAAAAAGTTAGGGTAACAACATTTTCAAGCTTTTTTCTTTAAAAAAATATTTTTTTATTAAAAATGCACATGATCCATTCATTTGGTCCAAATTGGGTTTACACTGTGAACAAAGGCCCTTGAACCATGGCCCATGGGTTTTCCCATGGTCTGATCCAAAAATTGGGGTATGATGAGGTTATAGGCCATGGCCCAAGCCCTCTAGTGTAAACAGACCCTGAGGTGGCAGCCAAGGGATTCTGGTAATGCCCCTATACAAGGGCCTTATCATCCATAATGACCTCTCAGAGAATTGCAGAGACCAAAAATGGTGCCAAAAGTACACGGCAGGTGCTTAGGAAATGTGTAAGGCACCCTCCCAGAAACATAAGATGACATCCATGTGTTAGGACTCTTATGGATTTAAGGTGCCCTCCAAATACACAAAGAAATCTCAAAAAGTGCGTTACATAGACCAGCACCCACCAGTGCACCATCCACTGGATGCCCGGTATTACTCATTTGTGGATGAACCTCAACTGAGTTAATATTTGGTTTCACCTTGGTAACCAATTCTGTAGGAAATATGTCTCATGTATAGGTCAATAGGTAGGAAAATAGGTAACTACTAAGTAACCAGGTGATTTATACACAGGTAAGTGCTCCTTTTACTATCTACCTATTAACAACCCATAAGTAGGTAGGTAGTAAGAAAAATGCAACTAAGCTAACCACCATCGGAACTGGAACCCAACAGAGAACTGTTTCCTGACCACTTACCATTCATCCTTCATGGTGCACTGGTGGGTGCTGGTTCACTGTGGCCCCTAAACTGGTTTTTCAAAACTGGAGTCTATTCTAACCAGGGCCTACTTGTAGTCATAAGGTGCGTCCTGCCAAAGTAGGTGTAAGATGCCTGGTTGAAAAGAGGAGGTAATCTATCTGTGAAGCAAGGTAGTTTAGTTTGTTTTGTTAAGTCACACTGAGATCTCTCAAACCATAGCACTTCACGTCACGCTCTTGGTATCTTCAGAAAGCTTCCCATGAGTAAGAGGCTCATGGACTTGGTTTGAGACTGTTTGGAGCTATGGTGTGGAAGCTATTGATTATTGAACCATTTTCTCAATGAAAACTAAATGAAATCAAAACTGAAAACTGCATTGGAATTTGGGGGCATTCTTTGTGCTGTTGAAAAGCCCTTGGCGAGTTGGATTTAATAGAGTTTATTTCACAATTTTTAGAGCTAAGCTGTGAAAGATATTGACTTTTAAGTGATTTTTTTGGCTAGAAATTCAAACAAATTGCAAAAAATGAGTTTGGAAAGAAAAATCCAAACATTGTCGAATTTAGAAATTTTCAATTCTGAAAAAGTGAAAAATACAGAATGTGTTCACACTTGGGCCAACTGCACAGGCTACACTAATATTCCTGAATTTAAGATGTTGTCCATTACACTTTAAAAATTAGTTGAGTCTTTAAGGGGTGGGGGGCGGGGCAGTCCCTGAAATAAGGGCTGTGACAAGGCGGAAAGCAAGGCAGGCCCAAATATCAGGAATGTCCTCATCCATGCATTATCTGACTTGAAACCATGTTTAAAATTTGAATCGTAAGATAGGTAGATTAGAGTTATCGATAAAAATTAACCATGTCTTCACCCTGTCTTTGGGCCTCCCTTCACTCACTATGCCCTCTTTCAGTGGTATCCGAAAAGTAAAGACATTTTATTAAATCTCAGTATGAAATGCTGAAACTCAGCATTTAATGCACAAGGTTTGAGATTAATTATAGTAGTTGTACAGTTAGTAACGGTGAAATATATGTAGCAGCAATGGAGGCGCTTGGGGAAAAGGAAAGACACGATGAAACTCAGTTTACCACCAAAATTCATGGTTTTCTGAATTTCATCCTCCATTGAATGCTAATGTACTTTTTTGCAGGTTTTTTTTAATCTCACCGTGTGTATGATCAAACTCAGGGTTTCTGTGTTTTTCCTGCTTTACGGATAACCCTATTATGTAATGACAATATAAAACAAAATGTGCCTCTGCAATTGGAGGCATTATTATCATATACAATGTACCCTACGTAATTTTAAAATTTTAAGTAAGTGCTTTACGTAATTAAAAACAATACATTGTGTCATAAGTCCTTATATAAAGAGTTATTGCTGCAGAGCAGTGTTTGCTTTTTGCCAGTTTTCATCAAATTTCAACGTGTAATATGTGGCTTCTATTTCTATGGAGGAAATTAATCATAAAAAAGTAAACTTTCAATAGCCACCTTGTAGAGCTAGTTACGTTGGAGATAGTCACATCAGGTTTTCCCATTCATAATAGTCTTTTTCCAATATTATGGCCATATTATTAAGTTCATTGTACACCTATTCCATTATAATAATCGGCTAACCCGTCTAAGTGTGCTTACACATCTTATCTTTAAGGGTATCTTTGATGCCATTAAATTTGTTAAAATAAACCACAAGATGCTAAACATACTTATCAAAATTTTAAGTTTCAAAGTTATGTAACCAGTTATTTACATTATAATAACCCCATATTTAGCCCCTAAGTATCCCTTAACTTAGGAAGTCCTTAGGTAGTCTTTAAATAGCCCATGGTTAGGTAGGTATTAGGTTTTGGGTAGGTATGTCAGCGACCTATGGGTGGATAGGTAGCACTAAAACAAAATGTGTTTCTTGTTCATTATGTGATTTCATTAGATAAGCAGGTAATCCTCAAGTAGGTAGTAGCCCATGGGTAATTAGATACATAGGCCTAATCTAATTAACCCTATGTTAAGTAGCATCTTACAAAATAATCCATTAGTCTGTGACTATGAGGGTAGATAGTATTGTGGTTAGAAAAGTGATCATGAAAACACTTTGGTTAGGACCCCATTAACCACTTAGGTTGTCATGAAATGAAATACAAGGCAACGCCAAGTGTTGCCTTTAAATAACACTATGTTGCCCAAAAACAAATTATGTTTTGTCTTGTAACAAACTTAAATTGCCCCAAGTTTCAATTTCAAAACCCTTCAGTTTGACCACAAGCCAAATAGGGGAATCAAACCCTAATCCATCAAATTGGTTTAGCCACCCACAATACTAAGAGCCATATCACAACGGTCCCAATGCAAGGCTTGACCCACATGAGTTGAACTCATGCAGAAGGTCATGGCCTTTACAGAAGGCCATGTCACTAACCATGTCACATTTCCCTTCAAGGCAACATAAATGTTGTCACATGGACAACTTGGTGTTGTCTCTTGGGAACCCAAATGACTTTGAATTATCCCAGGAATGGCTTTGTGTGAAAGCAAGTCTAGGCTTAATAAATGAGTTGAGTCTGAACTAAGTTCAGGAAGAATTGTGTTAACCTTGTGTGTCATGGTATGCACAAATCTAGTTAGGACTGAGGAACAAGGAAATGTTAAAAAACTCAAGAATGTAGGAGTGTGAAGGTCAAGTCAAAAGGGCTGTTTTATATGGTATCATAACAAGACTTGGTCTTTTGCAGCCGGGATAATGGACATCATCAATGATGCAAAAAAAAGCCAAAACCTTGAAACTATAGAACCAAAGTGGAAATAAAGGTGGATAAAGCAGCAAAACAACCCACCAAGAATGGACTAATCCCTTCATTCCGAAAGTCATTCCCCTAATTATGGATGAAAAGGAAGATGGTGATTCAAGAAAGGGAACATAATGTACCCCCATCAAATCAAGTCTAAATGAAAAGAAGCTTTTGAAAAAAGCCAAGGGTAAAAGCAAGGTTGATGAGCTTGTGCCCTCATCTTTTGACTCAAGTTCAAGCTTGGATTCATGTAGTGAAAGTGGACCAAATGGCCCAAGTGAAGAGGCGGGGGATGAAGATGTGCCTTAAAAACTTTATTAAAAAATCAAACATAAGCCCTTGGAAGCTATTTATTCTATGAAGGAATACTTAGGACATTAACAAATGGATTTAAAGGTCGTTAAAAGATAATTGGCTGAAAAAGTCAAAAATCTTGCCAAATAAGGGGTTAATTCCCAAGCCATGGCAAACCCAATAATCTTGAAGAACATGTTTAAAATCATAAAAATTTTGCAAGCCATGTTTTTGTAACAAAGTGAAACAAATGATAGTTTGTTTGAAACTTTGACTGAAACAAAAAAACTTCAAACCATCAAAGGATCCAAAGGGGATGCCTTTGCAAAAGCCATCAAAATCCAATTGTGACATTTTCCTAGGAAAAAATATAAAGGTCAAAAGGGTGTAACATTGGATTCTCTAAATGGATGTCTATTTTAAAACATAAGTCATTGCCAACGATGTCAGTCAATTTTCTTTTTAAGGATTTAGAAATTTTGAACAAGTGGTTCTTCAAAATACAATTGTAGTGCATATTTGGTAATGATGCAAATATTGAATTGTGGAACTTCTAGCTTTAAGAAATTCAATAAATAAAAACTTAGTTATGTGTAATTAAAAAATTTCATTACAAGTTGGCAACATATGGAAATTTACACCAACAAAGTTAAGCAATATGTACAAATGATAATCTAAAATATGGCTATGAATCCTATTTATTACATAGATCTATGACAATACATTATGTAATATGGAGCTAGCTATGTGATGAAATCTTTTAGAATGCATGAATAAAAAGCATTTTCCATTGTTGGGCAATTGTTTCACAACAAGAGAACTTGAAAAACTTAAGACATAAGATTCAAGAGTTAAGACACATTACCCAAACACACACACACACACACACTCAAATATAGTGTACACACACAATGGACATACATATGACACACAAGTTCAAACTGAAAGGTTGGACAATTAATAATACATATGAAACCTCAAGAGTCAAACTAAAACTAAAACTCAGACCAAGATTCAAAGAGTTAGAAAAAATTTCAAACAAACTTAGATAGACAAACTTTCAACGTTCATACAAACATACAAACCTTCAAAATTCAAAGAAAATTATCCAAACATATAGGCCTTCAAATTTTCAAGTAAACTAAATTCAAATAGATTCAAACAAAGACATAGTTAGACAAAGATTCAAATAGACTTAAAGTTCAAATATAGAGACAAACTCGGACAAATTCAAACAAATAAAGGCTCATACATATTCACATAGAGTCATTTGCAAATAAACAAACTAAATGGTAGACCTTAAGGATACAAACCTTCAAACTTAGACATAAAGGCAACATTCTTGAACTTCTAAATCAAACATAATGTTGCAACTTCTTTAGTAAAAAAATCATTCAACTTTGGCCAAAAGTTGTCATCGTCAAAACAAGACCCTAATCCATTTGCATTAAAATTTAATTCAAATCTCACCTAGGTTTTTACTCCTTCCAATCATCATAACATGCATTGTATCCTAGGTGTTCAAAGTGTAAAAAGTCTAGGAATACATCCCAACAATAGTGTGGAGATGTTCATTGAAGTGGATCCTCAACTTGGATTTCATGAAAAAAATAGTGGAAAATGTCCATTCATCTTCTATTGACCCTGACACTTAAACCATTGCAATTTATACCAATTTGAAAATTTTGGGGATGAATGCCTTAAGATGTGGAAAGCTTCCAATGTCCACCAAAGTCGCATCAAAGGATTGACATGAAATGGAACCTCCATTGCAACATTAGCATTGGACTTCATGGTAATCTTGAATATACTAAACTAAATTTCTAAACCATTTGTGGATAAAATGGATGGACAAATCTTGGCCATTTCCAAGGATGTATTTGAAAATAAAAGTTTGACATGTTCCAAACATCACTCAGTGTAGTAATGCAATTTGATCAACTCTAGATAATGATTGATATTCTCCTTTACATCACTTTGAAGCCAATACTATGGATAACAAATTCCCATAGTATCCATGATATGAAATGCTAGAAACCTTGAAGCTCATTCCTAAATCAATGATTATGTTACAATTGCAAATAAAACCACTCAAAAGATAGTTGATTACAAAACAGTAAGTGAACAATTGCCATTCAAAAAATCACTAGTTTCTTAATTGCTTTCATATGGCAAACTCCAAAATAGATGAAAACATGGCAATTCATTGGAATTCACTAATGATGAATGTATGTTGTAAATTCCCACAAGAAGCCAATAATAGGTGGGGTCCAAACATGGTAAAGTATGCCAAAAAAAGTAATCCTAAAAAAATTTAATTTCAAAAACAATCTTTTTTTAACATTAACATTAAAAAAGATATTAAAAACCTATTTAAATTACATAATGAAATCATAGAGCACTTCATTGAATTTATTATAACTTGTACATAAAATTTGAGGAATTTTTATATAAGAAAAATGAATGAAAAGTATGTTCCAAATTGGTTGGTTTATCAAATTTTCCAATATACTTTTACATTAAAACTTTGATAGATTATGATTGGATAATGAAAAGTTGAAATCATATCCATACACACTAGGTCTTCATCAACTCGAAAATATAATAATTCTAATTAATGTTATACTTTCATGTACTTGTAACTCAATTTTGTAGAATTGTGACATGTACTTTTTTTACTTGCATTTCAAAAAAATGTACTTAAATGCATGATAAAACATTTGTTTCTTTAATATTATGTAATGAAGTCAAAGAACTTATAATTGTTGATCACCAACTTAAATAATATTCATGGATTCAATACATTAAAATATACTTTATGGATATTTTCCAAAAAAACAAGTGTCTTTGGTTGGCATACTTTACCATGTTTATGCCCATGGGGGAGGGTCCAACTAAGCATCCAAGATGATCAACAACAATTATTGGAAAAATTAGAATTCCCATGTTAAGACTGCACTTCTTGATTTTATGCAAGCAAACTTTCATATCCATAATCCAAGCGGTAGACCTTCAAAGCAATAGAAAAAAAAACTACTTACAGACATGTGCAAAAAGAAAAAATGGTTGTTTAAGCTACTATTGGTGGTTGAATAACATGGCAGCATCAATAATATATTGTAAATCTACAATAATAACATCTTGCAAAGAACAAAAACTATGAGAAAATCATGTCCATTATAACTAGTCTATCCAATTGTAATCCAATTCTATCAGACACTTTATAATTGCATCGGACAAGTTGCAATGGACACAATTTTTTCATAGTCAAAAACCAAATAACAACTGGAAATTTTACAAAATTCAAATGTACATTCAACAATCAAAACAAATCATGGGTTGAAACAAAAAACTTGAGCAAGATGTTTTTACATCATCCACATGGTTTTTGAAAATATCAAGAAGCACTTAGATTTTTGGCCATGGGCATCTAAGCATGTAGAACAAAAAGTGAAACCCACAAAATCAAACATAAATATATTTCAACATCCGAAGTGTTGAGGTCCAATGAACTTGTTTTCAATTTCATATGCATTATGTTGTGATTATAGTCAACCAAATCTTGGAACTTTATGATATTTGAAAACATCATATGTATACTTTGTGGGAGGATTCGAATATTGATAATACAATTATCCTTGGCAAATTTCGGTGTTTATAACATAATCTTAAACATAAACATCTTGTTTCTATGCAAATTTGATTAGTGCACAAATAATTTTGAGCATGGGCATGAAACAAAAAATAAAAATGAGCAAATCCACATCACAAAAAAAGCTTGAAATTCACTTCAATAGCAAAGAGAAATGGATTTTTTTCAAGCATCTTTGCAACTAATGGCATGTACATGAACATAACCTATTTTGTTGGATTCAACATGTTAATCCAACATGTTCTTACATTCTGCAAAATCTTGCTCCCTTTCACCTTCATCAAATCTACATGCATCAAAAATTCAAGATGCCTTTTCAGGTTATGAATAATAAGAATAATAATAATAATTGAAACAAATCTTCTATGCAATTCACAACAAGGATTTGAGACAAAGTTCACATTGCTCAATTGGTGTGATGTGCCATGCAATGAATGCCTTCTAAATGGGGGGCATATTTATCTTGTATTTTGTGTGTAACACCATTTTTCACCCCTTGGAAAAGATTTACACCATCAATGCCAAATGACAACAATTTTGCAACAACATTTATATCAGAAACAACTACGTGTTTAAAAAAAAACCATAATAACTTTAGTCAAATTATAATAATCCCCTCCTTCAACGACCTACACTAAAAAAATCAATACAAGCAAGTGACACCAATATTAAACAACGTAACAATGAATTGAAACCCACGATTGGTTATCAATCATGGTGACTTCATCACATGAAAAAGAAAAATACTTCAAATTTACAACAATCTCTCACAGAGTGAATGCAAATTGCGATTGCTCATTTTTCGACGATTTAAAACTCTTTACAAGTCCCTAGGAAATTCATAAAAAATGTTCAAATAGATATCGTTCTTGTTTTTAAAAATTCCTTATTTTAATATTTGACTAATAAATTTTCAATCACCTAAAATGACGTGCCCCCTGGCTCCTTGATAAACTCCAAATGTGAATTTGAAGTGAAAATAGCGGAAGAGTAAAGAGTCGGGGCACGCTCCCTGGCTCGCAGCACTTCGGGGGGTAAAGGGGCATGCCGGAGCTCCGGGATGGGACTAAGAAGAATGACAAGCACTTAATCACTCATTCGGATCTGTACAAACCAAACAACAAGTTGGTTAGTGCATAATTGAAGCACTTTTAGTGCTAAGATGAACCACGAGCAAACTCGGACTCACAAAACTCACCACAACCCGGACTTGGGGGAAGCCACCACCTTCCCCCTTATAGTATACTTTTTGCCTCTCCACGAGGCCCACATCCAAATGGCTTTTTGTCCCAGGACTCCCAAGTGGGAGTCCCAAAATTGCCAAAGTTGGGTCTCTTATGATTTTGGGGCCCCATAACTTTGTGTGAAAACCTCCGGTGGAGATGACATCTGAAGCAAAGTTATAGCCCTCATTGAAATCTTTTCAACGGTATGTCGCATGCCACCTACACGCAAGGAAATCGGGTTGATTCCCGACTTTTAATGGTCGGGAGTCAAACTGCCAATTTGACTCCCGGCCTTTCTTTTCGCCCTAACTTGTGTTTCAAATGTCCAAATGGGTGATGCGAGCCCATTTTAGACATCTACATTTCAATATCTTTCCAATAATATAAATAACTTTTCAAGCCAATGGGTTTTGACCCCTGAAATTGCTCCCTAAAGATTCGGGAGTCCTTCGGGACTCCAACTTCCCAAGTGGGAGTTGCCTTGGGAGTGTGAGGGTTCACTCTCTCACACTTTCCCACACTCACGGAAACATGAGATGTGACCCCGGGCTTCCTTTCAGCTCGCAACCTTGCAAACCTTTACCTTGGTCGCGAGCCTAAAGCTAAGGTTGCGATATAAAAGTCCTCACAAATCTACATCAACATTTACATTAATAGAATCCAATGTTATTTTTCAATTTGGAAGTCCTAAAAAGACAACAAAGTCCATATGAATATTGCCCCAAGTAAAACTTTCAAAAAAATATGTTTTTGGGACAAAGAAAATGAAAAACAAACAAAACTTGCAACTTATAAGGACTTATGAAAATATGTCCAATTTTGACCATTCAAAAGTCCCTAATTATTAAATGGTTAAGGTTTTCCAAAAAAAAAATTCTTCATTTGAGTTTATCATCTCATAATACATCATATATTGAGTCCTGATAACAAATTTAGAATGTGAATCAATTTAAGTTTTTCCATTTTGTGATGTTCCAATCAAACGACCAATTTATATTTTTCAACTTCAAAAGTCCATTACTTCTTGCAAATGATTTTTTTCTCAATAAATAATTACATAATTATCTTCATAATAAAATCGTTGGTTTAGATTCGAGTCCCTTGATTAATAGATTTAAGGATATATTAATCACCATATGCATTTGAATGAAAGGTACTTAAGAACAATTGGTCATTTTGATCCAAAAGTGAACCACTCAACCTTGCATTCACCCCACATTTTTTTAAGCACATGTTTGTGTAAGCATTCAGCCATTACCCAATTGGGCAAAATCACTGAACATTGATTTGTAAGGTTCATGGGAACATTGATAAAAGAAAACAATGGTTTCATCATGTTAAAAAATGTCTTGTGTCAATTAAACACCATGGGTGTTAGGAGATGGTAATACCATCATTGGATGGTAATTACCATCAAATGGTAAAACAATTTCAGGATAACTTTAGAGTGAAAATGTTTTCTAATGGTAGTACCATCATATAGTGAATTACCTTCATGGGATAGAATAATTAGAAGTTAATTCTAGGAGGAATTCTAATAAAAGTAATATTAGTTATTCAAAATAATATCCTAGTATAGTTCACTTAGAAAGGCATCCAATAATTACTAGTGATAAATATCCTCCTACTTACCATTTTCTATTTACTGAGGGGTGAAGCCATATAAGTTAATTAGTCCAAGTGGAGAAGGTATGGATGGATTTCCCTTAATTAGGATGTGTGGAAAGGATTGGGATAAGGAGATCTAGGAAGATAAGGAAATTTAGAAAGATTAGGACTCCATGTGGTCAATATCCTTCTTGGGTTCCTTACATATTTCTTGAGGGGGGAGAAGGAAGATATTGTATTAGATATTGCATTAGAGATGGTATTTGATATTAGAGTTTTTAGGAGATCTTTTCCTGGAAAGTAGCATGTTTGTGACATTGGAAATAAAGGTGGAAAGTATGGAAGTATCTTATATTTTAATTCTTGCAATGGAAAATGGTTGAAAGCATATCATATTACTTTTGTTTTGTTATACTTGGAAGATGTTAGATGTTGGGGGAAGGTAACACACATTAAAATTTCATAATGTTTTGTTATGTTTTATGTAGTAGTTTTTTGTTTCTTTTACAAGAACAATAGGATATTCTTTCTTTGTTATTTGTTTCTATAGTAGGAAGTACCTTCTACCACAAGATAATAAATGCCATTAAAAGGCAGCAACAAGGAGGTAAACATGGGATTTGGGTTTTGTAGGGAAGGTAATGTTGCTGCAAACAAAGGCAATAGCCACAAAGGGTCTATAGGTAGTGTAGATGGTAAGCAACAACCACAAAGGGGTTTGCAAGCACTATAAATGGTAAGCAACAATTATAAAGGGTCTACATGTGTTGTAGACGATAGGTAGCAACTATTGAAGGTATGCATGTGGTTGTGGGTCTTCTTTCAAGTCTATTACATGATGGTAGCTAATGTAAGATGGTAGCTATTACATGATGGTAGTTGCTACAAGACAGTAAGTAAACAAAAAACAAGTCTAACTCTCATGTGTTTTCATATTTGTTCTTATTCTTTTATTACCCTTGATGGTAACTAGGCTATCAAATTCCACAGTTTAACACATCACCTCAAACTCAAACATAAGTTGGCCCTACTATAACATATGTAAAATCATGGCAAATTATTGTTTTTTTTCCCTCTTTCCCTTTTCAAGCCTCCTTGAATCACTTGTTTAGCAATGGAAATACGATTTTGTTGAGAATATGTTCCCTCATTCTTGCCTGGCTACATTCCTTGTTCACATCAAACTCCCCTTCCTTCTTGCCTTTGAATGTGGCTTATTTTGGATTGTTTTTGTCATTCCCACATGCTTTTCAAGTGTGTGAAATTTAGGACACAAAATGATATCCTTTCCCTTCACAACCAGATACCTAATGCATTTCACACAATTAATTTCTCCATGATCACACTTGAACATTTTTCCCATGAAAATTGTGTAGCCCAAATTTTCTACACTTGTGAAAGGCATTGTAGTTTTTTTAGGTTTCCTTGGCAATGGTTTTCATTTAGCAAAACATAGATCTCGAACATGTTAGGTGTAGCAAATAAAATGGAAGTCAATAAACCACTTGAACACATTAATTAGATTGTAATAATGTTGTGCCTTAATTCCAAATTTGATTCAAACTTGCTTCCACTCAAAGTTGTTTTAGAAGATGACATTAATTGAAACTTACGCAAGATCACCAAATTAAAAGAAATGTATCATCATGATTGTGATTAGACTTGAAGAAAAAAGGTAGGACATTGTTTATTTGACGTTTCACATTCCCTACTGAAGCCATTGAATTCGCACAACATACAATAGAAACCTTCAAAACAAATTCATAATGTGCATAAGTAGTTTACAAAATTAGTTGCAATGGGCATAACTAGTTGCCATAATTAAGAGTCCAATTAAATTAAAGAAAATTCACAGATCATTGATTCACCAAACTCCAAACTCTACATTCACAACTCACAAAGAAAAGTGCATGGACAATCTACAAAATGTGATGAACATTGCAATGCAGATAACCAATCACTAATTCACTAAACTCTAGACTTTAAAGAATTCAAAGTACATTCATGACTCATAAAAAATATATGTTAAGGGGGTAGGATGATTACATGATTTGGATGAACATGGCATTTAGGATAGGGACTACTCATGGAACATTGTAGTTTTAAATTTTGAATTGTTGTTGGGTTTTTTTCATGATGATGCGACTTGGGACTACCCAAAGATGGAAGATTTGGGGAAGAAAAGGATTATTCTAGGACACAATTTTGAGGGAGTAAAGATAATTATAGGTATTTTGTAGTAGAAAACCATAAATTTTGTTTTTTATAGACCACATATTTTATTTGATGTTTTGTTTTCATTTTCAACAAAACATGGAATTCTGTTGATTTTGATTTAATTTCAGTAATATAGAAAAGCACAAACTTCCGTGATGATTTTTATGTTCATATTGTTGTGTGATTTTTTTGTAATATTTAAATATGATGAAATGAGTTGTAATTCTGTTTTTAGATTTCTCTACATTGTATTCTGAATTGCAAATTTTTGTTATATGAAATAACCATGAATTTGGTGTTTTAATGAACTACTTACTTACTTACTTACTTACTTACTTACAATTTAGCATCATTAAGTGGGCCAAACAGCGCCCGGGCCAGAACCCAATTAACGTTAAGTTTGATGAAGCAATTCAAATCTAACCGTTTGACATTGCACTAAAAATCTAGCAAGGATGCCTTGCTGTTGATAGCTCAGCAATTCAGCCAAAGGTGTGATGGAAGTTAGTGGCAATGAACCTCTAAACCTCTCTCGAACACTTTGATAGGTAGGGCAAACCAACAAGAAGTGGTCCTCATCCTCAACCGCACCCAAGTTACATAATTTGCAGTAACGCTACTGCATCGGCACCTTCATTGGCTTGACTTACCTTCCTAGCTCAATCTGTAGCTTGTGATTCGCACAACGAAAACGTGCCAAACTTCTCCTAAGTTGTGCATTGTCTACCTTGGAGAGGTATTCTTTGTACCCATACTGTGCTGAGCTATTCAACCCCAGATAGGCTCTCACCATGCTGGAGTCATCTGCAGCCACTTGATGGTGTACAATGTATTACCTTTCAGCTAACTGCATGAGGCGAGCACATGGTGGTAGCTGATCGTTATTGATGCACAAATTGTACGTCGATAATCGTTCATCTACTTGTGCTAGCCAGTAAGCAGGTAATCGGTTCTTTCTACCCACAGCACTCTGGTTCCCGAACAAGACTTTTCGCCTGGCTGCAAGCAACTGCAGCTGTACATCATAAGCTAGCCTGAGCATGCAATCTGAGTCTACCTCAAAACTGACACGTGAAAAAAAACGCATGGTCTGTTGCCACCAAAATATTTCTAAGGGAAACCTGCCAAACTCTACCAACACAACGTAACTGGATGTCGTGGTGCTGACCCCCAGCGACCACTACTAGAAATTTTATCTTTTGCAACTTGTCTTATGTAACTAAAAAATGTCGCATGCAACTGCACATGTTGCATGCAACTCCAAAATAGTTGCATGTGAGATTTTTTAATTACATAAGACAAGTTGCAAAAGAAAAAAATTCTAGTAGTGGACGACTTCAGAAAAGCCCAATGAACCACTTCTAACTGTTCGCGTGCCATGTGGTCTAACCATACTTCACACCCATAGCTAAGCACTGGTTTGACTAGTGCATCAAATAGTTGGCATTGTAATGCTGGGTCAAAGATGTGCAGCTCTGCACATCTGCGCCACAATGCAAAAACTGCCTTTTTCCTTAACATTGTTAACCGTTGTATTGGCGCTTGCTTACCTTTTGTGCCGTGTAGCTCAACACCTAGATACTTGAAAAAGTTTAGTTGCTTTATAGCTTCGCCCTCATACTGAAAAGTTTGACACAAAGACTTGCGTGCTTCAAACACAACAACCTTGGTTTTCTTGACATTCACAGTCAACTTATGCTCACAGCAAAAAGCTTGCAAGACATCCAGTTGCTTCTGCAATCCAGCATGAATGTGTGACATGAGAGCTAAGTCATCTGCATACAAAAGCAAACGAACAACTAGCTGTCCCAACATTGGTGGTGTGTCACCCTCCAAAGCATTCAGCCGTTTTTCTAGGCCATCTATGAAGAGGCCAAACAGGAGCAGGCTAAAGGGGCATCCTTGTTTCACTCCGATGCGGCAGAAGAAAGTGGGCATGAGCCCTTCCTTTGGATGGTGCAGGCAAGCCTGGTCTTGATGGTACATGGAGCGCAAACACTCTAGTATCCGCCCATTGATGCCAAGTCCTTCGAGCACCTGCCACAACAGGTCCCTTGGTACTGTATAAAAGGTTTTTTTGAAGTCCACAAAACAAGTGTATAGCTTCTTTTTCTGAAATCTGGCTTGTTTGGTCAAAGTGTGAAGAATAAACAAGTTATCTATTGTCCTAAAATCCTTTCTAAAACCAGCCTGTCCCTTTGCGCGTAAATCATTGGTCTCCGCCCATTGACTGATGCGGGACTCAAGAATCATTGCAAACACCTTGGCTAAGATTGGTCCTACTGTGATCCCCCTGTAATTGTCAAAATTGACTACAGTCACCCCCTTTATACAGTGCATGTATGATACCAACATAGAGTGATTCACATTAGCCCTCATGCAAAATTTTGTTAAAAGCAATAAATAGTGGTTGCTGCAGGGCAACAGTTGCATCCAAAAGGAACTCTGGTTTGATGCCATCAATGCTTGCAGCTTTATGTCGTTTTAGCTTTTTGAACATTTGCTGTACTTCAACTAGTGTAATGTCAACATTCAACTGTTTGCAATCAATACCATTGGGTGGAAAGGAAACCACCTGGGCTTGAATAGTGGCACCTGTCACAGCTCCTGCTATGGTTGATGCCGCCGGAGTTTGGAGTAGTTGCTAAAAGCTATCCCTGAGCGCTTCGCTAGTGATGCCATTGACACCCTTAGTGCCCTTGATTTCGCTTCCAGAATGCTGCAGGATCCGCCTTCGCTAAACCACATAACTGTTTAACCTTGAGCACATCATTAACACATTTTTTCCTTTTGTATAACTATTTCATTTACTTAAGTCTGACCTGCCTATCTGGGTGCGCATGTGACAATTTAGCAAATTGACTTTTGGTCTAGCGACATTCTGTGTCAAACCGAGGTTTCTGGCTGTGTTTTATTGCTTTTCCTAAGGCCACTTGTCTATTTCCAAACACTTCTTTTGCAGATTATGTGATGGACTGTTATAACAGATTAACTATTGTTTGTACGTCAGATGCATCAAGTACATTTGGGCTTGCCCAAACATCGATGTTATGTTGTACACTCTTGTTAAACTCGGCTGCTTTGGCAGTGTCATATTTGAAATGTGGTAGGTGTTTGATTGCCTTTTGTTGAATAGGAGGGGGTTGCCATTGCTGTGTGATTATAAGTACTAATGGTCTATGATTAGAGTGCGCATCTTTGTGACCTGAGTACTTTTCATCGCAGTTAACTTCTAAGCGTTTGACACCCTCTAATTGGTCAGCTGTCGTAAGAAAATAGTCCACAGTGCTAAAACCTTTATTGGATAGGCATGTGTACTCTCCTGATATGTCTCCTGGTGTGCGGCCATTGAGGATGAACAACCCAATAGTTTTGCAGAGATCTAAGAACTCACAATGCCAGCCAGCCGTGATGGTGTTGCGGTTCTGGCGCTCGAGCATATCGTTGGGTAGGGTGTCCTCAATGGCTTGTGGCACCAGCAACACATCTGTTAGTTGATTGCAATCAATGAAATCAGTGTTTGTGCCTGTCCTTGCATTGAAATCCCCAACAAGAAGCACACTGCCTAAGCTCATGGCTTCTCCAACCTCTTGGCATATGTGTTCAAACAGGCTGCTATCCGCATATGGCGAGCTTTGTGAAGTAGCATATACTATGCACATGAACAAAGGCCTTTGGAAAACATTGCCCAAACGCAGCCAAATCCTAGTCCCATCCCTTGCAGTCTTCCAAACAGTAGTACTATTTGCCCATGTTTCCCTGACTAGTACCGCAATGCCTCCATTGTGCTTTCGAACGACACCCTGTGGAGTCACATGCCTGGCAACATCAAAACAGCAAAACCCCGGTAAGATCGAGAATGTATCACCCGGGAAGTGATGTGTTTCTGTCAAAGCAACAACGTCAACATGTTGAAATAGGTCAAGCAGATGTTCATGTGTTTAAGTGATGTGTTTCTGTCAAAGCAACAACGTCAACATGTTGAAATAGGTCAAGCAGATGTTCATGTGTTTAAGTGATGTGTTTCTGTCAAAGCAACAACGTCAACATGTTCAAATAGGTCAAGCAGATGTTCATGTGTTTAAGTGATGTGTTTCTGTCAAAGCAACAACGTCAACATGTTCAAATAGGTCAAGCAGATGTTCATGTGTTTTTAGCTTTGTGATAGCGGCCCCATGGATGTTCCATAGGCACATGCACAAGTGTCTCTGGCCCCCGCCCCCTTATGCAGTAGGAGAGTTTACGACTTTGTGGTTGATGTAGAGATCGGCCCCACGCCAGTAGCCCTATTCGCCATCCTCTTTGGCCTCCTTGAAGGTGGCCCAAGCAGCTCTTTTTGGGCCTACTGAGCGGGAGTCAAGTCCTCGTCGAACCCAAGTTGAGTGCCCTGCAGGCCTTTGTGAGCGCGCAACACTGTGAACTTGTCGTGTACCGATGCCAACGTGATGATGGCTGCTAGTGCCTTGTCAGTGGCCTTATCCAGTCGTCTTGACAACATCTGCCAGTGCACCTTCTGCACCTACACACGGTCAGCAACCTTCAACTTGTCGAGCAACTCCGTATGCACCAACTCCATAAGTTGTTTTGAGGTTTCCCCCTTGCTCATGGTCAACCCGGTGACCTGGATGTTTGCCTCCCTGGCCTTGAC
>Ga0116227_10005781_pt1 | contig 25695 bp, 22 predicted proteins | sample S1TSphgellanicum_FD_89693 | JGI IMG/M metagenome (GOLD analysis project Ga0116227, IMG submission 89693) | Host-associated microbial communities from peat moss isolated from Minnesota, USA - S1T2_Fb - Sphagnum magellanicum MG | ecosystem: Host-associated > Plants > Peat moss > Unclassified...
CCTAAACTCCTAATATTGAACACTCAAATTTGATGGTTGGTCGCCAATATGAAAAACCTATAATTTATTTTTTTCAACCAATTGTTTGGTAATGGGATAAAAAACAACACCGAAAGAATTGCACTACATGAATGTTCAATGACCGGCATGTGTTTGATGATGGGCCAGTTTACTTTATTATGTTTATTGGTCTTTTGTTAGGCCTTTTGAAATGAGTTTTTGATTGAATGATTGTTGTTCCTTCAATTTTCTGTGTTTACATTATTGTATAAAGTTTCATTCATTAGGATTGAAATATAATTATTATTATAAATCAAAATTCAAACATTAACAATGAATTTCATCCAATTGAGCTAATCTATCTTGGTTAGGTTATTTAGGCATTTGGGACAATTTCATCAGTTATAATAAATATCATTGTTTTATGTGAATTTCATGCATTTGACTTTAATTCATTTGTCTAGTCTATTTTATTCAACATAATATTTTTCTTTTGGTAATTTTAGAACCAAATTACTATATTTCCTTTGAAATCAAATTCATCCACTTGTTTATTTTAAGTAGTATAAGTATATTCATCTATCTTAATGCACAATAATTTGTGTTCATGTCATCAACATAATCGACTGTGAATTGTTTTAAATATATTTTCATCTATTTCATTTTACATCACCGTATCATCCATTTTGTGTCAATATGGATAAATCAATCCATCCACATTCATCCATATAATTCAATCAGATGATTCAAACACATCCATGCAAATCAAGTTGATCCATTAAACATAGGGGTTGTAGTTTTCCATTCAAGTTAAATTCATTTTAATTGACAATTGGATAAAAATGGATTAATCTATAAATATTTTGTGGATTTATTTTGGTCCAACAATTTGTTTTTTTTTTTTAATGGAATGGGCTAAGCTACCAATTTTTTAAAAAATAATTAACTATTCCTTTTACATAGATAAATGATAAAAACTAATTGTCAAATTATTTTACCTTGTTTCCAATCAATCAATCACCCAAACAAAAGAGACAACTCACCAATATGTTCAATAATGCTAGGGTTTATATGTGTTTTAAAATTCATCCTCTTTGAAAACATTTGCAAAATATGGAAATTTTATATAATAACATCACAATGATCCCATTCCAATTATGAATAAGTAGTTGCTAAAGAAAAATTCCAAAAGAGACAAAGGAACTACCTAAGTAGACCAACAAGGTTGCTTGTAATGGGCTTAAATGACTTTACATTGGGAAGGATGATACAAGGCATACTAATGCTACCTTGTGGCAGTTTTTGTTTGTTTGTTTGTTTTTTCCCCCTTTTCTCTGCACTTTTGTGATTTGGAAATTTTGGTAATTTTCCTCAAGAAGTTAACAAATTTATTTAGAATTAAAAATAAAAAAATCCAGAAAATTCCTAATGTTTTGTTGAAAAAATGACAAAAGTTTGTAAGAAAAATATGTTAAATAATGTGGTGGTACAATGCATTATGCACATTTGAAAAATGCATCTCAAATCTAGAAACCATTTTTAAAAAATGTAATTAGATTAACGATTCCCCTCCAAAATATGGAGATGACAAAATGTCATCTTTGTTCCTCATTCATGTAAAGTTTGTTGGGAAGGGGAAAATTATGACTTTAGCAAGGTTAATGACCATTGTTGGTTAGTTCCAAATTGTGTGCCAGTTATGATCCCCATTATGGGTTGGATATCACAACAACACAATCCAAAAGTTTATGTAACAACTTAAATTCTTACATAAATTGTTATTGTGACTTGCAACATTGTGAGTTGCTATCATTCAACTTATTTTCCTTGTTTTTCACAAGTTGAATCAAGTGATTTGGCACCAAGTGAAAGCATGATCAAGTAGACAATTTTTGTACTTTGTCACAAAAATCACAAGTAGTCATCAAATTTATTTATTTATTGTATTCAAATTTTTAAATTAATTTACTCAATGATTAATACGAGGATTTCTTTTTCATATAATTATTTTGAAGAATCAACCTGCGTCTATTTGCATGGCATTTCTACTCTTAACAAATGAGTTGTAAGTAAATCAATTTTTTAATTTTTTAATTTTCAAGTTAATGAAAGCTTAGAAGATACTTTATGTACAAATAAATTATGCATATTATAACATATGCAATGAGACAAGAGGTTGGGGGTTTAAATCATGAAAGTGGCCACAAGTTTAAAGGTTGTAGTTTGATACCAATGGATTGGGGAGTGTTTAATATTTTCTTCAACAATGTTTGCTTACTTAAAGATGCATATTATGAAGCCAATTGGATGAGGACAATAAGTAGCAAAGAGATTAACCAATGAGACATCTTTGTCATTTGTAAGGTGTGGAGTCATGGTGGAATCATTGCATTTTCTAAGAGTAAGTGGCACATTCTTATTTTCACAATAGATTATTTGAATTTTGGATTTAAATAAATCAATTGTAATTTCTCACAAATATAATTGTTTAGTTAACAACTTATTCACCATGTGTTTGGAATTTGGACAAATTCATTATACATTTGTGCAAACACCTTAGGAGAGTGTTTTTTTGTCAATTAATGGTACTTGTTTAATTACATCAACACCTAAGACTTTGAAAAATGATGGACAATAATTAATTCTCTTTTATAAAGTGCATTGTATGAAATGTTTTGATTTGATTACATGTGTTGAATGCATGCACATATGTATTTTGGCAAGGGTTGCTCACAAATGAACTTGTGAAAGCTAGGCAATTTAGGTCAATTATGTAATGAGAAAAAGTTAATAGATAAGTTTTTTTGAATTGCGGGCCATGTCATGGTTGTTTAAAGTTGTCAAAGTTTTGATTCATCAAAGTGTCTATTAATAGTTAGGGGGAATTACATTAATAGTGTCGTTGTTATCATTTTTAATATCACATGTTTCTTCTCACTTCAACCTTATATAGTTGAAATCTACAAGCATGAAAGACGCAACATTGCACATTATTTTTCATTGGAGCTTTGTAATTATTGGTAAAATATGTGATGCACATCCAAAGGAAGTTTGCCCTTTATCCTCATTCCATTCTAATTCAATTATTTAAACTATTTGCCTTTTTAAATTCAATAATATTATAAACATAATAAATTTAGCACATCATTTTTTTTTCAATTGCCATTGCAAATGTTCAACTGTTTATCCACATGTTTGTTTATGTTTTATCCATAGGCTTCTGTAACTTCAAAACTACAATGGAATGATCAAATTTAGAACAAGTCCCCTAGCTTTTTGCATTATGACAAGAGGGGTGAATTGTGACCTTAACATTGCATTCATGACCAAGGCAAAAACATGGGGGAAACAAGCTAGGAGAGTGTTTTGGGACTCAAACACATTCCCAAAGGTGTGGAAAAGTGAATCCCAACATTCCCAAATAGTTTTCCCACTTTGGGAATTGAAGTCCCATGGTCTTTCAAAATTTTAAAACAAAAGTGCAAATAACAAATGGTGTCCAAATTGGGCATTTTTTGGAGCATTTGGAACTTGAAGTGTAAACATAAAAAATGGGTTCACATTCTTCATTTGAAGTTCAAATTATGGACAAAAAAATGTTAGAAATTAAATTGGCAATTTGATACCTAATCATAAAAGCCCAAGAAATAGGGATCAAAACTAATGTTGGGCAATTATTAGGAATTGGGTGAGAATCATCTTGGTTTTCATGCCAATTTTCACCTTGAATTTCATCAATTATCACTAGATCCCATGCATGGGTTGAAAACCAAGCACCCCAGTCTTCATTAAGTTGAAGATTGAGCATCATGAAAACTTAGCAGGTTATTGTTGTTAAAAAAATGATATCTAACTAGGGGAATGGAACCCTACCTAGTTCAAGTTCTCTAATAAAAAAAAGAAAAGTATAGTCAATAGATTATTTTATTTTGAATTTTTTTTAGGGGGGCATAGGGTATCTAAGGTCCTATACCTTTCTAGAAGTTTCATGGCCAAAAAACTAGTTTCATTTGTCAAAACACCTATAATTGAAACATGAAATATGGTGTTGCTAAGGTCTTTCCAAAGTTCAAAACTTTTCAGTTGAAAGTTTTTCAATTAGAACTTGTATGCATGAATTAGGAATCCACAAAATGATGGGATTCATAACTTGACAAAGTTGTGAATTTTCAAGATTCCCCCCATGAATTTTGAAACTTTTTGTCACTTTTACTAATGATAAAACATAATATGGGGAGAAAGATGGTGAGTTTTTCCCAAGTCTAAGCCATGGTGTGTTTAATTAAATTGTTCATGGTTTATCCATGCACCATTTTGATTTTAATTTACATTAATGACCTTCTTTTTAGGTTTGTGCAAATTGATTTCATTTCAGCTTTCGCTTTTAAATACATTTTCGTCTCATTTCAAAATTCTAACACCTTTTTTGTGAGAGTTAAGGAACACACCTTAGGTTTGCATTCCATTGCAAAATTAGAAATCAACATGTTGTTTTACCCTTGATATCATTTAACAAACCTAAAGATGTGTCACTTACCATTATAGATGTTGAATTGTTTATCCACATGTTTGTTTTATGTTTGACATATTGATAGGCTTGTTAAACAATATTGATGGCGATTCCTTAATATTGAAATTACAATGGAAAGGTCATTCAGGGCAAGTTCCCTACATCCTTGCACTAAAACAAAAACAAGATCTTTGAGAAGACTAAAATAATGCACTAGTCTTCACAAACACCTTTCAATCACAACAATTGCACAAATTAAACAAAAATTGTAAATAATGCAATTGGAACCAATTTTCATTCATGAATTAGCCATGAAGCCACATTACACTCATCATGGCCTAGACTTGAAGGAGACACTATTACCCTCATTCTTATAATGTAATTTGGAGCTCTCCAAAAGGTTGACATCAAAGAAATAAAAATTTCCCAACATTCCCAAAATTGAAACATTTTATGTCTTGCATTTTGGAGCATAATATCTCCATCTAAATGTGTTTATTGTGAAAATGTAACCCCATGTTCTTGTAGTGTTCAATGAGATCTTTTCAATGGACTAAATACCATTTGATGTGGAGGTGATTTTATCTTCCAAATTGTGATCTAAAAATGTGGGCTCACATGGGAGTTTCAACTCCCAAAACAATAGTTAATCCTAAAAGCCCTAATGATGCTTATCTTTGATTCTCATATATTTCTCACTTCATGTGGGAGTTTGTCATGTTTTCATTAACTTGCCTTTTGTCTTAATTTGCCCCCATTTTTATCATGCCCTAGCTTTTGTCATAAGTTCAAGCTTAAGGTCTTGACAATGTTATTAAGTTTTTGGATGTTTGATACAAACAAATGATGAAACACAAACATGTAGTTTATAAAAAAAAGATGTACATGTTATAACATTATATGAATTATTATTATTTTCGGATAAAAAAGAGGAATATTAAATAAAATTAGACTAAAGAATCTATTGCTTATCAATTATTTGAAGTCAACATGGGTTTAAAAAATTTCCAAACTATCAAAGAAATGGGATATTTTTATTGCACAAAACTAGAAGATGTACTTCAACAATTATTGCAAAAGTTTATAACATAAAATAATTACTATAAATTATTGGTTTTCATGCCACCTTAATTGCACTTCCAGTACATCATGATTAAACTTCAATGTCAAAATAACACCCATTTTTAATTTAATGACTATTTTGTATAAAAAGATATTTTAGAACACAATGTAGGTTTTTGAATACTCAAAGGAATAATAGAACAAGACCATGAAAATACTTATATTATTTTGCAAAATCATAATGAAGATACCAAAATATTAAACAAATAAATCTCATTATTCAAAGCATATAAGTGAACAAAGGTTTTGAAAAACATCAACATCTATAACCTATTAGTATTACATAACACCATAATTGTAATATTAATATTTCATTTGGTATGACTTCAATGCAAGAACACTATTTGAATCTTTCTTGTGCACCCTTGGGTTCACATGATGAATTAGGGTTGATTATTGATTTTGCAATAGTGGAATTCAAAACTCGAGGTTTGTTCTTTAATTATTTGCATTGGGATAAGGGGGTTGTGCATAAACTTTAGGCGAAAAAAATCATGTTCACCTCTTTTGTCATATAACTACATGTATCATAACAAGTGCATGGATTATACGATTGAAATTATAATTGAGAAATGGGACATTTGCGGATTCAAATAGACTTTACCATGACTTGTACCATGTCAAGATGATTATTCTCCCTATAGTTTACTTGTATGAGAGATAATTTCACAACATCTAATCCTTTCAAAATAGCCATTTTTTTGGGGTGAAATTTCATAATGTAATAAAAATATATGAAAATTTTGGTTGAAAATTCAATGGTAATTTGAAAAGAATTGCAAAAAATTAAAGAAAAGTTCTTAAAAATTGCCAAATCTCCATACATGGTTCAAGTGGCTAGCTAAAAATGTAAAAGGATATTTTTTCCTTCCATATTTGTTAATAACCAAATTTGGCTATATTGACTTATGGACAACTGCCACATTAGTTACATCACAAAATTGACCCAAAAAAAAAAAAAACTATTTCAAAGGCTAATTAACTTGCTAGTCCAAAAATTGGTGCATTATTCAAATTATCCAACTTCTTTTCATGCCCTTTTAAACAACTTTTCAACAGACTTTGTATATTATAAGGGATGAACTTTTGATTAGTCTTTCGCTTCAAACTAGAGCATGAATTAAGTGCTCCATGAATAAAACAAATTCAACAATCCAAAGTGAAGTTCCAAAGGAATGAAGAATGGGAAATCAACTCTTGCTTTGATTCACCTTCACTTTAAGAATCTAAACAAGCATCTACATTAAATGTAGATACATCATCAAATTATTATGGGAACCTTTATAATAGACCACACGGCACAAACTATCATCTCCAAATTTTGGTTAAACATGATAAAAATTTGATTTGCACACATAAAAGAAACATGAATATCTTTTTCCCAATTCTCTATATTACAAACATTTGAGTAACCTTTTACATTTAGACAATGATTTGGGTTAGAATTGTATTCTAATGTAGGAGTTGTTGAACTAGACTTTGTTTTGCTTCTTTGCACATGTGAACTAATAATTGGCATAGTGAGATGTTGTACAACCGACTTTCTATTGTGTCTTGTCTATGCTTCAAACCAAGCAATGATTTGTGTACTAAACTCTGATCTTGAAATTCTAATTGACAAAATGGATGCTTTGCCCATTTATTCAACACATTCTTCAAAGTCATGCATCTATCTAATGTAATTCATCAATTGGGAATCTCTTGTTCACCTAACAAAGATTTTCCTTTCATGTGCATCGGGTTATCATTCAACCCTTTATTTTGAGAATTGGTTTGATGATATGGTCATCAAAAAGTTGCATGTTTGCACAAACCTTGAAACATCCCACTAGGTATTGGGTAATTGGGTAGTTTTTATGAGCTTGCAGAAAGGCAAATAATAATAGAATCTCCTTGATTAAGCCCTAAGGCTTCTCCCCCTTGCCCAAAAAACTAAGGAGGTTATAGTTTCCAATAGCTCCCTTTCCAACCCTAACTAGTTTTCCTTCATAAAGAAAGACACTAGCGAATGCTCTTGTTAACTTACTTTGCAATATCTACACTACATACTTGGGCCATCTTTCTCTACTCTTTGATTGAGTTGAGTAAGTGGAACCCAAAAGAGAAGCAGGGCAGGAAAGCTCTAGATAGCACTAGTTCCAGCCAAGGCTTGTGCTGTGCAAACAAGCTCCTCGTTGCAAGTTCAAACCAGCAATGATTGAAATAGGAAATGTTCTATGAAATTCCCAAAAAATGAACTCAAAGTTCACAGTAGCACCTGGTGAACATTCCTCAAAATGTGGGGACCAAATGAACACTCTCCATCCTTCCGTAGCCTCTCCCTGATGGGATGGGCAGAGCCAATAAAAGGTAATAGAAGACCAATTCTGTCTGATAACTGACTTTCCTTCAGCTCTATTGAGTTGCTCAAGAGCACATACAACAATTACACTGAGTGTTGTGTCCCATCAGGTGTTCAGGGTATTGATCAACTATTGCTGTCTTCTACTATAATCTAACACCCATTTGTTTGGATTGCAAATTTCATTTGTGTCTTATCTATGATGCATATGTCATTGCATAGAAACAGCATTGTCCTAATTTCTCTATGGATATCGTCAATATACCTGATCATGAAACGTTCTTAAAGAATTCCTAGTGATTTCTCTCACAAAGAGGATTTGTAGAATTGCTATAAGAAAAGTAACAAGAGAAAGCAAGAAGTAGATGCTCAACTGGCTGGAGCGAGTTGAGAAATTCTGACATCTGATTGCGTGCAACCTTCCCCCATTCCAAGACCAGCCAGAACTTAAGGAGTGAACATCATGTCAATACATACCTGCATATTCATTCCTTACAAGCAAAAACCCTAAACCCGAAACTTTCCTAAAAAGTCAAGCAGGGAGGTGTTATTAGTATTTGTCTAATGAGACCACACCCATGATTAGCAAGTGCGAAGAAACTTCAAGAAAATGAAAGATTATTGAACCATATCAAGCCACCTGGTACATCTCACCACCCATGTGGCCATCTGATAATTGCTAGCATTGTAAGAATGGAGGATTCCTAGTTACAGAAAGACAAGGGGATAATTCCCATCTTTGTTCTCATTTTGACATCTCATTTATATATGTGTCTAGAGTACAGGATTCTAGTTTCTGTTAGGAAGCAATGGAACAAACTGACACCATACCTTGTGTTCACTGCTTGGAGAAGACCGGCCAAGAAGCGTGATAAAAAATTTAGCCATTCATGATAAACTGGATGTGGGCAAGGATTCTCATGTATGTATGGCAGCTGGCTGGCGCCTATAGATGGCATCTACAACCCTTACAGCATCGTGCACAGCTTGTACATTATGAACACGGACAATGTTGGCCCCCCCTATAACACCCACAACAGTTGCAGCAATTGTTGCTGCATCTCTTTCTTCCCCCTTCTTATGTCCGCATATCTTACCCAGAAACGATTTTCTTGAAGCTCCAACCAACAGAGGACCATGAGCATTTGCTGGGCTCCCCTCCAAGAGTGCCTTTCTCACTGCTGGCAAGTTTCGCAGCACCTCAAGGTTTTGATCTGCTGTTTTGGCAAATCCAATCCCAGGGTCAATTATGATCTGCCATGCTGGAATTCCTGCATCCTCTGCTCTCTGCAATTGCACTTGCAGCTCTTGTCCAATTTTGCAACATACATCATCCCCATAGCTTGTGTTTGCCTTGTTCTGCATTGTTGTTGGGTCCCCTCGCATGTGCATCATGATATATGGCACACCCAACTCTGCCACTGTTGATAGCATTTCAGGGTCCAAGCAACCCCCTGATACATCATTCACTATTTTCACCCCTCGACTTACTGCTTCCCGCACTACCCTGCCATGCGAGGCACAAAAAAACTCACCTTTTGACATCTGCATTCAAAGCCTATACCATGGTGGAACTAAAATGTGCTTCAGATGTTATGCAAAGTACTAAAGCATTTCCGGAAAGTTGATGAGCAAGTTGAATCAAACCTTGAGTCAAATGTGTCCACTGATAGATCAACTCCATCCAGTGCAGGGTCCCTGGCTAAAGCATCCAACACTGGTAAGAGGCGAGAAAGCTCCTCATCTGTTGAAAGCCTTGTTGCTCCTGGGCGTGTTGACTGTGCCCCAACGTCAATGAAATCTGCCCCATCTGCAGCTAGTCTGCGAGCATGCCTAACAGCATCATCCACAGACAGATATCTGCCACAACCGATCCCCAGCCATTCTACATAAGATATCAGCTGAAATTTTACAAATTGCTGTTGGAGTCAGAAGTATGGCTGTTGCAAAATAACTACCAAAACTAATACCTTCTTAGAGCAATAGGAGTGACTAAGATCAGGTGCTGAGCAGCAGCAGAATAGGTGCAACCTAGACTCACACCAAAGTTTGCTATAAACCCTGAGAATGTTTAAACCCTAAGCTGGAGCCAGGAGGAAAAAGATGATGAGGGTACAGATGCATTCCCGAACAACTCAATAATCTGGCAAATGGGAGTGAGCTGAAGAAGAAGGAGAAGAAGTGAAGACATGGATCCCACAATTTATGAAACAAGCAATGTACCTCCCACCATCACTGAAGCTATCAGGAGTGACATTCAAGATGCCCATGACATGTGTCCTGGTCGCCCAGTCCAAGAGCTTACTCCCCACTGGAATAACCCTTCGTAACCCCTCCTTCCCAACACATGCCTCACCACCCATCTGATTCCATGCATTTGCAATGCCTCCCTTGTTGACAGTGCTATGCCTCAACCAATGACCAGGGACATCTGAAGAAGCTGGACGAGCCAAATCCACCAAAGGAGCCAATACAAATGGGCGCTCCATGAATCTTGCATGTGGAATCTGCAGTCTCTCTGTGTCAACAGTCTTGTCACCATAGAAGATGATATCCAAGTCCAATGGTCTTGGACCATATCTGTTTTGTGCATCCATCATCACCAAATCAACCTGATTAGATTTGTTACAAACCACTAAGTACTGTCTCATGTAAGCACAGACAAAGTGCAGCAGCATTTCTACACATCTCACATGCTTGTGGACAAATTGCTTTTGTGATTGCATTACTACTGCGAAAGGTGATAGCAAAGCAGTCCACTATTGTGATAACCATGAACTGCAACAAAACATTGCCTCTGCTGAATGGTGTACCATTCTCAGATGGGTACACCATGCTCTCACCATCAAAAGGGTATTGAAGAAATGCGAATGAACATCCATTCATGTTTGTTGTAATGATATGAGAAGAAGAAGAAGAAGAAGATGCATTGAAAAAACACACACCTTATACCACCAGATGTTCGGCCAAGTTCGCTTTCAATCTGCTTCAGAGTTGACAACAATGCATGTGGGTCAAGCTTGGTTCGAGCTGCCACTGCCGAGTTGAGGAAAACTGGCTGATCTGTCACGTAGGCAGGAGCACTTTCATAGAGGCAAGCATGTCTGATCACCTGAATTCCCGAATTCCGCATAAACTCCAAAGCCTTGTTGAAATTCTGGACTCTGTCACCGATGTTACCACCAATTGCAATGACTACCTCTTCTGCAGCTGCAGCAGCCACCTGTGGTGTCTCAGCCCTAACTACATCTTGGTGCTGGAGCAAGACCTCTTCTGATGATGGAAGAAGAACATCTGCAGTTCCCAGAGGAGGCTGTTGTTGTTGTTGATCATTTTCAGCAGCTGCAAATCCTCCTCCTCCTGTTGCTTCTGTACTGGAGGACGTAGACAGAAGGACTCTCAATGATGATGATGATGATGATGATGATGGTATGATCAATTGGCGCAGCAGTCCAGACCAAGCTGCTGATGGTGAGCAGCACAGCAGACCAGAGCTGATGGTGAGTAGCTGATCTAACCTCCTTGTGCAAGCTCCATACTGTCGTTGCCTGCTCCTCCTCCTCCTCATCATCATGATGATGCTCCAATTTCTTTCTCACAGCTCATTCTACAGATTGTGCAGGCATCCCCAAAGAACATAGCAGCAGCTGAGGAAACAAACCCATCTGACAGATTTCCATCATTTCGATTAGCCCTGTGTGCAACATAACAAAAAACCTAAAGTACCCAAGGGTTTAGGGTTTAGGGTTTAGTGTAATATGCAAGAACCCTGTCTGAAAACATCTATTACACCACAATGAACTCTTTCCTTCACTCAAGATTGGCCTGAAAAAAAATTTAAAAAATTAAAAAAAGAAATCTTGACAGGCATACACACAAACCCTATTCTGCTGAACATTGAAAAGAATGGTCCATTTCTACCCATTTCCATCAGTCCTCTGAAATTCTCAAAAACCTACCAAACCCTAAACCCTACAGAGGGAAACCTAGGGAGCTGCTCTCTCAGTGTAAAGTTAAAGTTTTTTTGGGGTTGGTGCTAAGTAGTTTGTGGGAGGTAGGTAGAAGAAGACAAAGGGCTGTCCAGAACTTGAGATCATGCTGATGGGTAGCATCGAATCTTGAGTATCTTATTAGTCTCTCAACAGATTTGGCAAGTGTTTGTCGAATAATTAATTTACTTAGAATCTTAAACTTTGGCATTGGACTTTTGAATTTCTGAAAAATTCAACATAGACAATATATTATCTATTCAACATATATAGATGAGCATCATAGAAAAGCGTTGAGGTTTGGTTGCAGTGAACTAGCACCCACCAGCCCACCAATTGGCTTTTCTGTCCACTAGATGTGATCATTTACCTGTCTCTCACCCATTATCCCTGGATACCTGAGTTTAATCTATTTAAAGCTCCTACCTAATTCTACTTGAGCTTTTCTCTCCCCCCTTTTTTTTTTCCCTCCCCCTTTTTCCTCCAATTTGGCCACCAACAACATTCCTTCAGATTCCACTTCTCTTCAGTTTTTTGATTCTCGTTCAATTTGACCTCCAACAACATCCCTTTAGATTCCACTCCTCTTCAGTTTTTGAATTTCAGAGTGGCAGAAAAATCAATTTCTCCAGTAAGAGTATCAGATGAAAGTCCAATGGTAATTGGAATCCGGTTTGTGTTTTTGGAGGAATTAAGGCCAAAGAGCATGTGAAGCATGGATTTTTGGGTTCTGATGCTCATGACAAAACTTGGTATTCAAGCTGGAAATTCAAATAGGAAATGTTGCATGTGGGACCAAATGAACTCTACATTGTTTCATAGTCTCTCCCACTCAACATGTGTGGGCAGCAAGGACTCATGAATCAATCAAGGGTGTATAATTATAGTGCATCATGAGAAGTCTTCAACCAGGTGGCTGGGTAAGCACATTCATGTCAAACTTCATTGTGCGTGCTCCTTATAGGAAATTCCGATGAAAAACACCTTGTTCAGCACTACTACGTAAATCATCAAAGAAACTGATGCAAACAGTGCATTTGCAGAAATAAATAAGGATATATGAGTAGAGTGATATAGTGCAATTTCTATCAACTTCACCTTGGTGGTCACTAAATTCTGTTTTCCTCTTCTCTTGAAACATGTCAGATCTTGTGCCCTGTTGCCAACAGCAGACTAGTTTTATTTACCTTCTGCATGTGAGTCAAAGATTTTCTTTTTTGCTGCTGTTAGTGCTGAGAATATGAACTGTTCGATGCTGCAAGTTAAGTTATCCAGGTTTGTCAAAATGGGTATGCACAAGAATAGCTGAATGAGAGACTTTGATACAGAGGTCAAATTTTAGGGTTTAGGGTTTGTCAAACATGAGCTCATCAAAATCATAGTGGTGGGGACAATTCTGAAAAAGATCAGCTCTCAGTGATTATAGGTCCTGATCTGCATTCATTTTACCATGTTGTTGATTGATCATCACCCATCATGTTTTGAAGACTCTTACTCAACCAAATGGCAGTCTCCCTTGGAGAAACCTTGCTCTTCCCAAATGGCTTCAACACGATGGCAAGCTCCTCAAAGCGCTGCTGAAACAGCAGCTGTGCCGAAAGCTCTAAGAGGCCCTCCAATGCCTCAGCCCTTTGCTGGTGCGATTTGACATCTAGGCCTTTGGCTTGGTGCTGCTCTGTGTATGCATCTTTGAGCAAGGTACTACTGGTGTGTCCACCCACCTGCACATTATGCTGACTTATAACCATGTTGCTGCTGGATTTGTTGATGGACACCATCTCCAAATCTTCACACTGTGGTTGATGAAGCTCCAGCAGAGAGCCGATATCTGTCTTCCCTTGATGAGGCCCAGTTTCCATCATCGTACCATTAAAGTCAATCGCACCAGAGCTGATGCTGTTGCTGTCAGCCTCTGGAACTAACTGCTCAGTGGTTGTACCCAGCAGGAATGTACTATGATGGATGACATGAATTACATCATTGAATCCAGGGTGCATGTCTGCTGCTCCTGCAGCTGGTGTCTTTCCCTGGATCTGAATGGTTCCCTTATCTTCTAATGATCCGCAAGAGGTCTCATAAATATCAGATACCAAAAGCGGCTTGGAGGTTTCCATGCCAGATGAACTGGCAGCTCCTCCTAGATCTTCTCTGCTCAAGAGGGCTGGTGATGAAGGCCGTCCACCTCTCAGGGAATCTGGGATGATAAGTGCACTACTCCCTTCCAAGTTTGAAGAACTCAAAGGTTTGGAGGGGACATAATCATGAATTGGGGTTAGTCCTTGGCTTGCTGATTCTTCTTCTGGGATATGAGCACTACTACCTTCCATGTTCAAAGACCTAGTATCCTCAGAGATGTCATAGCTACAAGATGTGGTTGTTGGTCCTGTTTGGTTGAATGACATCTTCTGTGTCTCCAGCAGCCTCAAGCTGAGGTCAGAAGGTTTCAATCGTCTTGCATCTCTCATCAGGTCATTTGAATCTTTCAAATTGAATTCTGGTATCAGGTCCAATCGAGGAGCATTCACTGATACATCTGGAGACTGATTATCTCTCAAGCTCCCTTCTTGTACAGCTTCTCCTTGATTGATACATCTGGAAACAGGACATGTTGAGACATCTTGGGAGGAAACATCCTCAAAATCTGCTTGTCTGGCAATCATTTCTCCTGAGGTTGTAACTGATGACAACTGGAAATTTGTTGCTGGGTTGTCATTTTCCGACTCATAGTGCGATGTGTATTCTGAGGGGGTATGAATTTCAGAATTGGGTGTTGTAATAGCACTACTGCTCTGGCCAGTGAGAGGGGACCCACTCATTCTAGATGTCCCAAATTTGTGAGGAAGTGGTGTGGATGATGACAACCTTGTAGGTGGTGGTGTTCTTCCAAGAGGGCTAATTTTTTCACTTGTGCGTTTTACAACTGCATCATCATCGGAACTCATCTGCCCTGGATCCGGTACCATGGGTTCAATCACCCCCTCCAGTTTCCAAGCATTTGGCGATTCGATGCCATTCAGCTGCCAGAGAAGTTTTAACCCAAAAGAAATCAGTTACGTTTATGCAGCTGGCAAATTCCATGGAGAACCCTAGACAAATCTGTTTCATGCATCATCTACTGGCACATACATCTTCTAGATATACTGGATTCCTTTCAACTAGAAAACCCTTCTGAACAAAAGAAAACATGCCTGTTGTTGTCTTGCTCGAGTTGTTTGGGGTGGTAGTGTCTTCTTGACATATGGATCCCCCCTCACCATCCTTGTTGCACTCCTGACCTTGACCACAGGTTTTGGGGTTTCAGCAGTTGGAGGTGATGGCCCTTGATGATGATGATTTGTGCTGTGAACTACTCTTGGTGTAACCTTCTCTCCTTTCTTGATGTTTTTGTCTTCTTGTCTGCTATCCCTCTGACGAAACAAATGGACTGCCGCATACTGTGCAGCTACAGCTCGCTCCTCTTCTGCCCATTCTTGTTTTGGTCTTGAGTGGACTACTACTCTCTCTGGTGGTGTAGTAGACCCAACACCTTGGCTGGGAAGGCCCGAAAAAAATTAGCCACAAAAACAGAAGAGCAATCAGGTATAGGGTTTAGCAATAAGGTCAGTGAAAGTTCCTCTTTTCCCTTGATCGAAAGAAGAGGAGCACCATTTTGCACATCAGTTAACATGAATCTGGATCAGCGTAAAATGCTCACCTTAAAACTTGCTTGTGCAAGCCATCATCATGCCATGATTGATCAAGAGGGTCTTCATCATGGGTGGCTTCTGCTGCATCAGCTAGTCCACAGTCATCGGAGTTTCTCTCCGGGCTGCTGGTGCTCTTTGCACTGGGGCTAGCGCTTTCTTTATCAACGCTGATGGCCATCTTTGCTTCAGTGGTGTGTTGTTGAGCAAGGCGGTTTGTCCGCACTTGTCGCTCAGGCATCATGTAGCGCTGAAAGCTAGATTGCATCTGGCATTGGGTCACAAAGGGTTCCAGATATGGATGTCTAAGCAGCTCTGCAGCCTACCAGCAAAGAAACACACCCACCCAGAAAAAAGAAAAACAGTGAGCAACAAAATAACCAGTTTTCTGTCTACCCCACAATCCATAACCAAAATCCAACAGAAGGGAGAGCAGCTTTCAAGACTTGGAGAAGGGAAGAAGAAGAAGAAAAACTCACTGTCGGGCGGTGTTCTGGATTTTTTCTCAACATGCTTCGCACAATACTTTTCCTGCACCCAGTAAAACGGCAAACAGTGTTATATGAACCTCAACACATGCACATGTGAAGAGGTAATTTTCCAGAGAATAAACTCTGTCTGCAATCTAGGGTTCTAATCAAGGGTGTTGGTTTCTGTCCATAGCTGCTTCTTCTTTCTACCACCCTAAATGTTTTGGTTCCAATCTTTTAATGGGTTTCAGACACCAACTTAACTGGTTACTTGGATGCAGCAGAAAATCCACCGAAGTCACTGGTAAACATATCCATGAGATTACAGATATCAACAACCGAGCAGATAGTGGAAGAAGTGCATTTGGTTAATGGGCAGGCACTCACAAGGAAGTCGAGTAGTTGCTTGGTAAAGGTCCAATGGTGGATCTATTTATCTTAGTTATTAGACCCTGCATATCCTGTGCAGCACAAATTTCCACAACAAGAAGCAACCATTAATATCAGCAGCTTGAAAAACTGGTGGTTGGTTGTTCTTCTCTGGAACCTTCTTTCTTGGTCTCATGTTGCCTCTCTCAGCAAATATCATACATCATATAACTGAACATATCTTTTATGTGCGAGGAGCTCTCTGCCAGAGTTTGAAATAGCCACTGCTCAAATCTAGACAATGACACTTTGTGGGAAGCAGCAGCTATTTCAGAGTTGTAATAATGCCTAGCTGCTGCTCACCACAAATTGTAATTGTCTAGCATTTTTTCCTACAAGAGTTTAGTGATTTTACAAGTACCCCTTCTTGACAGAAGCACATGCCAGAGTCTGGAAAAGTTTGAAAGCTCACTCACAAAGGCTTTGAATGCAGGTCGATGTGCAGTCATCTCATACATACAACACCCTGCACAAGAATCCATGAAGAACTCAAAATGCTGTGCTATGAGGTACTGCCATCACAAACATACCGCATGTCTTTTACAATACAATAAACCCTAAACCCTAAATCCTAAACCCTTACAATACAGATGCAAAGGGTCCAGGATTATTAAGTAGAATTACTTAATTTTAACTTAATTATGACATATTTATCACTTCTGATCTCACGAATCCCTTCCTCAAGACATTTGGGGAAGATTGATTTTGAGCAAGATCAGTTTTGGGATATACCCAGCTTGCATTCCTAGAATGCAAGCAATGGGTAGATGAGATAGCAACTACACGAGCGTCATCATCACAAAGAGATGGGCTGGAATGGACTCTAGAAATTGTACTCATACCGAGCGACCAGATGTCAGACTTGAATCCGTATGGAATATCTGCAAGGAGCTCTGGACACATGTAGTTTGGGGTACCAACCACCTGCAAGTCACCCATCACTTGTCAGACCTTCTAGATGGTACCATCAAGAATAGCCACTTGGGTGGGATTTTATTATTACCATTTAAAAAAAAAATTAGCATCATGTTGATGCTGGCTGGCAAATTGAAACATGCTAAGTGTAATGAGAGAAGCTTTTGAAGTTGATGACTATACAGATTGCAACTGTGCTGGCTAATCAAGTGAGTCACGTACAGAGGAAGCTAAATCTTCTTTGTTGAGCATCTTTGCCAATCCAAAATCACCTGCAAAATTGTTACGGTGCAACAATTCAGATGATCAAACTGAGATTGAGTTGTGCAGATGGACTTCCTGCATGCTTTGTGTAAGGTAAACCCCAAGGCCATGGGCCTTACTGAGCGTAAAGACCTGTGCCAATTTTTATTTTTTATTTTATTTTCCTGGAACACCCACCAGGTATCATGGGGGAAAAAAAACGAAAGTGGGGTGTTTCAGAAAACAAAATGCCTAAATAAGCAAGCATTACGATTTTCAAAATGCCCACCCTTTGCAGAGGAAATCTTTTTGCTTGTAATGTGCCCTCCTACTACAATACGAAAATCAGTGCAGGTATTTATGCATCTGTTGACAGTTATTGAGAAGCATCATAGACAGACATGGAGATCAACACCATTGGGAATCAACTGGCTTCGCCTAAAGCATCCATCAGTCATCAGTGAACTGATTGAGAAGAGAAATATATCATGATAATGAACTCCAAGATGGTGAAGATGACAAGGAGGTTTTTCTTACCAAGGCAAATGTCATGATCTTTTGTTAGGAATATGTTTGAACACTGCAAGGAACACGAATTCAATGAAATTATCAGCAGCAGCAGCCTTGAGAAGTTAGCAGTAGCAATTCATAGAGCATGATGAACAAGGAAAAAGGAATTTATTCAAATGAGTTTGGTTGAGTGGGAAAAGAATTAAAACCAAAGGCCAATAAACCCGCATAGATAGATAAATTTGTGTGAGTGACAGAAGAACAACAATGCAGAGAACCTTTGTGTCACCTTAAGATCCCGGTGAAGAACATGATTTGAATGCAAGTAATCCACAGCCAGAAGCAGCTGGGCAAACCACTTGCAAAGCTTCTGCAGTAATAGTAGTAGTAGTAGTAAACACACAGCAGCACACACACTGTAAATAAATCACTCTCCCTGGGGTTAGTTAGGTGTCTACAAAAAATGCTGGCTTTTGAAAAAACCTACCTTACAACAACAATGCAATAATAACATTCTGAAGTTCTGTGTGAACTCAGTTAGTTATTCCTCCCCTTAGAAACCCATTAGATAGGTTTCATGAACACAACAAAAGATAATCATTATCAATGTGAAAAGATTAGGGTTTTCCTTGAGACACACTTTACCATGCAAAACCCACAAATCTCATATGTCTGATGGGGGCAACAACAAGAACACACATCAAACTTTACCTGTTCATCAAAGAATTGACCATGAGCTTTTCTGATCAGTTCAGCCCTGCATTGTAACCACCCACACAATATACTTCATCAAACGTAGTATACTTCATCCAAAACGTAGTGTACAGGCCATTCTACTGCTGTGTATGGAGATGCTCATAGAATGCACAGCAATTCTTCAGATAACTGTGCTTTTTGAGCTGAAGAAATGCACGACAATTCTTTGGATATGTTTGCTAGATGCGTGTAACATATTAAATCCATTGCCATGAAAATCAGCACACCCACCTCACAGATTTTCCTTAGTCAAGAGAGATAGATTTGTTGAGCTGATCTCATGATGTTAAATTAAGAATTGATTGTTAATTAATCAATCAATCAATCAATCAATCAATTCTTTCTTTCTTTCTTTCCACCTACAAAACAACTTCTGTGAAATGAAATCAAAGCACCCTAAAAACAGTCTTCAGGAGTTTTGAGATGCTATATACTCACATATCACCCCCTTCACAATGGCCTGTCACAATGCAAACATAGCAACCCTGCAGTACCATAGTCACCAACAAAAAAAAAACACAATTTAGCAAAATCACTAAGTGGAAAAATCACTTTACTGATACTGAGCAAAATCCTGAAACTTGCAGAATGAGTGCTCATTCACTCATGTATCTCCCATATACACCCCCCTTGCTCAAATTGTATAGAGGAAATTGTACACAGAGGAAGTGCTTGCTTGCTTGCTTGAGGACCATGTGCAATTTACCTTCTCCACCCAAGACTCCTTGTACTCCAGAATGTAGGGATGCTTCACTCGGGACACCAATGACATCTGAAAAAACACACATTGAAAGAAACACAGATGATCTTCAATGCAACACCATTTTTGCAGCATGGAACAAACATGTGATTTGCTTTGTGCCAGAGGACAACTTTTCCATCAACCAGACAATTGTAGATTGTAGTAGAACAAGCACCAGAAACAAAGAAAAATAAATTCAACAACAAACAAACAACTATTGACACAGCTTACTTTGTACTAACCCTTCTAGTCCATAAGCAAGCTTTTTGAAGCAAGCAATTGTGTTGTCAATGAAAGCATTTCGAGCAGCTCAAGGAAAAACCCATTGTCAAACACAGATTTTTTTTACCTCTTGATGAGCTGAGCGTCGGCATCTGTCAGTCTGGCGAGCAAGCCGTATCTTCTTCAGCACATACCTGGAAGCAAAATCAAAGAGAAAAACAAACCAGATGTTGATGACAATTACCATCCTAATCATCATCATCATCATCATCATCATCGTGTGCAAGCTTCAAAGCTCTTCTTCAATGAAGAATCATGACCTAGTTTCAGAAGAATCTGAACTGTGTGGTTTTTCCAGAAACATTGCAGCTGTAGAAGAAGTGTGACCCTAGTTTCAGAAGAATCTGAACTGTGTTTTTTTCCAGTAGAACCATTGCAGCTGCTGCTTTCTTCAGCACTTTCTTGTCCCCACCGCCATTGAATCGATGGGAAAACCCCAAAACAGAGAGAGAAAGCATTTGATTTGTCATTGATTCCAACATTTTATCTCCATGAAGAAGCTGCAAAGCACTTGATGAAAGAAAAAACAAAAGCAAAACAGAACCCAACTGGCTGGACATTGTGATGAGCATGTGTTTTTGTTTATTTGATTTGCAGAAATGGTTTGAGCTTACTTCTTCTTCTCTGCTTTGTGGTTGACAAGAATGGCAGAGCCGAATGCACCCCGTCCTACTTGCTCCATGATTTCATACTGCTCCATCCTAGATTCCATTGCAGCAGCAGATCCCTCCCTCCAAATCCCCAATCCCTTGCAACCAATACAGTAATTTATGTGATGAACTTCTTCTTTCTTCTTCTCTTCTGGCAGCCAAAAACCTCCTCTCCGTGGATGGGCGGGTCGGTACTTTCTTCCAGTGGTCCTTCTTATTCAACAGCTACTCTCCAACTTTGCAGCAGCTCATGGGTACACACACGACACACTAGTTTACAAGAAGATCCAACTAGATACTACCCAAAAGAAAAAAACACGAAATCTGCAACAAGCTCCAAGTTCCGTGCTCACACAATCCCCCCAAAAAAATCAAAACCCACAAAAGCTCAATCCAATGCAAAACCCAAAACATTTTTGTTGCTCAAGAAAGAAGAAGTTCGTTGCAAGGGATCATCATCATACATTTACAAGCAATACTACTGGACCCCGCAAGAAGCAGAAGCAGTAGTACTTTACTACTGGTATGACTCCTACGAGCTTTCACAAGCAGCACCCATAACGTCATGCTTGCAAATGCAAACATGTCATACCCTCTGCAATTCTAGAGCTCCCAGCAGCTTTCCGTCAAATCCAGACGAAGAAGAACATTCTTCCTGCCCATGCGGAGGGCGGAATGCAGACTAACAACAGAGTAAAAAAGACTGGCAGCTGCAGTTTACTGACGTGAGCTTTGCCACAAGTATTTGGGAATAGTGTCTCTGGAAAGATGTCTGAAGGGGGTAGAGAGAGAGAGAGACTGTGTGTGTGTGTGTGGGTGTGTGAGGCGAGAACTGAGTTGTTAGCTGGCGATCACATGAGGAAGTGGGAAGAGAATCACACTGCAACACTGCACATGGTGACTGCAACAACAAAAGCAGCAGCAGTGGCAGCAGTGCTTCAGATTGGAGAAGGGGAGGAGGGCCCACCTTGCAAATGAGGCAAAGGAGGGGATTTTGGCATCATCTGCTTTGGCTGCTGCTGCTGCTGCTTCTTCTTCTTCTTCATCTTTTGAGCTTTTGATGGTGTGTGTGTCTGTCTGTGAGACAAGGGAACAACCGAATTTATTGCTCAAGAAACAAGGAGTACTTCTTACAAGAAGAAGAAAAAGAAGAAAAGGAAGTGGGGAGGACCCACCAAGAAGAGAGCAACAACCAGGTGAGCAGAGCAGACAAGCTGTGAAGCTGGTGCATGGGATGAATGCTCCATGGAACCAGAGCAAAAACCCTCTCGAGTGCAGACTGCAATCATCAATTAGAGAGAGAGAGAAAGAGAGAAAGAGAATTATGATGGCTTGGTAGGTAGTTGGTGGAAGGGAGAGAGTTGCCATGGCTTGGTAGGTAGTTGAGCACCTAGTAAGGGAGAGAGTTGTCATGGCTTGGTAGGTAGTTAGTGGAAGGGAGAGAGTTGTCATGGCTTGGTAGGTAGTTGGTGGAAGGGAGAGAGTTACCATGGCTTGGTAGGTAGTTGGTGGAAGGGAGAGAGTTGCCATGGCTTGGTAGGTAGTTGAGCACCTAGTAAGGAAGAGAGTTGTAGTGGCTTGGTAGGTAGTTGGTGAAAGGGAGCACCTAATAAGAAAGAGAGTTTTCATGGGTTGGTAGGTAGTTGAGCACCTAGTAAGAAAGAGGGTTGTGATGGGTTGGTAGGTAGTTGAGCACCCAGGAAGAAAGAGAGTTGTCATGGCGTGGTGGGTAGTTGGTGGGAGCACCTAGTAAGAAAAAGAGTTTTCATGGCTTGGTAGGTAGTTGGTGGAAGGGAGCACCCATGAAATATTTTGGGAGTGGTCATGACTCTTGGGTGGTCTATTTTAATGCGCAACCCTTTAAACAAAAAAACATAGTTAATTTAGAACCTCATGTAAAATTATGAATTTCTCAAGAAGGTGGACTTTTTATGCTTGTTTTGGGTTTTGTTGTGGCTTGGACATGAATATTCTACCTATCAAAGCTGTTTCCTAGCAAGTTTTGCTCTACTTGTTGTTGATCAAGGGAGTGCCAAATTGTGTTTGTGGTTTTGGACACAACAATAGCAAAACACATTTCCTCACAAGTTTTTCCATACTTGATCAAGGAGTGCCAAATCAAAGGAAGTGCCATATCGTGTTGTGTTTGGACATGAATAACAAAAAGCCATTTCCTCACAAGTTTTGCCACACTTGATCCACAAGTGACAAATCAAAGGGAGCGCCATCTTTGTGTTGTGTTTTGGACATGAATAACAATAACCCATTTCCTAGTAAGTTTTGTGGGACTAGATCGGGGAGCCCCGAATCAAAGGAGTGCCAAATTGTGTTGTGGTTTTGGACACAAATAACAACAACCCATTTGATAGCAAGTTTTGCTATATATAATTGGATCAAAGGGTGCCAAACCAAGGAGCGTTGCCAAATTGTGTTCTGGTTTTGGACGAAAATTATAACCACCCATTTCCTAGCAAGTTTTGCCAAAATCAAAGAGTGCCAAACTAGTAAGCCGGTTGTTCAAGAACTAACTTTGAAAATATGAATAACAAACCATTTTCAAGCTAGTTGCCACACTGAGCACCAAATTGATCGGGTCAAGATGAAGCTTCAAAATACATGATCATTTTGTTTAGCAAAAACAAAATTCATTACATCATGTGTTTAATAAGCTTTTGGGTAAAGTCAAGATGTAGTTTTGAAAACATGATCATTTCTTCTTAGCAAAAGTTGCCAAAGAAGTGAATAAATATCTCTCAAAGTTTCAAATGGTGTGCTTCAACTCTATATGGACCTTCCATCTTCTTCCATGGGGAGTAGTTCTCCAAAAGTTCCCTTTGGTGTGTTGAAAAAGCTTATAATTGTGTCTCATGGGCAAAAGGCCAATTGACAAAAGATGTGAATTGCAAGATTGTCAGCCTTTTTTATAGTCTCTTAGGAATCAGACAAAAACTACAAGCAAAGCAAAGTAAAGTAGAGGCTACATCTTTTCATCACCCTCTTCACAAATGAAGCCAAGGGTGGTGATGAAATGTTTTGAGTATACACATTATGATTGTTGAACAACTAAAGAAGGGACAAAGTTGCAACTATTGAAAGGCAAGGAATCAAAAACTCAAATTACTAAAGTTGGAATAAAATCAACTATTGAATGGTAGGGAATAAAACTTGAAGTTGTTCACATAGGTAGGCTATAGTATTGAGTGTTACACAATGGCCATTTTTGTTGGGTTCACATCCTTCTGGGAGCTCACTTCACATGACCTAACACACTTTTGGTGGAACCAGCACAATGACTCAACCTTGAAATTAGTCTTTTGTTAGAATTGGATTTGGAATTAGAACTTTGAAAATAAACTCATGAAAATGGAGTTATCTGTAAAGTCACCCTCTCTGTCACCCCCTGTTCTCTCTGCTTTCACCCCCTATCCCCTCTTTCAGTGGTATCTGCAAAGTAATGAAAATTTATTAAATCTCAGTATGAAATGCTGAAACTCAGCATTTAATGCACAAGGTTCTAGTTGTACAGGGTAGGAGAGTGAAAGTACATGTAGCAGCAGTGAAGGCGCTCAGTGAAAAGAAAAGAGGGGATGAAACTCAGTTTACCACCAAAATTGGTGGAAAAACTAGTTTGGGTCCCAGTGATTTCGTTTTGTAAAATTTCATTCCCAGTTAAGCATTTGATGCCCTATTACGCCGAAACTGGCCGTTCTCGCCCCCTAGTCGCCTGACTTTATGGATAACTTTAATAAGTTCAAATTTTGAAGGTAGGCACATTGAAGTTTTTAAAAAAATATATCAATAAATATGTTGAACTTTAAGAGTATGTAATTGATTTTAATTTGTTGTAAAACTTTATACGTGTACAATTTCTAACCTTGGTTCGGGAGTGTGTAACATATGAGTGTTTGGCGATTCATAGGTTCTAGAAGAGACTCTAGTTTCCATTTTTTAAAAATTCAACTGGTTTTGGTTTAGTTTTGATTATTTTTTTATTAATTACAAATAGGACCTGGTTTTTTTTTGTTAAGGGGGATCTAGTTCCAGTTTTTTTTTTTTTAAATTTCAAATTAAGTTGATTTCAGTTCTCAATTTCATAATCTTTAGTTTTGATTCCAAGATTCAAAACATCAAAATTCATAATTAGAAAAAATTAATTTTAATTCCCAAAAGAAAATTTATTACAAAGGTTTGACATGTCAAACAAATACAAAGTAGCCTATTTTTCATTTCTAATGCACTCTAATAGAGTTTTTGAAGATCAAGACTTTTTCTTTTTTCCTATTCCCATGTGATTTTATGTTTAGGGTTTCATGCAATTGTATCTACCATGCTGAAATATGGCCTCTTGTCAACTTTGAATTGAATCCCAAATTTTTTAAAAATCTATCCTAATTTTTTGGAAACACACCCTTTAATTCCACCTTCAAATACACTTCAAACAAAGCTGAAAACTGTCTTAAAAACACCCCCTCAAAAAACCCCCTTAATTTACCCCCTACTTGCCTTAAATAGCCCCCCAATTCAACTTGATTTCAGACCCCCAAAAAACCCAAACCTTCGTTAATTCATCCCCAAATTTGGCCATGCTTGTGCCCTCAAAAACCCCCCACTTCTACCCCAATTTTGCACCCCAAACACTCCCAGTATGTTCCCAAAATTCATCATGGGCACAAAAAATAACTCCCCCAACCCCACCCCTAAAAGAAACAAATTTGAGAATATAAATATTGCTCAACCAATGAGCAATGCAACATGGACCCCAAGAGGGCCAGAATTTTTTTCTTTTGGGGAGGGTGGGGGTTGTTTTAGATTATTTGATTTTCTACTACTATTCTCAATGTCTTCCCCCAAAATGTTTTAAATAGCACTAGTGTGAACCTGGTGCATAATGCACCCCCACGGCAGACAAAACCCATCAAAAAAAAGAAAAAAAAAGAAAAAAAAAAAAACAAAGGTCCGGGCAATTTAAATGACACAAAAAAAAAAACCCACCAAAAAAAAAAAAAGGACTGGGCAGGCCAGAACAAAACCCAGAAAAACGACAAAAAAAAAA
>Ga0116227_10005782_pt1 | contig 25689 bp, 17 predicted proteins | sample S1TSphgellanicum_FD_89693 | JGI IMG/M metagenome (GOLD analysis project Ga0116227, IMG submission 89693) | Host-associated microbial communities from peat moss isolated from Minnesota, USA - S1T2_Fb - Sphagnum magellanicum MG | ecosystem: Host-associated > Plants > Peat moss > Unclassified...
AAAAAACCAAGCTATTTTTAAAACCCAACCAAAACTTTTTTCTTTCATAAAAAAAAATTTTTCAATTTGAAAAACAAAAAAAAAAAAAAAGAAAAAAAAAAAAAAAAACTACCACCTAGTCACAACTTGGCATCATTTTTAATAGATTATTTGTTGATACAATGCCAAACTAAACTTGAAAGTACCATATTATATTGGAAAGTATTGATCTTTGTCATTGATAGATGATAAAAATATAATTTGGGTTCTTTGACTTATTATTAATTTTTTTTTTTTGTGTTTGTGAATGTGTTGAAATTTTTAATTGTCAATTTTGAGACGTTTTTATCTTTATCATCAAAAAAAGCTTTTTTGGCCTTTGAAACACATAACATTAAAAAAAAAACTTTGTGTAAAAAATCACCTAAAACCTATTCTCTAAATATGCAAACTTTAGATTTTTTTCCCTCTAAATAAGTTAGTTCAATCCCTTGGAAACCCCTCCAATGCTCCTTTTAATTTTGCATCCAGTCTAGATCAGGACATCAGGGGGAATTTTTTTTTTTCAATTTCTAATTTTTTTAAAAAAATAATTGCATAATTTTAGCAAAAATTAGTTGAATTCACATTACAATTGAAAGAATTTTCCACTTTTCTGGTTTAAAAAGACAATTTTTTTGGGGGGGAAAAAAAAAAAACCTTGAGGGCATGTTTTGCTTGAATGACTGACTATACATGGCTGACAAGCAATCCAGTTATTAAGCTCCCGAATTTACAATGCTATTAGATTAGATGGACCACTAATCGACAATCAAGAAAAAATTGAGATTGGAAAAAATCATGAGGACTATATATGCCCAAGTTAGAGACATACTCTAGCCATTGGGTATGTCCAATATTACAACCTTCGAGATAAAAGGTGATCTATGGAAACATGATAAAATTATTGACGAAAATTACAAAGAAAATATGGGCCCAATACAATACATCGGAACATTTCATTCATTTTGTAATGAAACTTATGACAATTCAATTCAATGAATTTGTAATGAAAAATTCCCTACAATGAATTTGTAACGAAAAATCCCCTACAATGAATTTGTAATGAAAACTTCACTCCAATGAAAATTTTGTAATGAAAACTTCACTCCAATGAAAATTTTGTAATGAAAAATTCCCTACAACGAATTTGTAATGAAAACTTCACTACAATGAATTCTTCGTTCGTAATGAAATTTCACTCCAATGAATTTGTAATGAGAAATGTGAATGACAAGTGAACAATTAGTGAACTAGGACCCCCCATGCAATTGACCAAGTGTTTAAACCCTATAATGTTCAAGGTCGGTTAGCTAAGCAACTTTCCAAAAGGAAGAAACAAAAGTCGAGAGTACAACAAGGTTGGATATTATGTGTCATGGGCCGGCCGGTGCACAAGTGTCACATGACACAAATTATTCAATCGAAATGGGCTTCAAAACTTTGGTTTTGGGTACAAGGTATGAAGGGGCCCCATAGATAGATAGATAGATAGATGGCCGGGGGAGACGACGACGAGAATCTCTCGAGCGGAGATTTTGGTGGCTCATGTCCAAGACTCCTCCACAAAGCAAGGAAGTCTTGAAAAGAGGGGAATTTTTTTTTAAAAAAAAAATCGTTCAACTGCCTTGGCCACCGTAGTCACTTCAGTTTTTCCCTCAAACCCATCAAAATATTTTAAAATATGGAGCTATTCGGATATAAAAGTCGGGTTCCTTTCTATACTCGACATCACTAAGTGTAGCACGCATTCCATTTACTTTTTGGGTCCCCATTGCCCGGTGACGTAGATGGAATCCGTACTACACTTAGTAATGTCGAGTATGGAAAGGAGCCCAACTTTTAAATCCGAATATGTCGAGAACGAATATTTTTCCCTCAAAGTCTGGTGGTGAGCTTGGATTTTTATTTTATTTTTTATTAAAATTCCTTTGCCTAGGTTGAAATCAGATTTTTCAAGTCAAGAAATTGTCCCCCAAAAAAAAATTCAACAAAAAAATTCATTGAAGCTTGCAATAAATTAAAACCCTAAACCTCCTTATCTACAAGGTAGGCTATAGCTTGCACTCATGTTTACATCAAAATGATTTTTTTTAAAAACTTCCATTGTCAACTATTGAAATCACCCTCCTCCCTAGAACATACACTATATAGCTTGTTTTCATGCCTCCATTTAAATGAAAAATTTCTTAAGACTCCCATCATCAAAAACCAAAATCAAGATTCTTTTGTTGTCATATGACTTTGGAGGTTCATAATTTTTTGCATAAGTTAAGCAAATAGAACACAATATTACACCATTTTGTAGCCTTTGAAAAGAGCTATTCAACACCATATCAAGTTCCTCTAATTTTGATTTTGGAAAATGTTGAAATTTTTTGCCGACATAGAACCAACAATCTTTGACGCAATTCTTTGATTTTTACAAACTATTGGTCGATAGTATGTATATATATATACCCTACCTTTACCTAGTTGTAAGTTACAAAAATTGAAAAACTTGCAACTTTGGTTCCCACCAATGTTGTGTGAGCATATATTTTTGGTATGACCTCATGTAAGGGCCATTGGGTAAGGCTATATTACCATTAAATGTTCTTCATTAGGATAGGTTCAAAGTATGATAAAATTGTGGTTTATGGTAGATGGGTAAGGTCTAATTAACCCTTAATCATATATCCTTATTTGGGGTTTTTAAATGGGTATGTATTTATTTATTTATTTTTAAAATGAAGGAAAAAATCCACACTAAAAAAATATTGACAATTTTTTACAAAGGCCGAACCCAATGGGATCAAGCACAAATCTCATGTTAAAATGAAAAAATCAAGGTGTTCAATTCATCTTTGAGTACAAATATATCCAATAATAATAATAACTTTGATCAATGAACACATGGCGTTCAATTGTCTAATCACACACACACACACACACACACACACACACACACAATGCGACAATTAAGGAAATTTGTGAGGCTTTTGTTGATTACACATCAACTCTTTGTTTGGGATTGACCATCATGCTCAATGTTTTTGTTGACTCCACATTCCAACAAATTGGTAAAATAAGAAACACCCACAAACTGAATATATATATGTATATATAGGTTTAAGGCTTACTTACCCTATCCTATTTTACCTTGATTTTTGGCACACATATTTTCCTAAGTACAAATTTATCTTGCATGTATTCAAGGGTATGGATAGGATATACTCTTTCAAAATTGAATACCTTGAACAATGAATAGCAGTTGTATGACCTTCAAGCTCTTCCAACTTTGGTAGGTGGACATGTGAAGTGGCACATTCATTTCACTTGTGTAAGAGCCTTAAAACTAGTCATATAAGAAACCCTCTCTCCTCCCTCCCCTCCCAAGAAGGGAAAAGAAAAAAAAGACAAGAAGAGACATAGAAATTCAACATCCCTATAAAGAAATCAGAAATGGGAACTTATGACATCAGGTCCCAAGTGAAACCGTGTTTACAAAGAGGTTAGTTTTGACTCCTAGTTCCACCATCCTTTGAGAAGCGTGATGGCCAATTTTCTATGGTTTTTGTCTTTGCTTCATTTGTGATGGACTTTTGGATACAACTCTTGAATTGCCCCCTTCAATATACATGTGACCACATTTGACAAGTGCAAAAAAAGGGCCAACTTGCTTGCTTGCTTTACCTATAACAACAACAAAACAAAATAAAATAGACCTATTTTTAGCTAGGGGCCAAAATCCCTCAAGCTACTAGGTATACTCTAGAATGAATCTAAACACAATATCCTTCTTGCCTTGGTAGTAGGCAAGGCCAACAACAAAGTATCTTCTAACTTTTATCTCTTCAGAGACTTCTCACCAACAGCAGAAAGCTTCCCCATTCATGAGCCTCAGGTGCCTTCATTAAATGACAACCAACCCACCAAGCCCTTTTGTTTTTGGCACTACTCCTGACAAGAAAAAAGGTTCACATACTTGTCATCAAAATCAAGCAAAACTAAAGAGATGAGAAGATATGGGTCATTCATTATATTTTGTAATTGTACAATTTTTTTTGTGGGTTTGACTGGATGTTCAAGTTCCACCCTAAATTTCAAGTGCTTTGAAGGGAAGGGACAAATCATGATTCATGAGGCCAGTCAGTCTCAGTAGTACTAGTGGGCCAGTAGTGTTGAGCTTTTACACACACACACACACACACTCTTTTGCGATTATTGTCCATTTTTGTGTGTGTACCATGTGAGTTATGATTACTCACCATCCTACAAAGACCCATTGCAATCAATAGCCCATTGAGTGAGTGAGTGAGTGAGGGAGTTTTTCTCAAAGTCACAAGTGTTTAACAACATTGCCTGCCCTCTCAGATCTTCTTCATGATGGGTTTGGTTCTTGCCAAATATTCTGTCCATGACATTATGTACATTGCATCACATTGCAGTCTGTCCATTACAGTAGGTACATTACAAAACAGGAATTGCCATTCACAAACAACAAAAAGAGCAAGCAGTCTACAAAAACCAATTAATGATATATTTCTGGAGTCTGCTTCTCCTCTCCCTCTTCTTTTTGAAACCAAGACAACCAGGAAAACACAAAACCTTACTCCAAAGAAACCAGAACATGAACAAAAAGGTGCACTAGATATTCAATCAGAATACATCCTTTTACATATGGTGTGTGTCTCTGCACCAAAAATTATGAGCTGCCACCCTCTCCTCCCAATGAAATGATCCAAATTAACCCTAACCCTAACCCTAAATATCGGAGAAAAAACTGTTTTAGTGTAAACATGATCAAAATATCATCTCAAATGCACCAGTGTGAGCGGTGTCATTTAAGGTAACGCCCAGTACGAATGATGCCGGATGCAATAGTCCCTCCCTCCGTGCCTGGCACTCTCTCTGTGGGGGGCAGGATGAAACAAATGGCACGGGGTTTTAGGTGATGGACCAAAACCAACAACAACAACAACCAATAATGCTGATGAAAAGCGAAAGTTGAGCACAATTTGTCACATACAAATTGGGTGATGATCGTACTTTGTACAACAAAGTTATATTATATAACATGCGCCTTCTTCGTATACAATTTCACACAATTTCTTACTCAATTCAATTAACCGGTAGGCCATACACACATCTGACAATGCAATCCACGATTGATTGATTCCCCCATGGAACAACGTAGTACAAAGGATGCCAATGGAATACAAAGGAATTGCAGACAGATCGGTTTATCCACTCGAGAGATCCCGCCAATTGGGTGAGTGTTCTTTTGTTTTATATTGCTGGATTTACAGTAGCAACCCCCAAGACTGCAAATAGATTTCAAAGTTGTACAACAATGGAAATATAGATTAGTCAAAAGGAAAGGTAGTCAGTTTTACACAAGAGGCACAAGAAATGAACAGGCTTCCTGGCTAGAGTCACACTTTCATAAACACACACTCACACCTTACACCTACAACACCACTACTTGATTGATTCCCCCACTACTGCCTCTCAGGAGATGCCCATTTACTAGAGGTGCTCCCAACTCCAGTATACCTACCACATGAAGCATTAGAGTATCTCCACCGTCCTACAATAAAACACTAGTGTTGGTCGTGTATACTTATTTAAATATATTAGCCAGATACGGGTAAATACAAATTTTTCAAACTATCTTTCAGCTCCGTAAGGCCAAATAAATAGGCTTAAAATTTTCCAAACTAGTTAAGTGTATTAAAGGTTATGAACATTTTACCAATTTGGGTAAAGGGTATTTAAAGGTTATGAAATTTTTAACAATTTGGATAAGGGTAAAGGCAAATGATGAACATTTACCCTATTTGTAAGGTAAAGGGTAAATATTTCATTGTTCACCCTATACTATACCATGCGGGTATATGTGGGTAAATTCAAGGTAAAAATTATTTACAAGAGTATGGCACATTTTCTTAAAGTGAAGAAAGACAAGTATGCAATTTGCATTGCAAACATGAATACAATGAATTTTTGAACATCCTAATAATCAAATTTTAAAATGTCATCTAATCAATCAGTAGAATTAGAAATATGTTCAACTTGAATTTTTTATAATGGAAAAGAATAGTAGAATTTAAAGAGCTCCCAAGAGCATATGGTAAGGTTCTTTTCCAAGGCATTTTATGTAATGAATACAAATAAAATGATGTACCTTACCTTAAGGTCAATTTGGTCATTAAATAATCCTCAAAATAGTGAAATGAAATTTTGTGAAAATATGAAATTGACAAGTTGAAAATCATCATAATCATTACACTCAAAAACTTTCACTACTCGTATCACAATATTATAGTAGATGATGGAAATAATAATAATTTTAAAATTAGAAAATGAATTCGTTTTTTGAAAAAACAATTATTTGTTTTGTCAATGTGGAGACTAACCCTAGGCTACGATATATATAATGGTTAGTTATCATAATTTGAACAAATCCATTATAACCAAATGCATTGCAAAATATTGAAATGGCATGTATTTTTTATTTGCCCTCTTCAAACAATTACCTTCCCCCCAAAAAGGATAAACCTCAATATTTACCTTATATACTATTTGGGTAGAATAAAGAGAAGGTAAATCTGAATATTTGCCATGTAGGTAGGAAAATCCACATCACCTAATAGCCCATGGTGATGGACAACATCAAATTGGTGGTGTCATGGCTAAAAATGTTGATGTAACAATCCATCGCAACACCTATATCACCAAAAATAAGTTAACCTTATTAGTTGGACTCTTAAAACCGAAAACAATGCACAAAGTAGTCTCATCACCAAGAAGTCCTACACCATGTGAAAGAAATAATTTTGTTTTGTTTTTATTAGTTTCTTGTTTGCTTACTTGTTGTGTGAATTGTGTTTTCTTGAACTTCTTTCTTTCACTTTGCACTTCTTTTTTTCGCTACACTTGTTTTTTAAAGTTCTTCACACGATCCTCACATTCCTCGTTTAACCTAGAAAATCAAATGTGAATCCCAACACAATTGACAATAGAGAGATTGCACAAGGAGACAAAATATGTGACTAGAATCTACATAAACTAATAGCCCATGGCTCTTAGTAGCAAACTTTTGGCAAGTTGTGAGAATTGTTACATTAATTCCCTTAAAAATAATTAATGATTGACTTTCACAACTAGTCAATGAACAATACCTTATGTGCAAGTGTAACCTTCACCACATAAGAACAATGAACTATCATATCTCCACCATCATGGACAACATAAGCCCCCAAAATATTCATATTATCCTCGAAAATTATCTTTGTTCCTTTTCATAGATTCTCATGTTTGTCCCTCACTATTGTAGTTATAAAATGTAATGCCCATTTAAGATGACTACCAAAACGTAAATCCATTGCAACAAAAACAATAGTGACAATGATGACAACATCTTGTCCTTAAGGAACTCAATTTATAATGTTTATCCCACTTGCACAAATGTGCAAAATGACAAAGCATCGGAAGGATGAGAACATACAATCTTGTGACATTGAGATGTTGAAGCCAATGCACCTCCTTTGGTCTCCTAATATATGGGGTTTCAAGTTTTCATGTTTTCCAAAAATTAAAATTTCTATCCTTAAAGCATTTGGACCACTAGTACATGTATCTTTATAATAGCACATAAAGCATAATTTGGATGAAGTTCACACTTTAAATAATGTGAAACTAAGGTTCAACCCATGAATATTCATAGGATACAATGTTCTCCAACAAGACTAACAAAGAAATATGATTGGTTCATGTAGTGGCATTTAACTAATCCTCAATGTACAATGTCCAATCTTTCATATTTATGAGTTGGGATGGGGAATAATTTACATACACTATTTTGGATGTGGTATGAATAGATGCCCATATACCAAGTATCAAAAAAATGAGACCATTTTAATACCAATGTTTCTTTTGGGAATTTTTTGATATAGTTCAAGTGACAATCATCTATAAAAAGATTTTGAAAAAATGGTGATCATCCTTAATAAGATGTAGTTGAATCTAATTATAAACTAGATATGAACTACAAATCTTTAATCAATGTTTTGTATTTATGGCTACATGCAAAACCAAATATAGGAATTTGACAATTTTTCTTTTTTTCTCTCACTCTTTTGATTGAAACCTTTCAAAATCATTCATTTTTCATTTAAAAAAATGTAGGTTCATTGTTGGTCAAAAAATTGCTAGTAAAAAAAAGCTTATTTCAATCACACACTTTGAACATTATCATATGAATGTGATTTTCAATTTTGTGCAATTGTGTAGAATTGGAGGTGTGGTTGTAAATACAATTGGGGGAAGGTGTGATTATTTTGATTAGCAAAAAAGACATTTCATAAGTTGCCAATCAATCAATTTTCGCTAAACTTTATAGTAGCAAGTTTTGAATTTTACTTGAGTCAAATCATCAAAATAATTACATTTTAAAGTTGTAGAAGCTTGGTTTAACATTAATGCATAAACTTAAACTTGCCACATAACTTGACCTTTTTTTTTCAATTCCATCATAACCATTGACTGAACTAAAGGAAAAATTTGAAAAAAATCATTATAATTCTACCATGATATATACAACCAATTAAATCACATTTAGAATCCTTTATGATCTAAGAAATTTATGAATGAAAAATCATTCATTTACAAGAAATTTCACTAAAAAACATGACCCAATCCAAAGATATTATATATACAATTGGTTAAATTCCACTTTTATGAAATCCATCTTCATATTTAGACTATATTGGATTTCCAATATGAAATTGATATGATTTTTTTCCCAAGCTAACATCGATTTAATTTCTTCTATAGATTTTCTTGTTTCATTCAAACAATATTGACATTAATTGATATTTATTCATTCCAGCTCAAAAGTTTGTGCTTAAAGGAATGCATTGGAGAGTGCCATCATGCTAATTATTCTTCTTTTTAAAAAAATTTAATACAACCACATCAATGATCATTCAAATTTGAGTTGAACATTTCTTCCTTTTATGGACATTCTTGATAATTAATTTACATATTATAAGTGAAAAATGAAAAGTTCATACCTATTCAAACCACATTCAAACTACCCCCATTCTAGGGCTAATGGTACACCACATTCAAACCACCCCTTATCTAGGGCTAAGGTCCCCCTAAGCCAAATAACATTATAGAACCTACTTGTTGGAAATCCACCATGGATGAACATTTTGGTTTCAAGGCAAAAGTACCACTAGGTCAAATGCAAATGTGAACCCCATTGTTAGTCACCCAGTTGTAATCCTTCAAATCCCTAACCAAATGTGAATTACCATAAAAGAAAAGTTTAAATTAGTTATACTATGTGACCCCAGGAACCTAGGTCGATTGGGTGCACCAAAGGCAAAACCATTTGCTGATTGGCATTTATTCCTTTGGTGGCATGAGACATCCCATATGCTAACCTCGAGAACACTTATCACAAATCAACATAGTGATGGCTCTTGAAGCTTGCCCACACAACATACATCATAGGCCAGCTATAACCATAGTTAAGGATGGGTCCATTTGGCCATCCACATTGGGAAGATGACATGGTGCACAATTGTGCACATGGTCCTTCCATGTTTGACCATCTTGGCCCTCCAACAATAACATTCCAGAAGGTAAAACCTTCCGCACATGTAGAATAACACGTGATGCATTCACATCCAAAGTGGTCAGTCTATTTGTTGTAGGTAAACGTAATTTCATCGTTCAAACCTCTGAATATGAGGCTAATAACCACTCCATGTATAGTGGCATAACACAATGTATTTGGTGTTGGGCAATTGCCAAATTTTCCATAGCCATGGGCATAACATGTCGGAACAAGGTGGCTCATTGTTCACATGCTTGAATCCACACATTAGGATCATCCATGTTGATTACTGCCATCTCATCTCGTCAAATTGAAGTTGGTACCTCAGGTTCACGGCCAAACAATAAGAAGTATGGTGAAAAAGATGAAAGAGAAGCTTGTTAATTGAACCTATACCCCATAGTTAGCCATGGTAGCTATAAGTCCCAATTTTGAGTATGGCCCTTGTGAAGACCATTTTTTCGCAAACCCCATTTCACCGTCTACACCATCCACGAATAGCTAACCCATCTATTTCACGATGGTGTTTTGAAGTCGTGCGATGATCAATAAATGTTTGTTCACACAACTCTTGGAATTCCCCATGAAATTTTATACTTTGGTTGGTGAAAATTTCAACTGGATCCCCAAATCTACTAAGTACCTTGTCCAAAAATGCATATGTTGTTCCTTCACTGCTATAATCCAACAATGGAACCAACTCCAACCACTTGGAGAAATGTTTAATCATAGCCAAAACATATCAATTATGTCGAGGTGTCAAATTCAATGGGTTGATAAAATCCAAATGACACCCAAGCCCATAATTGGTAAGGGCTATAAGTGAAGTGTAGGTGCATTGAAAGATGCCCAAACTCGATCACACACCATACACCTAGAAACAAATTGTTGGACTTGCAATTGCATCCTTCGCCACCAATATTGTGTATAGAGCAAATTTTATGTCCATTGGACCCCAAAATGGCCCAACTCCTTATGAACATGCCTCACAAGGTTCTAACATTGTTCTGGGCAACACAAAACCTTCACTTGTCCATCTACCCACATCCATAGGAAGGAATTACCTTTCCATTTGAACCGTTTGGCCCTATGCATAACATGGTCCCTTTCCTTGGGTGTTAATCAAATTAGAATTTCACCTACTTGCAAATATGTAATGATAAGTGCATCATCATAAATATCTAAGGCACCATTATCATTCAATTCCATGTCCACATCATGGAGATCCCCATCATCCATTTTAGTATGAAGTACATCCCCATAACACCCCAATAAAGTATAAAGGTATGCAAAAACATGCCATCTTAGTATCGCCTCGAAATCCACATCACCATGCTAACAAGCGTTAATGGTATCCTCCTCATTGGAACTTGGGTTCCAACTCAACCCATTGACATTTCAATTAACTTTACCATGCTTGTGAATTATATCAAAGTCATATTTTTGTAAAATAAATGCCCACATGGCTAACTATCTTGTGAGTTGATTTGGTTCCATAAGGAATTTCAAAGGTTGGTGATTGGCAATCAAAGTGATTGGGCTACCATAAAGATAACATCAAAATGATGAATCACCCCAAACAACTATAAGGCACTCCCCTTCATATGAATTGTACTTGGCCTCTATTTTGTTGTTGGACCAATTGCCACATGCCACCACAAATTTTTGACTATCATCATCAAATTGAATAAACACAAGTTCCAACCTTAAAGTACTGCAATTAGTGTGTAATTGGAATGGTCATCCTTGATGGGTTGCCTCAAAATGGGTGCTAATGATAACATGGCTTTCGATTCTTGAACTTTTACAAAACCAACTTGCAATATAGAAACCAAAATAAATAACACAACACTTATTGCTAACCCAAACTCTTGTGCATAACACACACACAACAAAAAATTTAAAAAACTCAATGGGAAAACAACTATAGACTAGTTATAGCAAAAAACACAACTAGCTAGACTTTAAGTGATTCAAAAAACTAACTCATTTGTAATAACACAAAAATCCAAGCCCAAAACATAGAAAACCAAAACACTTGCATAACACATAAAACTATAAAGTAGAAACTATGTTATGGAAACTCAGATCACCAAAAGTGATTTGAGGTCACACAAGATAGGATTACATCCCATGACAAATATCCTAAACCTTGTTCACAAGTAAATTAGTTCAAGACTAACTAATTAACTTAATTAACTTAATTTATCCCTAATTAACTAAGACTTAACTAAACAACTAAACTAACACACTTGACAACCAAGATATCCAAATAAGATTTTTGTGTGTGAAATTTCTCCCCATTGTTAAAATTTTGAAAATTTTTGTGCTCAATTAAATGAACTTTAAAAAATAATCAAAAACTCTTTTAAAATGAACAAATTTTTACACATCCTTCAAGTAGGTGGCCACATATATATAATGATTTTGTTTCCTTTCATTTTTAATAGCCAAATTTGATTAAATTGGCTTATGGATGATCATCACTTTAGTTAATTACATCATAAAATTGAAAAAAACATTGTTCACTAAGCAAGATTTAAACCCTTGCCTCCTAAACCACAATCCAAGGCCTTTACCATCCAACCACCACATTATGTGACAACAATAAATGTTATAATAATAAAAAAATGAATATTTCTAAAAATTTGTGCATTATAATTTTATTATTCCCAATTAGGTAGTTTCATAATGAAATTGATCATACATGTGTTTAATTTCATTATTTTTTGTTTGACAATTTCATTGAAAATTTTAATGTGTTTTATTTTGTAAATTTAGAAAATACTACTTTAATTTTAAATATTTACACTCAAAATTTCAAATTAAAATTTGATTTTCGTATTTGGGTTATAAATTCAAATATAATTTTTTTGTTACATCTAATTTATTTAATTTTTTCGTTTAAATATGTTTTTTTATTTTCTGAATTCCAAATGTCAAAACATTAAACTATTTTTTTTGGTTTGGGCCATAAATTAAATTACAATACGTTTATTAATTATATCTTTAATCTCACAATGAAATGAAATTTACTTATGAAATTATATAATTAAAAACCACATGTCTTTAATTTCATTCATTTGGACTTTTTTCTGTTTTTAATTTTTAATTTAAATAATTACATTATTTAAAAAACATGGTCCAAAAATTTCAATGCATTTGTCTTTTATTATAAGAAGGCAATTCTATAATTATGTAGTGAAATTAATTTCATGTGTGAAGTACATGATTATAAATTGATTTTACAATTTAATAGGTTTTGAATTTTCATTTGTAAATGTATAAGAACCTAAGAATAAGGAAACCATATTATGTAAAGTATAAAATTTTAATCTAGGTCTTTAAAATGGTGTTTAGTTTGGTTTGAAGCTACATGACTTCTATTAGATTTTAAACTTTGACTATGCAAGGCTTTTGCTATATGAATAGTTCATGTTTCACATGTACATTATTTTATGTTATAGTTTTTATAATAAAATCACTAAGTTCCAATTTACTAATCCATTTTTTCATGTCATTTAAAAAAGTTTAAATTGGTGTCTCTCCTCCCTTTATTAATTGTTGTAAACAACAATTGAAAATATGAACATTATGTTTGAATTTCATTTGTTTTAGTAATTCATTTAAATATATATTTTTTCTTCAATTTCAATATTGCATACAAAAATAACATAAAAAGTACAATCATATGCCATATAATTGATGTATGAATGATTTTAGTCACATTAATCAAGCTTCACAAATCCAATAGGTGTCAATATGTCACATGTATAAAATTGTCTATATTAGCTATGCAATTTTTATTAGTTATAATGAACAAATCTAGTTTTGATGTTAAGAAAAATGAACATAATTAATCATTTCATATTCTATAGTCAACTTATTCACAATGCAACTAGTGTAGAACCATCATTTTGTTGCATTGAGATTTAATCTAGGTAGGTTATTCATTGTTTCTTTAGACCCGATTTTTTTTCATCCATGTATGTTATTTTTTTTGTCTTAAATCATGTAGTCCAATCACTTGTCACATGTGATTCTTGACAAGCACTAAAGCAACAAACTAAATGTAACACTAGCTTTGTTGTAAGACAATTGCCAAACTAAAAAGTGAACTTTTTCAAATTTTAATTTTGATTACACCCCAATTATCATATATGTGATAACTAAAACTATTTCCCCATATTTAAAAAATAAAGATTTGTGGTGAAATAATTTAAAATATTTTCTTCAAATAATAGATTGTTGGTTCAAATAATTTTCCCAACAACCATTCTTTTCTTCACATGGCTTTCCCAAATGAATTTTTTTGCATATGTTTGGATGAGGAAGAAGGTAGGCTTTCTTTGTGCAACTTGGCCCCATTACCTTGATTTAAGTTGCTTAAGGAGAAAAAAAAGGTTGAGCCAATTTTCTTGGGGAGAAGAGAAATTGGGACCTCACTTTCTTGAAGACCTTGGCTACATTTCAATGAAGAAAGTATCTAAGGAAATTTCAAGTCTTTAGAATTTTTTGAAGTTGCAAAAAAAAATGAAAGTGTCATTTCATTTTTTCATCCATCATCTTTACATTTTCATCCATTTTTCAAATTTTTTCCTTTATATTTAATCCATGGTGTAACTTTAAATCTCAACTTTTCATTCATTGTGCAGGTTTTTTTTTCAACTTTTCATCCATCATGAAAATGTTCATCCACATGCAATCATCATAATTTTTGGTTCATTGTGGAACTGTACAAGAAAATTAAATATTTCACATAATTTGATAATTGTTGGTGAAAATTGCAAATTTGGAAATGAAATCCAACATCCCCAAGGAAGGGATATGTGAATGAGCATTCCACAACCAATCCACAACTTGCCATTTTGTGAGACAAAACAACCATTTTGCAAGGCAATTACCAAGCAATACATTTCCCCCATGAAAACGCCATTCCTTAACACAATCATTTCTTGGGGGCAATTCAACATAGTTTCCATTGGAAAAGACCACTCCTTTCAACAACACAACGATTTCTTGGGCGAGGATCAAAAACACAACACAATGGTTTCCTAGGGTAACAACCATTTCATGGCATGACATCCTCATTTTTGAGGAATGGATGTTCATTCTCATTCTTCTTTCTTGGATGAAAGCCATATATGATGAAAATAAAAATGATAAAAGGGTTTGAACACATGTGTTCCCATTTTAAAATAGAAGTAGTCAATTGCTATGCCCCACCATTTTCTTTAAGAAATATTAATATCCCAACCATATTTAACATAGTTCTCATAACTAGGGGACATTTTTAAAATTTCAAGATTAGTTTCATTATGGGCATGCATATTTTACATTGGAGATTGAATGGCATTTTATTCATCACTCTATTTTAATGCTTATATCACGTTTGGCTTTGCAATTGTGACAAGGCACATGGAACAATGAGAATAAAAATTATGCTCTGAATTTTATGCACAAAACTCACCTTGACACTATCTTGGGCGGTTTTCAAAATACAAAGTATTGCAAGAGTCAATCCTTATGCATAATAAGTGAGTATTGTTTTTTAAAATCGAGGAAATTGGTATCCAAGGTATTGCTTAAACAAGCAAATTGATAATAGGTGCATCTAGAAAAAAACATAATTCAATTATTTGATACAATAATCTCACAAAGACCCTCCCCCACCACGTATGAAAGTAAAAAGGAAGGATTGACCAATCTAGGGGTATTCAACTCGCAAATACCAATATCACTTGAGCTTAGAAAGCCATAACAAGTTGTAATGACAATGTTCAAATGAATATTTTGTGCAAAAGAAATTTTATATGGGTGACCAAACAATCCATAAAGTAGGCTAGGGTACTTATATAGTGCCCCGCTTCTATGTGTAATGGATGGTAAAGAATCTTCAAACCATGCCAAAATTGGCTAACAATAAATTTGTTGTTGAGGAAGTTTAGTTTGGGTTCACGGGTTCAATAAAGTGATTTTTTTGGTGGCTAATTTTCGCCATTTTGTGAAAAATGTTTTCAAAAAGAATATTTTGCCATAAATTTTCTATTTAAAATATTTAAGAAAAGAGGCCAAAAAACACGACAATTGCCTACAATATGATGGGGTGCTTCAGATGTTATATTTTCATATTTCGAATATCCCCAAATTTGGCTAACTATACGTGTGGACTATTGCCACTTGAGCAACATCCCAAAATTGAAAATAAAATAAAATAAAATAGGTCTAATAAGGACATTCTCTAGCATTAAGTTGTAATGTAATTTAATCCATTATTACTTTGTCTTGCATACAAAACATAACTACTACTTGGAAAAACTATGGAATGGAGGCATGTATAGGGTTTAGGCATGTTTAAAATCTTTAAACAATTTGATACCTACCCTACATAGTTGGTGCCTTCCCCCTCTCCCCCCATCTCAGCTTAAAGCAATTGGAGAAAACTTCCAAGTGTACATGGAGGGCACCTTATATATACACACATTAATAATGCCTCCTCTTCAAAATCAAAAGTAGGAGGCTTTAGAAGAGGCCTCCAACACCAACCATTTCATCCTAGGCCTCTTAAATTGATGAGGAATACCTTACCCCTAGGGCCTTACCCTACAACACTTTCTCTTCCTCTACATGTGTAACACATGCTCCATTTTATAATAATCTTCAAAGCTTGTTTGGGAGTGTTTTGGAGTGTACAACCTTTTTGCTCTTGCACGGCTCTCCACTTTGGACTTTGAACTTTTCCAAAGATTTTTGATGTAAAGACTAAAAGCTACACAACCTGAGGAAAAGTCCTATAAACCCGAAGATTCTAACTATTTGAAGATTTGTTTTGTACTCATCTCCAAGTGCTTTTCCATGGCTTGGTTGATGTTTGGTGAGTTGTTAAAATCCTTGGTAGTCTTGCTCAATGTTTTACTTTTTAGGAATTTTTGTTTGTAGCCAAAGTGGCAATCATCCATACAAAGATGTAGAAAAAAAGTGATGATTATCTATATGAAGATTTAGCCAAATCTGGTTATAAACACACACACACACACACACACACACATATTTAGTACAAATATTGAATCATCCTTCTATGTTTTGGCTACAAATGAAAAGCAAATATACGAATCTGGTGATTTTCACTTTTTCTTCTTGGAATTCAAGTGAGAACAACCTTTCTATTGCAAAAGATTTACAATTCTCTTTGCATTCGGGAAGTTTCAAAACGGAGGAATGGAGAATAATGAGTTGTCTTCCGTAGAGGCTTTCTTCACTGACTAAACCTTTCTTGTTAGCACTTTAGCCACAATCTATACAAGCCCTTAGCACCAATCTCAGTGAAGTCAATTTGATTGGGTTTCAGTTATCCGAATGCATAACATGCACTTGGCTCTACTACATAGAAGAAGAAGGGCAAATGATCGAGCACAATGGAGTTTCCCATCCAACTACCATTTATAAGTACATCATCCTCAAATGTCTAGAACACAATCACTTGTTTACATCCCTCTTTACACAAATGAAATGGTTCAATGATTGTAGAAATACCATGTGCATCGTAACCAACAACAATGTTCAAGCTTTTGCCCATAGTGGTCCACAGCTAAAACTAGTGTAAAGGCCTGAAGCTCAAAGATCAACTATGTCGGGTCTTACAAGCATAACAACTATACTGTAACTATAAATGATCTTAATGGTGACATAATTACTTATTAGAATGCTGCAACCATGTAATTACACAAGGTTTTTCTCTTTGTCAAAGGAAGCTTTTGGAACATGAAATCAAATTCCTTTTGCCTTGGACCATTGATGTGAGCATGTTAACAAACCCATTCCAAACATATCCAATTCATTACATGTGAAATCCTTCATAGGTGACTGACTATATGATATAGATAGTTAAGAGCATCACTTACATGTAAGAAAGCTCGTCTGGAAAGCTAAATCAGAATCTGATACTTGAATAGCATTGTGCATGAATGTAGTAGACAATGTTTAGCACAGCAGTGCATCCATCATAGCTTGCATTCAAGACGCTTGAAGAGCTTCATGCAGTTGGTTTTTGCTAATTTGTCTTCCTTCGTCTTGTCCACCTTCATCTGTATCTGCAGCCCCCAACACTTCCACTAACTGCTTCACGACAGGTTAGTGGCTCAAATCCTTCATACTCATGCAATCCAATTGCATTTTGCTACTGAATGAATTCCAACTTAGTTTCATGTTACATGTAACAGAAATTGATTGCAAAGATCCCCTTCATCAAATTTCATGTGAACATAACAAATCACAGCAAGTCCTCGGCATGAATTGTTTTACACAAGTATGCTGCGCACTTGTCTGATTGCACCAAATATGATTCGTGGTCATTGCATTTGCTTCTAAGACACATGACAGACCTGGCACTGTGTTAACTGCCACTAAAAAAAATTGTGTACTACGCAACCAAGAAAAAATGACTAGAGGTCATCAACTCCTCAAAAAATGACTATAGTCATACAATACAACTTGGTTTTGTACATTCCTTCGCTCTGCTGCAAAAGAAGGGAACCTCTCATGAACACGTTTCCATGCCTTGGAGTCACAGGGATATCTGACAAGGCCATCTGGACTACAGTTCAGCAACCCAATATTGATAAGAAATTCACAATTATGACTTGTGTGCGTATTCTGTCATTGTATCAATGTGGAGGACAAGTTTCAAGAATCAAATCAAATGCTGCAAAATAGCCTGTACACATGTCTATTAAGTTCCAATCCCACAAAAGAACACTTGAAGTTTGTGACTTCACAGTTTACAGAGGAAAATTTGTTGGAGAGTTAAGTGCTCAAGATCAAATCAGCAGCAACATTCAGCGTAATTGCAAGCTTCTAGAGCACATTTTCTTCCTCAGAAATGTCAAATAGGATACATTTCATGTTTCAGATCACTTAATGGCAACCCTGCAAAGTGAATTAGCAAGTTAAGAACTGAACCAACAACAAGAGGAACATCACTCTCAGCCAGTGCAAGGAACCGAACAGTAGTCACAGATAAAAGGGTTTGAGTCAGGGAGTAAACCTTCCCACATTGGAGTTGCCACAAACAGAAAATTGGTACTAGGAGGTTGGTATTCAGTATTCACTCAAGAGAGAGGAAAATGCAAGGGTGAACAATAGCACCAGTCTCACATGTTATAGTGCTCATCAACATGTATAGCAACAGCAAACCTAGGAACACAAAACTAAGAGGTAATTTACTTCAGCTTGGTTCTGCCTGCCTTGATGTCTGCTTCTCCCAATAAATGGATTTCCAAACGTGCATTTTGTTGTGCCTGACTTTGCCATCTTGTGGATCCCTTGCTATGAACATGTTGTTATAAGTTCATTCATTGCAAGGGATTATGAGGTGAGCTTACAGTGTCTGGAAATGTATGCATGCTGAGCTCATGCACTACCATGGACATGCCCAGATTAGGGTTAGGGTTTCTAGTCCAGAAGAGGACTGTGTTTCTCTCTAGCTGGTGGTAGGGTTTTTTCCATCTGCACAGAAAGAAGAGATGCACAAGAGCAAGCTTTTCTTGTTCTCCGAGGGAAGAGGATCCGAGAGAAAAGAGAATGATTGCTGTTGCTGGAAATATGGAATGAGGCATGGAAGTGATCATCATGCCAGAAGAATGGACAATTGTGCGAACTCGGAGAAGTAAGGCTCGGTCTCATCAGCGACATGCCAATTGTCCTTCCTTTCGTCCTGCAGTCTCTTCTTCAACCCCTACTGCTGCCGCCGCCTCTTCTTCTTCTTCTCTTCCTTCAAATGGTTTGAGTTCTTCAGGCAATGGAACAATGGAGAAACTCGTGGGAAAGCAAGATGGGGAGGGGGAAAGGAGGAAGATGGAGGAAGAAGAAGAGCATAAGAAGCAACTATTGGTCAAGGTCGAGAGATCTATGGAAAAGGTTCAGCATTCCGCCTTCTTCAAGAAGTTTATGGAGCAGCTCCAGGACTTAGAGCTTTTGGAGATCTTGTTAGGAACTTGTGAACAAGGAAGAACGGTAGATGAAACCGGAAGCTGCTTGAATGGAGCGACTTCTTCTTCTTCTTCTTCTACTGGGGCTTCTCCGGCAGCTCCAGAAATCCTTGACGGTAAATTTCTTCTTGCCATATGGTTTAGATGTTTGACAGTTGTGGCGATGGTTGCGCCATGCTGAAACTTTAGCTGTCTCATTAGGGTTTGGAGCTGTAGATTGCTTCTCTTCTGACCACCTAAACAAGATGCTTTTGGGCAGGTTCAAGCAGCACGGATTCAAGAGAGCACAACAGAGAGTCAATGGGGATTGACTTGGTAGTATTCGGAGTGGGTAGTATTGCGGACAGTGAAGTCTCCCGGTGCCAAATTGCCCTGGCTATGCTCCTCAAGCAGAAGTATGAATCCTTGTTCAACAAGGTTCTTGTCTACGATCCTGTTCTATCAGACTTGGAGTTTAGGGTTTTGACAACCTTAGGATGTGCACCGATGTGTCATGATGAGAATGGAAGCAGGCGAGTGCATGTACCCACAGTTTTCTACATGCCACACTGTGAAGTAGGCCTTTACAACGATGTGTTGCTTGCTAATCTGGAGCCATGGTCATGTCTGAGTCAAGTCTTGGTACTAGGGAACAGTTTCCACAAGTACCAAGAGCGATGGTCTGTATTCCCACAGCCAATGTCTCCTCGTCCTGACTGTTTGTTAGAGCTCCAGAAGAAGCATGTCAAGGAATACATTGTTGATCCTGTAAACTTTCCTCTTGTATCTGCCTTCAATGACATGAGCTGGCACTTCTTTCCCCACCACAGATGGGATTCCAAAACCTTAAACCCTGAATCCTAAACCCCAGGATGCACCTTTTGTGGAATTTCTGGTCTGCTTGCTCAGGTGCCTCCCTCTCTCTCTGTGCTTCGTGGGTGTGGTTATCTCTCTTCTTCTGTGTTCTGGTCAAACCTTAGACACCCAGCCCTGTTACAGTGTTCCAGCCAATTCTTCATTCTTTGCTCTGGCTCCTCCAGCTTGACCAGCTTTTGTTGTCCAATTTTTGTGGCTATAATCAAAATTGAGGGTAAGGTTTGAACTTGCAGAGTTTGATTGTGTTTGATGTAAACAATAGAGTTGCTCTGATCACAGTGATACTCCAGGGTTCTATTCCACTGAGTGCATTCTGGAGTTCTGGGTGTGTTTGATAACTGCATACTGGTGGAAAAATTGTTCGCACAATTGTCTCTGGTTGTCTGTAGTGGCTCATTGTTGTGATTGAACTGCAGTCCAAGATTCTTTTGCTCCTCATGTGGAGCTTCCATGCTTGATAGAATGTTAATGCAAGAAATCCTTGCAATTGGATCTCAACAATCACCATGGAATAGGCAGATTATTGCACACTGGAGGCCTTTTGAGCACACAAGACTGTGGGAATGCAAACAGGCATGCACAATATCCAATTGTGATAGATAGGTCACTATCATACATGTTACTGTTGATGGTCCCTGAACAAGTGAGAGATGGTCACTCTTGTTCGTAGTGCATGTTTTTATTGCTTCTTTAGTTTAATCCTTCCCTTCTGTGTTTCCTTCCTTCTTCTAGTCTTTGTTCTTCTCCAGTGTCCTTTCCTATGTGTTTTGTCTCTCCTCTTTGTGTCTTTCTGTTTTCTGCTGTCTCCTTGTGTTGTTGTTTGTTGCTAGCCAGTAGCATGGCTGAGTCTTCCTGTTGCTTCTTGTGATAGAGAAGTCACTATCATACATGCTACTGCTGATGGTCCCTGAACAGGTGTAAGTCTGTCACTATTGTTCATAGTGATTTCATGTTTTCTTTTTTTTGGGGTTCTTTTTTGCTTTTTATTTCTTGGTCCTTTGTTCTCTGTTTTGTCTTTCCTTCTTTGGAATCCTCTGTGGCTTTTTGAAGAAGTGTTGACCTTGCTTTTCTTTTTTCTTAATCATGAGAATGGAGATTTCTCAATTCTTATGAGAGATATTCTTCCTTCTTCCCAGTTCAGAAAGTCCTGGAAGTGTTTCTTTGACTTGAAGGAAAATTTTGAACTTTGTTCTGGCTTTCTTTCTTAATTGTGAGTATGGAGATTTCTGGATTCTCATGAGAAATATTTTGCAATCAAATTATCTAACCACGATACAGGATTCCATTATCTCTCGCAATTTTGTTTCAACCTGTCACAAAGGGCAGAAGGTATGAGCCCTTATTCAATGAGCTGTTTTATTGTTCATGTTGCTGCGGAGATGAAGAGGCTTCGAGGTTGTCAATCTGGTTGATCAATGAAGTCCCAGTTGGCAGTAGCCTTTTGCAAATAAGACGGTCTAATTTGCTAAGAGAGAGGATTCATTGGGATATCTAAAAGCTTATATGATGATGAATAGGCCTAAGCGTGTTGAATCTCCTATTCAGGAATGGATTCACTTTGATGTATATTTGCTCATCTATTTGCACTTTGTGGTATCATTGACAAAAGGATTGACCAAAATTGTCAAAAGTGTAATTCAATTGGACTATTGACGAAAATTGTCACCCCATGTGGATATTGAATCTCACAAAGTCTAGTAAAAATACACAATTTTCATGGATTCATCCAACATTTGATTCACCTTGACGGCTTGCTAGAGGCACTTGCACATGAACTTTCAAATCTAAATCTTGGGTACATATTTTAAATAGTCTAAAAATTTTCTTACTATGATCCTTTGTAGGTAATGGTTATATCATTGCTAGATGTATTGGTGGGTACCATGAATAGTAAAGTTTCCAACCTAGGCAATACTCCTTGCCAACTTGTTGCTAGAAGTGGTGGTACAAAGGGAATTTTTTTACAACTCCTACCATTATCAAAATCACATGAGGAATCCAATGAATTTTTCAATGGTTTATTTCTTCATCCCTTATTAGTTGATGTCTTATTTCCATGTTGTTGGGTTGATGTCCTATCCCTATGGTTATTTCCTATAAAGTTTTATTGCCAATCAATATACATCTCTAATCAAATATTGTCATGTGTTAACTTCTTAATCTAAGGTCATTAGCTTAGGCCACCTAACCTAAAAAAACCCATCCTAAACAACCTAACCTATGCACTAAAAAAATTTCATAGGCTAAGCAAACCATGAAGGTATCTAGATATCATGAACATTGATATCTACATATCACTCCTCACCTCTATTTAAGGGAACAAGTCCTTAACCATTGCACCACATTATTTATTTATGATAATTATTACTTATTATTAATTTATAAACAATAATATTTTTAGCTCAAGTTCACCTAATTCATCCTAAGTTGACCTAGGTTGACCTAAGCTAATTTAAACTATCTAATAACTTTACTTTGGCTATCATAAATTAACCTAAACTAACTTAAGCATTCCTAGCCTAAATGTAGGCCTATTTACCATAAATTAAGCTAACATAGAAACTAAACTTGACAAAATTAGCATAAATTAAACTCAACACAATTATTTAAGTTAAACTTGGTTGGAATTATCAAAACTTGACTAAATTAATATTAATTAGGCGAAAATAGAAAATAAATTTAACTAGAATTGGAATTTTTTTTAAAAATTAGGCAAAATTACAACATTTAAACAAAACTTGGCAAAACTAACTATTTAGGTTAAACCTGGCTACATTTGGTAAAGTTTAAATAAATTTGGTTAAATTAGGATATTTGAAAATAAAATTGGCAATTTTTTGCAAATTTTAGATAAATTAGGTTAAATTAAAGTATTGAGACAAAACTTGACAAAACTTAGATAAATTATGTTAAATTAAGGCATCAAGGATAAATTTGGCAAAACTAAGGGAAACTTAAATAAATTTTATTTGATTAAAATGTTGAAAATAAACTTCAAAAAATTTAAATAAATTAGGTTAAACTAAAGTATTGAGGCAAAATTTGGAAAAATTTAGTTAAACATGGTTATTTAGGTAAAACTTGGTTACTTAGGTTAAATTTGGTTACATTTGACAAACTTTTGATAAAATTGGCTAAACTAGGGTATTAAAATAAAGTGTGAAAAGTTGGAAAAAGTTAAATAAATTAAGTTAAAATGGGTTATTGAAAAAAACTTGGCAAAACATGGCTATTTAGGTAAAACTAGACAAAACATGGCTATTTAGGTGAAACTAGGCAAAACTTAGATAAATTAAACTAGACTAGGTTATTGAAACAAAATTTGGTAAAACTTAGTTATTTAAGTTAACCTTGGTTAAACTTGGGCAAAACTTGGCCATTTAGGTTAAATTTATTTACATTTGTTAAAAACTTAAATAAAGTAGTAGAAATTAAAATATTGAAGCTAACTTTGGTTAAACTTGGGAAAATTTTGCTAAACATAGCTACTTACATTAAACTTGGCTAGATTTGATAAAAATTAGTTATATTAGGTTAAATTAAGGTATTGTGGGTAAACTTGGTTAGATTTGATTAAACTTTTATCATATGTATAATTATGTAATCATAATTTTGACCATAGTTATGACGATGGTAGCAACTAAAGGCCACATATGACAACATGACTATGACATTAGTTGCAAAATGTTTTAGTCATAAAAACCACATTTTGGCATTGTGTAATGTTTCAGTGTATCAATTCATTACAATATGACATATTGCATGATTATTTCAACCACATTTAATTTAATTTAATTTCATTTCATTTTTACATACGATTTGGACAAAGTAGTGTTATATTTTATTTTGCACCTTCATTTGATAAAATATCAAAACATTTTTTCATAAAAAAGATGAAAAATCCAATACTTATAATGTAAAATCAAATATTTTTTAGTATAAAAATGAATATATTATATAATTTATTTTATAATTCTATTATTCATATAATATAATATAATACTTAATGCATTGTAATTAATGCAATACATCTTTTATACAAAAATACATTGATTAAATATATGTTTTAAATGTGGGGACATATAGTTTTTAAAAAAATGTTAATTTATTTTCCCAAGAAAATGTTGATTTTAAATAGGCTTATTTATAATTCATGTTATGAAAAAAAATTCTTAAAAAGACCTTGTTGTTGAAATGTATTAAATAACAAGATTCAAATGTCTTTTCATTCAAATTAATTGATATTATTATTATTATTATTTTTAGACATGTACATCTTGCAAAAACTATTTAAGCATGAAATTCTAAGTTTTTCATTTGGAAAAAATATGAAAGAAATGGTGAAAATTGATTTCAAGAAAGATTGGGATTCTTTTCAAAACATCATTGTCAAGATGTATCAAAAAACAAGATTCAAATGAATTTTCTTTCAAATTAATTGAAATTCAATTATTAAACAAATCATAGATGTGTACATCTTAGAAAAAGATTTGAATTTTTTTTTTTGCATCTAGATAAATTATGAAAAAGATAATAATGGTTAATGTTGCATTTTTAAAACATTTGACAAAATACCATAATCAATTCAATGACCATCATGATTCAAACCTCATTATTAATGCCATATGGTCAGTCGTGTATGTTGATAATATGTTAATTATGTATGGATTGCATATTGTTCATGTATACCAAACCATATATATATATAATCATATTCAAATTAATATCAATAAATTATAAATAATAATTCAAAAAATATATAAATCAATTTTACATGGAAATTTCTTATTTGATTAACTTTTAATGAATCCATTTGTTTCTAGCAACCCGTTGTTGATCACTAGAAACATGGTGAATTCATTAAGTTTTTTGTTTGATGAATTAATGATGATTTCATTTAAATGGTTAGTGAAATTCTTAGTGAGCTAGACTCACATTTCCTATTGTGCTTTAACATTTAAAAACATATTTGTTTTGTTTCATGTGAATTTGGTTAATGGCAATTGTTGATCCAAATGTAAAAAATAAATGATCTTTCATTGTTTGAAACAACATTTTTGGTGTTTGTGGGTCGAGACATTGAACATTAAACATCAATTTATTTTAATATAAAATTGTAATTTATTGAGACATTAAACACCAATTTATTTTAATATAAAATTGTAATTTATTGAGACATTAAACACCAATTTATTTTAATATAAAATTGTAATTTAT
>Ga0116227_10005783_pt1 | contig 25689 bp, 19 predicted proteins | sample S1TSphgellanicum_FD_89693 | JGI IMG/M metagenome (GOLD analysis project Ga0116227, IMG submission 89693) | Host-associated microbial communities from peat moss isolated from Minnesota, USA - S1T2_Fb - Sphagnum magellanicum MG | ecosystem: Host-associated > Plants > Peat moss > Unclassified...
ACAAAAAACAATCCAAAAGGTAAACCAATATCAAAAATTTCATGTGAGACAAAACCCATGACCCCAAACATGTTTAAAAAAGTTATGAAAATTAACAAAATTGAGGTTAAAAAAAAAAAAAAAAGTACCAAAGGAGGGGAGATGCAATTGACATTTTTTTCTCATTCAAGACCATTGTTGTCTCCTCCATACGTTGTATTGCACCACCTCACCAAATTCCCAAAAGTGCACCTCATAAAACATCCCATCAAAGTGCGCAAAGAAATAAGAAAACAAGTTGGGATTTGTTACCAATTTTTACACAAACAAAAATCAATTCACCATGTAATGCATGATTAAATGTGACAATGTTGCAAGCTTTTGATGCTAAATCATTTTGTTAAAAAACACTTAATATTGGCACAAAATTTAGAAACCACCAAGTTAAACCTGGGTTTTATTCTTTCTATACAATCTTTTGATTGTCACATAATTCAAGTTATAAGATTTGTTATACACATATTTAGAATATATTTTGTTCATTATATTCAACTAGTAGAACAACTTTAAAAATGATGAAACTATCAAAATGGATATTATATTTGCTTTTGGTAGCACAACACTATTTGGATGTAATTTTATGAAATCTTTATAAAATCTAAAGCCATTAAAGTTATCTGTAAAGTCACTCTATCTTCACCTTGTCTTTGGGCCTCCTTTCACCCCTTATTTGCTTTTTCAATGGTATCCACAAAGTAAGGAAATTTTATTAAATCTTAGTATGAAATATTGAAACTTAGCATTTAACACACAAGGTTCTAAAGTAATTATAATAGTTGTATAGGTAAGAGTAGTGAAAATATATGTAGTTGTAATGGAGGTGCTAAAGAAAGACAAGATGAAACTCAATTTACCATCAAATTTGATGGTTCATCAGTTTCACCCCTTGTTGAATGCTAATGTACTTTTTTGCAAGTTCTTTTTGAATCTCACTCTGTGTATGACCAAATTCAAGGTTCAAACATGAAACATATGCTAATACTCAAACCAAATGACAATGTATTTGAATGCAATAAAACCATTGTTTAGAAAACAAGCTCAAATTGTGAAAAAAAGAAATGTAGAAAATGACAATTCACACTAATCATATATGGAGCATGGAATGTGAAAAAGATAAACCATGGGAGTGAGGGCATGGGTAAGCAATGAGCCTTCACATTTTCTATCCACAAGAAGTTGTGTTCTTATCATTTATGTGCAAGAACACAAAGAAGGTGATAAGAACTTTTCATTTTTACATTCCTATTTAATAAGTAAAATTTTGTTACATCTTTGTTAGAAGTTAACAACCCCTTTGTGAGTGTAGTCACTGATGAACTCTAATAAGTCTCAAGACATCATTTATCTATTGCCAAGCCTTACATACAAATCTTGCAATATGAGGTAAGTTGTGGGAGTCATGTCATTTTTAAGTCTTTTTGAATGCAGATTGTAGATTTTGTACATCAATGATTGAATCACACAATATGATCTTGTCATTTAGTTTGGGTGGGGGGTTGCATGATGCTAAATTGTGAAGCCGGAAGGGCTCATTATGTAAATGATTGGGTTCTCAAGATTATAGAGGTTTTAAAGTACTTTGCACTTGTTGGTATTCAAGAAACCACAAAAGCCCAAGCAAGGATGAACAAGAAGGTGAAAGGCTTTGTCTTTACATGGAATTCCAAGGACTTGTCCTCCAACAAATAAGGATATGTGAAGCATATAAGCTCAAGCAAGGTTTATTCCATGCATAAGTGGTAAGACTAATCATTTCAATGATTCTCAACTTGGACAAAGGAGTGATGCATTTAGTAATGAACATTATGGATGAATTGTTCATACAATTGGTAAAGATAAGATCTTCATCATACTAGAACGGTCTTTCTACTCAAACGAGTGATCCTAGAGGATTGGTCTATACCAATGCACACCACAAGTCTTTCATTGAAAAATGTGATTCAACACAGTTTACCTTTCTTGATGGGCACTTGTCGTGTAGTAGCATTTTACTTGCTGCTGCATGTAATATGTTTCAGTTGTCTATAGCCTAGTAGGATTTACATGTTTAGTCTGTTGTGCCAGCAATTAACTGATGAACATAATCAGAAGCGTCTGAACTGTGGTGTGGAGCTAAATTATTATTCCAATCTCACTGGAATAGTTGGTGCAGGAGAAATGCAGTTTTGCTTCTTTGGAGACCAACAAGCATGATTTATCTTGAAAGTTGCATAGTTCATGGCAGGTCCAAACAATGCTAAAAGAAGTTGAAGCTCCTGACCACATGATTGCAGAGAACCATCTCAATCTGCATCAGTTTTCAGTTGTAGATGTTGGAAGACATATGAACTATGGTGTATCAATGGATGATTCCATGAGCCTATCAGCCCACACTTTCTTTTGGTTTCCTTGCAGATGTAATCAGTCAAAGAAAAGATGGGGATGTTACACAATCTTGCAGCACTTTGGAAGTACAAGTTCCAAAGTTGTCATCACCTTTTTTTCTAGAGAATGAATAGTCCAATGCTCTCTCCTAGTTGAAAGGACACTCTTCTGTAAACTCAAACATGTCATTTGCTGAATCACTTTGGACATTACACAACAGCATGTACAAAGGGCCATGCAATACAGTTGATGAGCAAGTGGGAAACCATTAGGTACCCCCACTAATACTCATGGATTACTCCCAGAAACACCAAAACCTTGAGTATGTACTAACCCTATACATCCAGTATACCACTGTGTCTCACCCACAGTGAATTGTTTGACTGGAGAAGCAACCAAAGGTGTGCATACACCTTAGATTGTCCCTGACAGCCAAAAAGGAAGCTTGAAAGCTATCTCCAAACAACACTTCATAGATATATATGTACATGTTCAATGCTGCTATAACTTATAACCTGTTGGCATCTTGGGTCACCATTGAGACTAAAGCTTTCTTACAAGGTATCAAAGTAGCTTCTCACAACAACTGATTCCAGTGCAGGATCTAGTGAAATAACTGCATGTGGAATTTGCTGTATTCATAGTCTCTTTGCAAATCCATTGAATTGCCAGAGTTCTGAAGATTTGTTCATGAACCTGTCAAGTGCAGAGTCTTTCAGAACACTTAAGGCTCCAAAACAGCTGGATATCCACTCCAATGCATCAAGGGCTGATGGGTAAGGATGCCACAAGTGTGCAACCCTTCAGTGCTCTTTATGCTCGAAAAGTCCATTTGGCCCTGGCAGACAATGAATCAGGTAGGTTGTCAGCGTGTATCAAAATCACAGAATCAAATGTATCTTCCATGCCATAATCCTGTAAGAAGGAACCCTATCATGTTCAGTACGACAAATATGGGAAGTGTGGAGATCTCCAAGCTGGGCTCCTTTCTTTGCTGAAGGGGCCACCTTCACTCGTCCCTTCAGTTAATCTTGATGAACAAAACTCAGACCGAAAGAGGAACATGCAAAATTCAGTTTGGCCATTAAAGACATGCAAAATTCAGACCGAAAGAGGAACAGAAAAAGGCCTGCATGTCTCAAAATGATCCAAACGTATTGAATGTTCCTACCTGTGAGAGAGAACAGAGGAAAAAAAAAACACTCAAGGTCACGAAATTGTACCCCATGGAAATTCCTTGTTCCGGATGTGCAAGTAGGAATACTCCTGCCACACCAAAGAAAATCACACTTTTCAGTGCACTGTTGAATTTGGTGGTTAGCTCTACAGCTGGATGGATGGATTTCAAAGCTCTTCAGAGGCTTATTATGAAAATTTCCAGAAATCCAAATTGCAGGAGTGTTGGAGCAGCACTACCGGATGTTCAGAAGCTTCGTGGTGTTGCTCGCCAGAGAGGTTGTATATGGCCAGAGCAGTACAAGCTATAATTGCCGCAATACTGATGTTACGCCACTTCTGCATCTCCTCTGCAGCAGCACCCCGCATCACAAAAACCCGTTATTAACCCACTTACCTACATCAACAGATCATCATCTAAGAAGGAAAAACAAAAGAGAGGCATTCTTAAAAGTACAAAACTTTAAGAAACCTCTGTGGGGAAAGGAAGGACTATGGAAATTATTAGTAGACCGACCAGCATCGTCATGTTCGTGGGCTGTGGCGAAGAAGCGAGTGAAGACCGCTGAAGGCCGTGCAGCAGGCGCATGAGACCTCGCAGAAACTCTGAATATGGCGGATGAAATCAGGGAATTCGATCTCAGAAAACCCGCCATGGCTGATGAGCAGCTCAAGTTCTACTACTTTTATGTCGTTTGTGCCTGTCACAATGTTTCAAGTTTCAACCCTTCTTCTTCTTCCTTGTCTACTTCATCATCTTCCCCTCATCTGGCATTAGATGGAATAGAAAGAGAGTTTAGCACAGAATTGGAATTTGGTTTTTCTCTTCTCCAGTCCTACGAGTGTAGGACTAGAAAAGGACTAGGCTAGAGAGCAATGTTTTATTTAGGAATTTTTTTCTGCAGCCAAAGTGGCAATCCTCCATTGGAAGGTGTAGAAAAAAGTGGCAATTAACCCGAGGAAGTTTAAGCCAAAACTAGGTATAAAATAACAACTATGAAATACAAAATTTTAATCATCCTACTAGCTATATTTTTTTGCTACATGCAGAAAACCAAATACTACAATATGTTCCCTAGGTTCTCAATGTGTTCCCCAAGGGTGTTCCCAATAGCACCTCAGTTGAATCTCATATGTTTTGCCCAAAATCCTCCCCTTCTCACCTATATAGCTGGGCCAAAGGAAAGGCACTCTATCTTTCTATAGAATCATCTATTGTGGAGAGCTTCCATAGTTTCAACTTTTTTTTGTGATGGGCCAATCAAATTGGCTCATTGCCACCAAAAAAAAAAGGTTGAACTTGTTAGGCAACCCCAACTAATTAATATGAAACAGAATAAGTTCAAGTTGGTAATTGGAACCCTAAAAGCATGTGCATCGTCTTTTAATTTTAGATTTTTAACTTCACCTTTTGGCGAAATTTTGCCAGTATAGAAAAGGCAGTTTGGTCTTGATTCTGACTCCTAGCTTGCCCCATGGTCTCATCTTGCTCCATTCTGGTTCCTAGAGCTGGAATTGGCCAAACCCTGCACTGTCCAGGCCTTAACAGCAGTTAGGACTAACAGAATCAACAAGGCTTGCCCCTTAGGGCTACAGCCACATTGATTGGACTAATTCAACATGGAATTAGTCCATTAAAGGGGAGAATAAAGACCTGCAGCTGTTATCGTAAAGCACTTGGTAAACATTTGTAGTGTATGCAGAGGGCACCTTATATCCATCAACTTCGCTCCTAAAAATTGGGAGGGATATTATGCCTACTCAAAGATGGGAGGAAAATTATGCCTACTTGTAGGTGTAAGAACCCTCCCACTACTGAGGAATAGGTATAAGAACCTTACCATTCATACACCTTTCGATCTATATAGGTTTGATTCATGATAAATTTTGCCTTGTGTGTTACGATAGGTAAAGCCCTAGGGTGAGGGACATTCCCAAAATGTGGGGTCGAACTTGGCTATTGCCTTGTCCTAGGCCCCTTATTTTGAGAATGCCCCCACCCTAGGGCGTTACCCTACACTTAAAACTCTGGGGGCTTACAAGGTGAAGGGTTGTAAAAGTAAAATTAAGGCACAATTGAACAAACTGACTACCATATTCTGGTCTTTCTCTTCTTTTTACAATATTCTCTTCATTTGTGGGACCATGTTATACATCCATGCAAAAGTATATGCTAAGTAGAGGATTCTAAGCAATAAATTAAGGCACAGTTGATTGAGCTAACTATTAAGTGTCGTCTTCTTCTTTTCACTTGCGGGACCATCTTAGAAATCCATGCAAAAGTATTATTAATATATACAAAACATACTATTTTTTGAGTTGTGAAACTGATAACCCCAAAAAGGCAGAAGAGGGTTTTCCAATTGGTGCAAGACCACACTAGGTAGCTAGTGGTTTTACTTAGACTAGGTATGCATGTCATAAGTGGCGTCAATACACTTTTGTCTACTTGTTCCATGTAAGTATATTGGGGGTTATATATGAGGTTCATCTGTAGGGTAAAAGTCACTGGGTAGGTGCATTCTCAAAATAAGAGGCCTAGCAAGAGGGGTAGTGAAGTCTTGGCCTTCATTTTGGGGATGTTTGCCACTGGTGGGCTTTACCCAGCAAGAAGCTCAATACGAAAGCTATCATGAACCTAAACATGCGCAAATCACAAGGTGTAGGAAGGGAAGGGCTCTTATGCCCACTTTTATAAGAGAGGGAGGGATTTTCCTTAAGATTGCCCAATTTAGAAGTATTCACATCAAACATAAAAACATGTTAGTCCCCATAGTGGCCCATCTAAAAGAGGATGACTTTGTGCAAAGCATATGGGTCAAGTGAGATGCAAATGGGAATACATTGAGAAACATTGGAAATTTGGGGAACAATTGGGAACCCATTGGGAACTTGATTGGGTAATCATGGAAACTTGATGTAAACAACAAAAATTCTAAAAATCCAACACCCTCTCCAAAAGGAAAAAAAAAATCTGGGCCTCTTAAGAAAAAACTCACATCCTCTCCCCCTTCCAAAAGAAAAAGATCCTAGTCCACTGGGGTGCATGCTGCATCTCCTCATTGGCTGAGCAGGATGTTGATTCTTAAATTTGTTAGCCATCATTTTTGCCCCCACACTAATGCCACAGGCAATAATTGGGACGTAAAGCAGAGCAAAATTTTATTTTCTTTGTATTTTTTAATCCCTTGCCTGCCCTAAAAAGACCTGTTTCATGGACAACCTAGAGGAGAGGACCCTTCCCCTATACATAATGTGTTGTGTGCTGGTTCGCCATGCACCATACTCTGACCTAGACACAATTCTTGGCAGCCAATGAGGTGATCCAGCACACACCATGTTCCAGAATTCACTGGCAAAATAGAATAGAGACCAATGCGTGTCCTTCGGTTGTGCATATTTTCCCACCAAGGTTTTTTTGAATTGAAAAGCTGGGGTTTGTTTTGCGAAATGAGAGTAGGCTATTCTTAAACTTGCATGAGCTCTTTCAAATGGAATTCTTAGGTCACATGGAAATGAATAGTGTTGTTACTCACAATCCATTTGAACCCAAAGCCTCATCTTGGCTTATATGTGAACAAGATGTCTGACTTAATGAGAAGTTTCTTTTTCTTTTCTTTCCATCTAGTGCAGCAGCTTCTGGAGGCCACACAGAGAAGCTTTGGCAGGAGTTCTTTTCAGATACTTAGCAGTGGTGGGACAATAGGTCAGGGAAGGTAGAGGAATTCTATCCTGTCATCATTGTATTGATGAAGGAACTTAGCTCTTGTAGAAGTCAATATATCTCTCTAATTCTATGTTTGTTCAGGTGCTCACTGCATGTGCTAGCTTACAGGCACTTGAAGAAGGTAGGGATGCTCATGAACAGGTCATTCAAAGTGGTTGCAACTCAGATGTCTTTGTGTTCACTATCCTTGTTGACATGTATGCCAAATGGGAGCATGGAGGATGCTGGGAGAGTGTTCAACAAGATGCCGTCACAAAATGTTATCTCTTGGACAACCATGATATTGGTACTTGTGAAATGTTGACAAGGGCTGAAGGCATTGGAATTATTCTGACAAATGCATCAGGAAGGTGTGCAGCCAGACCCTAATACTTTTGTGCAGGTGCTTAATAGCCATGCCAGTGTAGTTGCACTTGAAGATGCTCACGAGCAGATAATTCAAAGTGGCTGTGAGTCTGATGTCTTTGTTGCAAATAGCCATGTTGACATATATGCCAAGTGTGGGAGCATTGAGGATGCTTGGAGAGTGAACTCAACAAGATGGCCTCATGAAATTTGGTCTCTTGGAATGCCCTGAAATTTGGATATGTGAAATGCAGGCAATGACAGAATGTATTGGAACTGGTACAATGGCAAGGTGTGCGACCAAACCATGTCACTTTCGTGGGGTGTTCAATGCATGTGTCAATATAGTGGCACTTGAGAAGTGCAGGCATGCTTATGAGCAAATCATTCAAAGTGGTTGTGAGTAAGATGTCATTATGGGGAATAGCCTTGTGGACATGTTTGCCAAATGTGGGAGCATTGAGGATGCTCGGAGAGTGTGTAACAATATGGCCTTGCCAGATGTGGTCTCTTGGAAAGCCATGCTTGGAGGATTTGCATGGTAAGGAAGCTCTTGAACATTTTGAACATGTGTGACAAAGGTCTAGGACCAGATGATGTGACTTTTGTCTGGTTTCTTTTAGCTTGTAGCCATGCAGGCCCAGTGGGTGAAGATCGGGCTGTTTTGACTCCACTGGCTTAGTTTATGAGATATCCCCAACACCTGAACTCTCCACCTGCATAGTTGACTTGCTTTGCTCGACAGTGCTGGTCATTTGCACAAGGCTGAGGATACGATCTAGACAATGCATCTCAAATCAAATATGTCTCTGTGGAAGGAATTGTTCGATGCTTACAGAATCCATGGTGGTGAATTCATGGTGATGTGGAGATGGGAGAGTGTGTAACAGAATTGAACCCTGAAAATTTTGCAGGTTATGTGCTGCTATCAAACACCCATGCTACTACTGGCACCTGGGATCTAAGAGAAAATGTTCAACAACTGAGAAAGAAAAGGGGTGTGAAGAAACCAGCACAATCACATGTGGATGGAAGTGAAGAACGAGGTCATACATTTGTAGTAGTCACTGATCAAGACCATCAGAATGAGTGAAATCCATGCAGAACTGAAAACATTGTCAGGACAGATGCTTGACACAGAGTATTTGCCAGATACAAAGTTTTGTGCTTCATGATGTGGGTGAACAAGAGAAGGTATCTCATTTGCATTACCATAGTGAAAAACTGGCGATTGCATATGGACTTATCAACACACCTCCTGGCAGTCCACTCTGCATGTTCAAGAAGATGGAGGTCCCTGGGAATTACCAAACTTCCACAAACCCTAAACCCTTTTTTCATGCTTTGGGATTATAATTATATAGTTTTATCTCTTGTACTAGGGTTAAACATTTCAAGGCTAGTGCTTGAGTTGTATTGGCGTCAAGAGTGCCCAAATCCTAGACATCTTATACCTATCTGGGAAATTGGAAAATTTTCTACGGACGTTCCAAGTGTAAATCAAGCGTTATCAATTCAAAACTTAGAATCTTCCCCAAGCTTCAAAATCCAAGCATCTGCCAATAAGTCGAGTCCATGAGTCTTTAACAATCTACGTGCAAAGCAAACGGAAAAAGTCTATGAGGGAAGCTGTACCATCAGTAGGTAGTACGAAGGGATTTGCATTTGCAAATCAATCAACTCCATGTAGTTTAACAATCCACGTGCAAACCAAACGGGAAAAGCCTCTGAGGGAAGCTGTACCAACGCTAGGAAGTAGGAAAGGATTTGCATTTGCAAATCAATCAACTCCAAGTAGATTAACACCCGTACGTGGAAACTGGAAACCTAAAGTGAAAAAAAATCCATGCCCAGGTATGAAAGGTGTCAACGCATTATATCCTACAATAGAAAACTAGAGGCATTCAGCAGTACCTCCAAACTCTTATCGATCTATGAAGGAAGGTGTTTGTTTTGTTTTGTAGTTACGAGATCCACTGAACCTGGATGCTTCAGATCGGATTCTTGGTGTCTTTGGAAAGCTCTCCATGAGGAATGGTGCATGGGCTTGGCTCCATGACGTTTGGACTTGCGGTGCAAAAGTTCTTGAGTATTGAATGATTTTTTCACTGAAAATTAAATTAAATCGTTGCTGAAATTTTTGGAGGAATTGGAGTGTGCCTTTGGTGTTGTTGGAAAGATTTCGATGAGCATGATTTTATGGAATTTGTTTGGTAAGTTTTGGATTCAGAATGTGGGAGATATTGGTTTGTAAGGGATTTCTGCCGCTGAAAATTCAAAGAAATTCGAAAAAATCAGGTTTTGGAAAGGAAAAATCAGTTGAGGACATGGTAACACTTGGGCCAACGGGCACAGGCCACACTATTTACTATAAAATTCTAGTCGGTTTGAAGTGCAACCATACCATAAACGTGAGCACAAATGGCTACCTAAATAAGGTGAGTGGGTAAAGTGTGGGGTAATGCCGAGGACCAGGGTGTTACTGAATTGAATGCCTACCTGAGGTCGAGCTTAGGGGTGCTTAGTTCCAGAACGCTGTGCTGGGAGGCGGTTGTTATTACTGAGCATAAAAACATGTCGCAAAATTCTGATCCTAATTCTTTTCCAAAAGAAAAAGAGAAACAAGACAAGCATTTTGAAAATCAAAATGAGTAGGCATTACTAACTCTTGGTGGAGATAAGATTGTGCTCTATGTAATTTCTGACAGGTTTTTACCAGTGTTGGCTGGGTATCTATTTTCAGGCATACCAGGGGGCAGGGCATTAAAATAATCCATTTGTGAAGCTTGAAGGGCCTGGGTATAGGAATGTTTTTTTTCAGCAAACTCATGCCCTCCAAGCATAGACACAAGTCCATTTTATTTTCCCACAAGGGCATGGGTAATGAGTATGATAATGAGTGATGCCAACTGGACACCAACCTAAGCATGTGCATAAAGAGTACATTCATAATTCACATCATGTTCAAGAAAAAAATACACATGTTGAGTCAAAGATGTGTGTAAATATATTGGGGCATGTGCATAAAAGAACACATTCATAATTCACATCATTTTCAAGAAAAATACATGTGTTTAACTTAAAGATGTGTGAATGTGAAAGTATCACACACAACTTACAAAAAAATGTTTGAACTTTTACCATAATTATGGACTTTGGAAAAGTCAAAAAATAATGAATTTTGAAAGTTTAAAGATAAATAGACTAACATCTTCAACTTGGTGGGCACCAAACAAAATGTTGAAATGACAAAATATTTATTAAATTAATGAAAGATAGAACATTTGCATAATTTGATTAACTATTGTTGATAAAAAAAATCAACAAATTACAAGTATGAGAAATAGAACATTTGCACAATTTGATTTGTTTTTAATTCAACAATGCGGTTGTAAGGTTGTTGTTTCTAGGAAAGAATTTGCAACCTTAAACCATAACCTCAAACCTTTTAAACTTTAAAAGATTTCTATATGTTGAATGGTACACCACATCCAAACCAAAATATGATTCACCTATAACAACACAATTTTTTTTGACATTGGTGGCCATTAAGAGCTTAATTTAGAAAAGAGACAAAGTCTTGAAAATTTTAATAAAAAATGCAAGTTATAACATGACAATTTTGATCTTTGTTGGGTAAAATGCCTTCAACACAAAAAAAATGAAATGCAACAGTATACACAAAGAAATTGTATTTATTATTACATTCCGTTTTTTTGTGTTAAAGACAAACATAATATATATAGACACCTAGAAATAAATAAATAAATTATACTATGATTTTTATTCTATTTTGAAATTCATATTTGAATTATATTGATTTTTTTTTAAAAACATACAAACATAATATTCACACGAAACACATACACAAAGCAACATAAACACTTACATTCATACCCACAAAAAAAAACACACATTAAGTCTTCCACACAAAAAATAATCCAAACGAATATTTTTTAAAAACCCATATCCAAACAAACCACATATCCAAACTATTTTTATCTTGAAAATTGCCATATGTACCACACACCAAAATATTTGTGTCAACCTACATGTGATGACTTACAACTTTATGTATTATTTTCAACACATTTTTTTAATACTATAAACAATAAAAAACACAAACAAATGTACATATGTCCACATAGATATATATACAAACATATGCAACCACACATCCATACATACATATACATCTATACATGGATACAACCTAGGCCACATATAAATAAACAAATATCATACAATTTACATATTGACAATGATTTAATTAATCCAAATGCAAATTTGATTTAAACTATGAATTAGGACATATTAGTACAACAATGATTTCTAAGAGAAATATGACATGAAATATTGCCATAGTAATAGAAAAAAATTATGTAACTGCTTATTCAACCTTATAAATCAACTTTCGACACTAAACCCTATAATTCATCTTTAAACCATAAACCTAAGTTCTATACATTAAACTCTATAAACATTAAATAAACATTTCAAATATTAACCATTTTCATAAGTAGGATTAGTATGTGTCTAATTAGGTAGATAGATAAGTACACATGCCTACTAACTTATGTTTTTGAATGTTCATACCTACTTATGTAAACTATAGGTAAATCATAAAATTGTCTTCATATGTAGGTAGATAGTAGGTAGGAAGATAAATAAACAAAATATAGGGAGATGGTTATAGGTAAGTAGGTAGGTAGATGGTAGGTAAGTAAATAAGTAGGTAGGACATAGGTAGGTAGATGGTACTATAATGCATCTATAATTTGTGATTATAATTACATGTTTGGATGGAAAAGTAAAATAAAAGTGCACATTTTTCATCCAATATTGTGAATGGATCCTTGGATGGATGAAAACCTAGATGTTTTTACAATTAGTCATAGTTGTTTTGGTAACTAGAACCAATAATTTGTCCATTTAGAATATTTTGATGATTAAAACATATGTGACATCTTTGGAATTACAATAATTGTTTGATAATCAACTTGTGTCTATTTTTTATTTATTAGTTTTCATGTTATTGACGTGGATAGTGCAAATTATTATATATTTTTACTAAATATGTTTGAGTTATGATTTATTTATTAATATTATATATGATGATTATTTAATTACATATTATACATTTAAATTAAATTTTATCTGTAAAATTACAACTTATTATAATCATAATCAAATATGATTTTTAAAAATCAAATAGAGGTTTAAGATGTTTAAGAAAGATATCATTTATTTGATCATAAGACTTTTACCATTTGGAAGTTGAAAAATGAAAGAAAAACTTTCATTTGGGGGCCACCAAATGATGCAACAATAAATATATCTTGTTTATCGAGAACATGGGTTCAAGGAGTAGATTTTTTACTAGCTTGTGCATAGTGAAGTTACTGTCTTGCTTAAGTTTACATCGATAATAATATGGTTCATAACGACCAATTGAATGAAACTATTGATGTTTGCATGTATTTGGTGTGCTTGTATTTGTGGTGTTTCTCTCCTTTTGCTCTTTCAATGTTTCAATGCTTGGAAGAGGATGTGCAACACAAAGGCCCACACTAGCTTGGCACCATGGTGTCTAATAAGTCCAATATGACCAAGGCCTATTTGAAAAGGTTTCAAATCAAGTACATGCACATGCAAGCTAGGAAAATTGATTATTAGGTTATAATACGTCTAACCATTCGAGATGAGAACAAGTAGAACACCCCGAAGTATCGTTATGTTGTCAAATTTATCAATTAATTCAAAGATATTGTGGCTCAAATAACCTCATATGCCACTAAGATTTGTTGGTAACATGAATAGGTTATGACCCTTAGCTATCAGAAGGCCTGAAGCATGCCCAGTCTTGGCATTAATTATGCTACCATGCTACCAAGGTGCCGTTATGAATGGAACATGCAATGCAAAATCCTGCAACTATTTTTTCAACATATTAGGCGACAAAATGGTCACCCCAAATTGAACTCCAACTCTGTGTTTTTTCCATTGTAAATAAAAATGAATTACAATGAAGAAGAACTATTAGATGACAACATTATCAACCCAATACCAATTTTACAAAGTTCTCTTCTAGATCATCAAAGTACTTTGGGCAACCAAGGCATTACTATTTCCAAGCTTCTACTTAGCTTCTCCTTCTCTACACCCACTAACGCCTACACTTGTTTTAATGGATGTAACTACGATCTCCTTCCACATTCCATACTCATGTTGGCCACCAAGTGGTGTAACTACTAATGAAAATCTTTATAATTTTCATGTGAATGGAAATTAGACTACCTATTTTGTATTTTTTAAAATTTTGCACACATGTAGGCAAAATTATTTATGATGATTTATTAACTCAAAAACCCATAAATTATAACAAATTTTGCTTAATGATGTGTTGTCATCCCATTTGTATCATGTCATGCATGTTTGTTCTAATTTTTACACCAAACATAAATAGCATAATACAATGCAATATTAACATTAATAATCTATAATTTTGATGATAATAACAACTGGATAAATTGGTTTGAAATCTCCAAAATCTTAATCATAAAGCTCAATGACAATAAAACAGAACTAAGTTCAAAGATGCAAGTTATTATATATGCAATGAATTAAAAATACTCATGCATTGCCAATTTTATATGTATATTATATATGTACTCACACATGTATTGGTGTTTAATTGATGAAGCATAGAGTGACAAATAAAATCCATGAATTTTGAAATTAATATTATGTTTTGTGTTTAGACTTATAATTGCACACACCAATGATGTCAAGTTAAAATACAAAAAATTGTGCAATAATTATATTAGAAAAAAAACTCAAATCGTGTCCAATATAATAGCATCTTAAAACAAAATTTCAAGTTTGGTAGAAGACTTATTCCCACCACATTGTGATTAGTGAAATAATATTCAAGGGCGAACTTGGCAATGTGGAACCCAATGTACTTAATAACAAAACATAAAGTAAATCAATCAAGTGATTTACATTGATGTACAATTAAAATGGAAAAATAACATTTAATTGCTTTACATATAATTTACTTGAACATTGTTATAATCCATAAATGTCATGATTCTCCCAATGAATACAAAATAATGATCATTGTAGAATATTAGTATTATTCTTGTAACATTGAGATTTTATTTTTTCTTATTTCCACTTAGTGGTAAATTGGGAAATTATACCAACAAATTAATTGTGAATCATTTATAAGAACAATGTTGAACTTTGTCGAACTCAACATTTAAACCCGTTTCCACAAAAAAATGTAAATATTAAAATTTTAAATTAACTTCATAATAATATAATTATGGAAATAAATAAGGACCATGGAAATGAAATTGAACTCCAATATATTAATCCCAACTTAATATATGTTTTTGTATATTAAACTCCATTTATATGTAATGTTGTAACAATTCATCATTGTGTGGATTTGCATGATGATTTATTCAAATAATTTTGACAAATTTCAAAAGATCATTTGGGTACTTTTTTACTTCAAAAACAATTCTCAATTTTACAATACAACATTATTAATTAGCCTTACATTGCACAAAAACTTTTATTTGTAAAGTGTTTTTCAATTGATGCTCAAATTTTGTCCATTAAAAAAATATTCTAAATTTTTTACAAGAATATTATCAACTTTTTATTGATTATAAAGGCCCATGTTTATATAATTGATTCTTAATACCAGGGAAATTATTGTGCGAATAAAATTATTCCAAAAAATAAGATTAATATGCACCTAAATAATACAACAAACTAGTTAGCAACCAATATTGAAACTATGTTATGAAATGTTTATTAAAGTTGATAATTAATAACAATGATGGTTGGTTATTGCATATAGATCTTGTAAACTAGTTAAGCCTTGAATTTAAATGTCCAAAATTTAAATGAATGAAATAGGGTTAAAACCTTGTTGTCCATATAACATCATTTTAATACCCCAATCTGGAAAAAAGGCGAGAAGGAGCATTTCAACTTGTGAAAATCTTGACTTAGGGTTTTCAAGCATCTTTCTCTTAGAAGGAAGTCTTCAACTTTTGGAAGTCGCAAGTTAGGGTTTCTAAAGGTCTTTTTTTTGTTTCATGTCAATGTGTTCAACTGTTTCCTTATCTACTCTTTTCAAGTAATTATTCCCTGACCATAGTTTTGTTTGTCTCCATGTTATCTCTTCTTGAATTACTCCCCTTATTTCATGACACCAAGTTTTTTCATTTCATCTTTTTATTTGTATCATTGTCATCTATTTCTTTTTTTCAATTTCAAGAACTTTGAACATGGCCTTCCACACTGGAGCATCCAAAAGGTGCAAAAGCTCAAAATGTTATGTCACGTCCAAAAGTTGTGAAAGCAAGTAATCTTGAGAGACGATTTGGGCAGTCATTATATCATCCACCTCACCAAATCATGAAAACAACAACTTTGTGAGAAAACAATCTAGCAGTTGCCAAATCGTTTTCTCATGAAGGTTTCATTTTCGTGATTTGGTGACTACTAGATTGTGATATCAAAACAGATCGAGAAAATGACATGGTAGTCGCCATGTTGTCCTTTCACTACCCTCGTGAAAAATGACTTAGTGGCCACTAGGTCGTCCTTTCATTACCCTTGTGAGAAAATGACCTAACGGTTGCCAAATCGTCCCCTTGTTACCCTTGCAAGAAAATAACATGGCTACCGAGTTGTCCCCTCATTACCCTTGTGAGAAAACAAATTAGCAGTTGCTAGGTTCTCCCCTCATTACCCTTGTGAGGAAACAACTTAATGGCCACTAGGTCGTCCTCTTGCTACCTTCGAAAAAAAAAGACCTAGCAGTCGTTGACAACCGCCGAGCCATCTTTCGCTAACCTCACAAGGAAATGTTTTCCAATATATTAGATATTTTAAGGAATGATAAAAATACATAAAGAAAAATACTCCAATTGGTTGTATTTTTTCGATCAAAATAACAAATACCTTGTAGCTCTCTACAATATCGTTGAATGACAAATGATAACATTTGAATTGACTTCATTAATTAAAGACAATTGGTTGATTTTTGTATCCTAGGTTCTTAGCTGAATATAATTAAACATTCTATTTCAGGATTGACAAAAATCATGGAAGCATTGAATTATGGAAATTTAGTTGATTTGTGGGAGTCATAGGACTATCGTGGAAAACTTCACATAGACTATGGTGTTTGTTTAGACCCATCTACTACTTCTATCTATGGGGCCTAGGAACCAGAGGAGTGCATCATTGTCTCACCGAAGACTATATTCTTTTCTTACCAAGAATAAGCACTTTTTAACCCAACTCCAACGTTGCAAATTTTAGATCAATTGTAGGAAAAAACTATTTCTAGCCATTAAGCCAAGTGATTTTTAGATTGGAGCATATTGGAAATGAAACTATCAATAATCTTACTACAAAGAAGGTGGTTTGTCCGCATTTAATCCAAAATGTTGGCACATTTAGAAAGCACCATTATTAGGTTTTTACCCAAAGCTTCCTTGAGTTTTGGGGGGTGAGTATAGCAAAGGTAGTAAGTCTTTTAGTGTTAATGAAGACGATGTGGCAAGTTTGCCTAATTTAAAAGACATGTGCCAAACAAAACTTCCGCAAATAAAGCATATCATTTGGCATGGAAAGGAATTTGATCTTCTAAATCCTGAAGGTGTTCTCCTCACGAAAGGTTATGTGATGGTATTTGATCGGAAGGAAATAATTTTGGATGAAATTCTTGGACATGATCATGTTAGCTTGACCATTCTCTACTGTCTTGGAGACATCTTAGTGGTAATGACTATTTGGAAATGGTTGTTAACTTAAACAACTATGGAGGAATTTTCACTGAAAAAGCTTTTGCTTTCATACAATGAAAGCTATGTACCTAAAGTGGATGTGGAGGGAATAATTGGTGTGAAAAAATGAAATATGGCTTCAGTAAAAGAAAATAAAAGGAGATCATCTCCATAAATTTCATTTCGAAGGTAGAGAAGGTGTTGAGTGAGGAATCTTGTCATGGAGTAAGGGCAGCGATGTGTTGTTCGCTAAACTACTATCAACATTTCCTTCACCAAATGACAAGAACTCTTAAACACAAATTTGGCATGATTACAATCTATTCTTTGATGCAATCTTCTTGGAATATCCAATGTGTGGGTAGATTTTTCCTCAAACATTTCAAAAGAGGGATGTTTGTGAAACTACTTGGCAAAATCATGGGGACTTCTAGGTCAACTTACTTGAGTTATAAGCAGGAAAGCAAATGAGGGCATAGGATTTTGCCACATTGAAATAAAGGGAATCAAAAGTAGCAAGCCTCAATAATACATGCCAAATCAAACATTAAGTCCTTGATTGAGCAATGTGATGATATAATGTTGCATCGAATGAAGGGAATCGGAGATGGGAAACAACATGTCCATCTCCTTGGATCTCCAAGTATCTTCTAGATACTTGGAAGACAATGTGAAAACATAGTGACCAAGTTAACATGGAATGATTCATTTTCGTTGTGTTATATGAAGACTTGTTATGCTTCTTAATTAAGGCATCATCAGGTGGTTACCATATAAGGTAATGGTGTGCTCATTATTGTTTCATTCAATTTTATTTTTTAAAGTTGGTTTTTCATGGAGTTTTATAATCCTTCAATGTCTTGATAGTTTTTCAATCCGGTGCCCACCAAGTTTATAGAATAACATGGCCTTAATTAAAGTTGCAATAAATATCTAATGTTCTTATTTGTCATTTTAATATTTGGTTTCTCCTCACGTTTGCAGATTAGTAAGGAATTGCAAGTTGTAAACATTCTGTAATTTGCTATGAACTAGTTGAGAAAAAAAAACATTTGAATGTGGATGTGCAGAAGAAAGGATTTGTTTTTGCCAAATGTACCATTTATGAATCCTTGAAGGATTTGATATCCAAAGTAGGAAAAAACAACCCTTGTGTGAAGGAGCATGAAATTAAATTGAAGAAACACAACATTCACCAAGAATCTTGTCAACATTTATATCACACTTGGAAAACTAAATCTATGTTATCTAATGAAGATTTTTTATGTGTAATTCATGATAAAATGGACCATTCTAAAACAGCTTTGCTTCAACTTTAAATGAAGAACAAAATGGTGTCCAAGCTAGGGCAGGTGCTAGTGACATTGACTAGAATTATTGCTCATGGACATGGGGATGAAGCCTTTGCTTAATATTCTAATGAGATTTGGCCCAATGATCCTAATTTCATGATTGAGTCACTTTTGCGCTTGTTTCGTAGTTTTGAAAAGGAACAAGTTAAGGAATTAGGGGTTTTGTTTGAGTTTAAACCCCAAACGCATGTTTCCAACAAATTTTGCAAGGAAGTTCTTGTTGTTTGAATGCATGAAAGCATGTGGAAAAAATCGTGGGTGTGAAACCCTTGCTAAGGAAGTTGGTTTTTCAGATGGACAATTGTGTGAAAGATAACAAGAATCCTCACATGCTGGTGTTTCTTTCCTTGTTAATTGCCCACGAAGTTTTTGAAGAAATTCAATTGGGGTTTCTTGTAGTTGGGCACACACATGAAGTTACTGATGAAAGTTTTAGATATTTGTCAAAAAAATTGAGAGAGCAGAATAATTATGTCGTGGCAGATTTGATGAAAGGATTGATGCTTTCCCAAAATCGCCAATTCATTCTTCAACTCATTCAAGAAATCTTTGATTTTAAATGGGTCAATGGATATTTGAATGACGGCCTTAACGTCATTGTTGGTCATACAGAGATGTAATTGTTTTTTTTTTGGTGGACGAGGTAAGGTGGCCAGTGATGTAATACAAATTATTTCCTATTGATGCTTTGTGGAGCCTTAAAGATGATTCGGCCATGTGACTGTAGAAGGAGGATGGTGTTGGACAGCCAAACTGGCGAAGGGGGTCCCAAATCCTATTCCATTTTGCCTAATATGGGGGAAATGGCAAATTAAGGGCAAGTGAGATAAAATTTGGTTCATTAGTAGTAGGATTTCAAATATATTGAATTTTGGAAGCTTGGGATGTCAAAGGATGATTTGTATTTTAAAGTTATGGGTCCTTATGTGAAATACTGGGAGAACATTTTGGAACTATTATCAAAACCTTTCCCACAACATAGTTCTGTTCTTTGGAAGCCTTTTGGCCTTCTAGCAATTGGAGAGTTAATTATAAGCGCGCATCCATTCCTACCATTGTAGATGTTAACCTTAAAGATCTTGTCATCCCTCCATATTGTGGCCCTAGAAACATGTGCCCTTATTTGAGCATTGTTGCATACACGCCTTTTCATGATTTGTTTGTTGGTAATTTTATTCTTGTGCATCCTATAGACCCTATAACGTATCATGTGTGGATGGGAAGGGCCAAAGTGATGTTGTAAGGGATTAAGAGAATGAGAATTATAAGAAGGTCTATGTTCAATGGTGGGCTTTTGTGAAAAAGGGAACCAAAAATGATGAAGAATTGTATCATAATTGTTGGTTGAACAAGTGGAAGAATAATCATGTAGACCCAAAACAATGGGTCGAAATCTCTTGTGTCATGTTTTTTTTTAGTTGGAAATAATATAAAAATTCATTCCATGATAAATATTAATGTGACCCATGCATCCAAAGCAAAAGCTAATATTGATACAATTGATAATAACTCTTATGCATTGTAATTGTAAGTCAAATTTTTTATGAACATTAAATAAAAATGTTGGTGTTATTTTATGGTCACTACAATAGGTCTAGTCTTTTTTTCAAGTGGGATTTTAATGTTTTAGAATATATTCAATTTTCCTATCTATGTTCATTGAGGAAAATATTAATGTTTATTTTCTTTATAAACATTCCAAAGTTTGTGAAGACCTTTCGTCAATATGGAAATTGCTTGTTTTAACTTGTTGTTTTAAGTGTGCATGAAAAATTACTATAGAGGTCATGTGTGGAAATTTCCTTTTTTAATGTCATGGGCACATGAAATTTTTGTCAACATTTGGTGGCATTAGTGATAAATATGGAGAAAAAGTTGCACTCATGTACTTAAGCTTATGATTTGTTGTCTACAAGATCTAACCTTCATTTTAGCCAATCAATTCAATTTATACCAAATTCAATGAATTTTAATTTGAAAATATTGGTTGCAATTGATGATAGGAGGATGGAAATAATTACTTGAAATTTGGTGAGCATCACACCGGTTAGACTTGAGTTTACAAGTTTGAATTAATTTAAAACATGTTTGAGTTTACAAGTTCTTATGCAAATTTTATGAAAATTAATTAAAATATGCTTGAAATTAATCCAGTAATTGAAAAGCCACTAAACAATCATATTGAATTTGAATGGAAATTCAAGTTTTGAATGAAAATTATGAGAACGCATGTTGGCATGGTGGCAATTCCTCCCATGTGGTGGCCACTAAACCGATTTTGACATTTGCACCATGTTGAATTTGATGTCAATTTCATTTTCTTTTGAAAAATTAATGAAATTGCATGAAAACTTGGTTGAAATACGTCATATTTGGTGGCCACCAAATGGGTTTTATTCTCTAGCCTGTTGAGTTTCGTGTCAAATTCAGGTTTTTGTTGAAAATTTATGCAATTATATGAAAAGGTGGTTGAAATACATCCTATTTGGTGGCCATTAAATTGTTTTATTGCTTAACCTATTGAGTTTGGTGTCAAATTCAAATTTTTATTGAAAATTTATGCAAATTACATGAAAAGATGGTTGAAATATGTCCTATTTGGTGGCCACCGGACGTGTTTTGGCTTCCTTTCATGTATTGAATTAAGTTTAGAATTAAAGTTTGAAATTAATTAAATATGTGTTATATACCTTAAATCTTGATTGCTTGCAAAAATGGAAACCCTAACAAAAAACCATGCACCAAGTAAATCATAATTATTTACAAAATGGAAACCCCAACAAAAAACCACACACTAAGTAAATTTTAGTTGCTTGCAAAACCCCAACAAAAAAGCCACACGTCTTAAATCTTGATTATTTACAAAATGAAAACCTAAATAGAAAGTCATAGACCTCAAACAACATTGATATTTGACACTGCTCATATATTTAAATTTTGACCTATTGTGAAACTTTGAAAAATTTCAAGGTGCTTCACATTTTTTCTATTTTTGTTCCTTAAGGTTATGCTACTTACAACCAACATATCACAAAAACACAGCAGACAATTGAAGCATTATGCCCATTAGGGTTGGTTAGAATACTTGCAACCAATGGATCATGAAAACCCATAACCCAAAAAAATGCAATTTAATATTTCCTTTGTTATTTTTCATAAGATTAATTGCATATGCAATTATCTTGGAATCTACACCTTTCAACACCGTAAGATGCTAATCTTTTTCAAATAAATTGAAATTTATAATGAGGTTTTCATTTTTTAAAACCATTTTGTCTTCAATATCAAGGTATTTTTCAATGGATATAAGCCCATTTGTGAACCCAATTTTAAGATCATTTAACTAGTTTTTAAAAATTAAAACCAACTTATCTAGATTCTCAATTTAGAGCTAACAACATTTCAAACTTCTGATGAATTCTACCATATTGAAAATATTTTTAGTTTTGATTTGTGAACCAACAACATCCATGACTTGATGAGCAAGATATGATAAATTAAAAAAATGTCATTCATGATGCGCACACCAAATCAAAGGATTGAATGGATCAACAAGCATTGTAAACTTCTTGAAAAGAAATAATTCAACTTTGAAAGGCCCCAATGTAGCTTCTTCATTAAAAGCCAATGATTCAAATATGCCTAGTTCAACCATAATAAACCCAATAGGTTCAATAGTGACAAAATTTAATGTTAAGGTTTTATAAGCAATTAATAACATTAGCAAATGACTTCACAATCATATTTTACAACAACTTGCATGGCTAATTCAAAGCCCACATAATTTTAAATGAACTACATGTTTTCAAAACATGGGTCATGCATAAGAATTAACATATTGTAAACAACATGCCTTTGAAATGATAATGCAAAAATTAGGAATGACCTCAACATATCAATAACTTTAGTTCACATGCGATGCCCAAGATGCATCAACTCAAAGTCAAATTCTCTAACTTGCAAATAACAATAAAAATTAGAACTAAATAATCAAACTCCCATTGATTTTCCATGTAAAAAAAAAAACCTTAAAAAACCCCTAAATTTAACCTTAAATATAAACCCACATACCTAACTACTCCATTTGTATTACAATTGGTGCTAGCAACACAAAATGAGGGTTGCACTCAAGTGCCCATGAAAGTACACATGGTTATGGTGATAGATTTTGCATCAAACCATAGCCAATACCTTTAAGATTGGTTCAAAACACATTGGGTGAGCATTGGAGTTAGGGTTTTTGACAATTTTGACACCATAGCCCATGTTTGAAAAGTAGGAATAATGTTTTGCAATGTAATTGTTTGCCTTGGATAACAAAGGTTTTTGACATCTTTAAACTTCAAGGTTTTTTTTAATAAAATCACCTTGGACATGAACCAAGTCTTGACATGAATTTTTAATTTCAAGTTCTTTGCAAGCCATAACCCATTCTTGCTACCTTTTCAACTTTTAAAATCCAAATGACAGTCTTTTACAAAGAAAACTAAACTTCTTAAATTGAAATCTCCTTCATTCCACAAGACATTTTTAGGTCATTAATGTCATATTAACAACATTTAAACATGGCATGATCATAAAAATAATCACATATAGATGAAGTAACATGAATGGAACACGAGGCACAATGCTTGTCAAAGACATTGTGAGGGTGTTCAAATTAACACCCTCATCTTTCACATAGGTTATAATTTTGTTCAATAAATATTATTAGGCAAGCAAGTCCTTTAATTATAGAGGACCATGGCAACCCTTATTATTTCATGAACCTCAAAAATCCCCATGTAGTGTTAGGACATGGTTCCTATTTTTTGTAATGTAATTGAAAACTAATGTAAAGGTTTTAAATCCTCCATGATACATTCACAAGTCAAATGTTGTAATAATCATGGTGGCTTTAAGGAAGTAAGGATATGGTGTTCCATGGTCTTGTTGACAACATTAGGGATTACCCCACTATTAATGAATTGATGTGTAATTAAAAAAATAACTCGCCCACATTGATAAAACATGTCACTTTAACTTAATGTTCTTGGCATAAATCTATGAATGATAGCCTTTGGTAATGTATGACACCAAGTTTTCAAGGAATTGCTCTTAAATAGGTTCAATTTTTTTGTATGGGACTACATTATTGAGAAATTAGAATTAAGGCCACATTTGGTTTGTTTTTTTTCTTAGCACCTTGTTGAACATCAATTCGCAAGGTAGCAACAAAGTGTTATGTATTATAATTATTCAAATTGCAAAACATTTTCAAGCAACATGGTAATTCATGGTAGTTGTGTCATGGTTTTTGTTATACATTACCAACTTTGTTTTATGTTGGGTAGAATTTTGGTCTATGTCTTGGTACACATTATGACACATAATGCATCTCATTCATTGAAATATAAAAAAACCAACAAAAGTTAAATCATCATTGAATTTATAGAATGCCCACATACTTGTAGTTTTGTTCCATGTGAGGCAAAACTTTTGGTTGAACTTCAATTGCATGAGCCACTATTCTTGCCACACTTTTATTTTAACTTATAAAATCTCATTATTATCCTCATTAATGTCTTTGTTAACAACTAATTCATTACGAACTACTTTAGATTCTACAAGCCCACCATCACCATTCCAATTAAACCATAATCATTTTCAGCCCCACCTTCATTATTACCAAGCCCATAGTCAACAACACACAATCAAAATCCATCATTTTTCATTTCATTCATTAAAAGCATTATATATTTGTAGTTTTTGAACAACAAAAAGCTATAACAAACCTCACCTTAAACCTAGAAAACACAAGCATGATGGTGACCAAGGCTTTTTAAATTTAAGCCCAATATGAGTACTTGGGTCAAGAAGATGCAAGAGACAAGCTATAACAAAATTGACTACCTTAAATGTTTAATCTCTCTCACTCACACACACACACACACGCACACACACATGTGCTTTCAAATTTAATGGTAGATGCTGATGAAAATGCACAAACACAAAGGACAAAGAAAATGCAAAAACACAAATGCAAAAAAATGATGATGAGAATGTAAAAACACAAATGCAAAAGGCAAAGGATGATGAAAATGCAAAAATACAAACACAAAAGTAGATGGTGATGAGAATGCAGAAGCATAAACATAAAAGTAAAAGGTGATGAAAACGCATAAACACAAACACAAAAGTAGATGGTGATGAGAATGTAAAAACACAAACACAAAAGTAAAAGGTGATGAAAATGCATACACACAAACATAAAAGTAAAAAATGATAAAAATGTAGAATCTCAAACGTAAAAGGTAGATGGTGATAAAAATGCATAAACACAAAAGAAAACAATGGTGAAAATGTAAAAATAGAACCACAAAAGGCAATTGGTGATGAAAACGCATAACATGAACCAAAAAAAAAATGATTATAAAAATGCAATAATGCAACATATATTGAACAAAGGATTGAAGGTTTACTTGAGGTGAACATTGGTTATTGGTTGTAGGTGACATTGAGAAATTGACATTCTCATTGCGTCATCCTCACTTCTCAAATTAGAACACTCAACACACTCAAGAATTCAAAAAAAAAATCAAGGATCCTTCTGAGATATGTTTTTCAAAACCGTGAACCCTTAAAAGTTCCTAACCTTAAACCTCCATGCAGAGCACAACTTTACAATGTGAGATGCCTACCCCATCCATGCATCTCATGACCCTTTGTAAAATACAAGCCTGCCCAAGTAAGGGAGAAAAGAAGCCTGTTTCGGCCGGGTTTATGGGATGTTTTTTCAACGAACCCTCGATGGACAAAGGCACCTCATACCCATGTGCACGCCCTGGTTGATACCCGCCTAACACTGCTTTTTACTAAGGGTTGCAAG
>Ga0116227_10005784_pt1 | contig 25687 bp, 10 predicted proteins | sample S1TSphgellanicum_FD_89693 | JGI IMG/M metagenome (GOLD analysis project Ga0116227, IMG submission 89693) | Host-associated microbial communities from peat moss isolated from Minnesota, USA - S1T2_Fb - Sphagnum magellanicum MG | ecosystem: Host-associated > Plants > Peat moss > Unclassified...
AAAAAAAAAAAAAAAAAAAAAAAAAAAAAAAACCCTAATAGGGCATTTCTCTTTCTTTCATACATTGATGAATAAGTTGATTGTTGATGACAAAAACATGTGAATGAATTATGTTATTCATGGAGATTTTGGGAAGGATGAATTTTGTATCCCACAATGGGTCTATATGCCATACCACATTTATAGATTAGTAAAAAGCACATTTAAACTCTAAGTAGCTTGGGATTGAGAGAGAGATTGGCACTATTTGACACATTTTTGATGGAGAGATAATTTAATTAGTAAAAATTAAATTAAGCACTTTATTTCAAATAAAACCCAATTTTTTTTAATTATTCCTTTCAATAATTGTTTTTTGGTTTGTTCATGCATACTATCGTGTACAATGTTAGTATTTGGTTTTTGGGTTTAGGGTTTGCTTTTTGGTAAAGTTTGGAATCAATTAATGATGCAAGGATTGGAAAAAAAAATCAATGGATGATGTGTTTTCAAATGAATGAGGAAATATGAACAAATCAACTAGGATTCAAGTCAAGGTAATTAAATGCATCCAATAATTCTTCCATACATATAGTGGTGGATGATAAAGTTTGGATGAAAGGCCAAGTTGAAAATATGCTTTACATAAAAGAAAATCGAGTTGTTTGTTGAGGTTAATTTGGGATACATTAGTTGGACTAGAGATTATTAAGTTCAAAATAATTTTGGAAACTATACCAATGTGACATATGAGGTTTCATTGTTATTTCATTTATATTTAAGGAAATTATCCCATTAAAAACATAGGTTAATAATTAGGATGGGCCAAATCATACATGAACATTACCATACTCCTCATTGATAATTGGTAGATTTTGTATAAAATATTTAATTATTTTATTACTTTGTTTTGCAATATTTGAATTTTTTAAAGTGTGTTTTCACAAATGAAATTATTCTTGTGAATTTCAAGTAGATTTGATTAGCAAGTGAAACATGGGCTAGCCATTTTTTGAGGGAAAAAATAAATAAATTATGAATTTTTAAAAATCTATGTGTATATTTATCATAAAATATATATGTTAGAGAATAAAAAAAAGAGAAATATATTTCAAAAGTGGGGTTATAACTGATATTTTTACATGAAACTTTGGATGAACAATGATTTTGATATAAACTACCAAATTCCATTGATATTAACAAGTTTGTGAAATTTATTTGTTTGTCACTCATTAGACATGTAAGTTTTGTCTATAAACCACAAAAAAAATTTCTTTCTTTTTCAAAATCATCGTACACTAAAAGAATACCACCTATATGAAATTAACTTTGTTTTTTCATTTGATTTTTTTTTATGAATGTGGCATGGAACCAAAACTACATGGGCGTCCTAGTGTCATGAAACCATTCTAAATTATATGTGATACATGATGTATATATTACATAGACAACCATTTTAGATTTTAACCATTACATCAAAAATAAAATGCTTTGCAAATTGAAATGGTTGTAAATCACTTTACATCTTAACCATTTGTTTACATTTGGACCATTGGATTGGGACAGAACAATTTAAAATGATTGTATAAAATTGTCTGTCACAAAACATATATATAATTACAATAATTACTTTTACCATTTCACAATATTTGCCAAAAATGGGGTAACCATTTAATATGTTCATAAACAAAGTTCATGCACCATACATGATCTTGTTATAAATTACAAATGATGTAAAACAATAACCCAATCGAATGGATTGTTTTTAATATTCTCCAAGTGCAAAGTTTAATTCCTTGGAAATTTGACAAGGTCAAGTCAAAATTCTTTTTTTTTTCCCAACAAGGTGCTTGCACACTAGTATGAACTAACCTTGCACAAGTGACTTTAGTATAATATATATTTTTAATTGCTTAAAAAACAATTTGAATGCACATTACGATGATGTGATAAACTACAAAGAGGTTACAAAAAGTGGTGGATTAAATATCCATGATTTTTATACTAGCCAAAAAAACATTATCATGACATAACATATTATTATGTAATGGTTTGAATAATTATTGTACATGATTACATGATTTTGAAGGAATTTCAAGTCTTTCAAAAAATGAAAAATAATAATAATGAATATTTCATATTCATTGGATTTAATTCATATTAACCCACATGTTTCCATTATACATTTAAAAATGCATCATATAAAAATATTCTAAAGATTTACAACATTAAAGAATTTTTTAACCAATGAATATTAAAACATGAAAAACCAAAGATTGGTTACACATCTATGGCTTTTATTAATATGGCCACACCCAATTAGATCCTTTAAAGATTATTTAAAACCAAACATCAATCCCAATTATGATAAAATTTGCCTTTTAACCACCTTTGTACCATAGTACCGTCATAAATTTAACATCTCATGACTTAGTAATGGAAATCATGTAAAATTTGTTCATTCATAATTTGTATGTTTCACACATGAATATTGTGCATTGAAAACACATTTGACATACAAATTTATAAGAAGATACAAAATTCATGTGACATTCATTCATTCATCAACACATTTATTGATGTGTCAAACGTGTTTTCAATGCACAATATTCGTGTGTGAAATGTAAAAACCTATGAATAGATGAACTTCGCACAATTTTCATTACAATTTCCTCTCATACTAAATTTGTAATGACCTTAATAGATTTGATAATAGTTAATTTATTATTTAAATTATTAGATAAATTTGTCAAGAGTTTTACTTGAATTATGTGTTTATATGTTAATTACCATAGGTAAATTAGGATAAGTTACCTTGGAACTAACTCTAGTGTGAACATGGTTCCAAATATTTCATGTTTAGAACATAATCCCAAGTTTTGTGATTTCAAATCACTTTTGGTGATTTAAGATTCCAAAGCACAATGTTTTTCGTTGGCTTTGTAGTGTTTCTATGTTATGCAGTTTTCATTTGCACATGGTTTTGTGTTTGATTTCCATCTTTTGTTTTAGGCTCGATTATTGAGCAATTACAAGTGAGCCTATTTTGGTGTAGATGGTAAACATTATGTTAGGATGGTATTATGTTCTTTGGTTTATGTGTGCTGGTTGCAAGGGTTGTTGGCATCAACATAAGAATGCACGACAATAAATTTACTACTCAAAATGCCAAAATTTCGAGCTACACAATGCTAAAAGTATTGGAAACTTAAAGGTTATCAACCTTGGTCACTACCTCATGTCCTTCGTTGATTCTTTTTCATTATCATAATTGTACATGTTACTCTTGGCAAATAATATGGTCTTGTAGTTTGGTGAAACATGGGATATTGTGGGTGTAAATGTTTGTGTAAATGTCACAATTATTTGTGAAAACACATTTCACCAAACATCAATGTTTAAAGTTTCACCCATTTCCAACAACAAAAATCCTCCATACATTTTCATGTCCAACCATTGCATTCTAAAATTTGTATTGATGATTCACTTAAATGTGAAAAATAAGAATCAAATAACATAACTGCAAAGGTAAACAAGAATTTTAAATGTAATGGATGGATATTATGTATCAAACACTAAAAGAAATCTTGTTTTTTGTAACCAATTTTTTGACTTATAGAACTAGTTTTTGGTTTATGCAATTAATTGTTAGTTATGTAAGTCAAAAACTAGTTGCAAAAAGACAAGATTTCTTTTAATGGAAATGAATGAAAAATGATTGACATCTTCATTCATGCCACCCAATTACCATAGGAAGTAGGACCCAATCCACATTGTTTAGGAAAAAAAAGTTCAAATATTCAAAATGACAACCAAATTCATCAAAAATGTTAAGATTGTGATTGAAAAATTGATGATGTTCATTTAAAATGTTAAGATGGTTTGTTTGGTTTGATGATGTTCATTTAAAATGTGAAGATAGGATTTTCAATGATATTCTAGCTTGACATCATGTTTGGTTCCTAAATTAGTTAGGCTTACTCATGTCCTTCAATTTAAAAAGTGAAGCACACATGCATGACGATTTAGATGCATATGATGAATTTCATGAAAGTTGTCTTTGTTTCACATCTTGGAGGTTGCTAACATGAAAGTTTGCAAGCATCCAATGTCCATCATAGTTGTGAAATAAAAACAAAATGAAAGTTATGATAATAGGTTTTGAACAATAATAAGAATATCTAAATCCTTGTTTTTGTAAAATGCATTTACATTGTTTAGATTTTTCACCCTAATAACATCTCCACCCCATAATAAAACACTCCTTTTTATGAAATCTCACAATAAGGTAGTGCAAATCTTGTTGCTTTTCAATAAAAACAACCCAAAATATCATGGTCATTTTAACATCTTTAAACAAATTGTTTTGTTATGAATTTGATCAATGGCAATTATTGGTCCAAATGTAAAGATATAAATGGTCTTTCTGTTATGGACTGGACTAGTGTGAGGCAAGGCAAGGAAACATGGCTACAACCAAGCGGGGAAATACAAGACAAGACAAGACAAGATAGGACAATATTGGAGGACTAAGAGCTCTATTGATCCATCAACTGGTGCTGGTTTGCTGGAGGGCAACCTAGACCACCTCCTTTTATAACCCTGAACCATCCTATCTTGAAATGCCGAGACGTGGCTGCACTGCTGCATTGTTGAGACATGGCAGCACTGCTGTACCCTGCTTTTGTGTTGTCAGATCCAGGCCATGACACTTTCATTGTTTGAAGTGATTTTTTTGTGTTTATGGGTGGGGACACTAAACAAATTAAACACAAACTTGTTTTAATGTAAAATTATAGTTTATTATTGTAGGGTGGAAATGCTTTAAATTTGAATGTGTCACAATTTTAGCCTTGGGGTTGTAACCAAAGTTAGGGCTTAAGGCATGAAAAGGGGAAAGGGTTGGAAACGTGTATAGGGAATCAAACACACTCCTATAAATGGGTTCACAATCACTATTTTGAAATTTGAAACTCTTGTTTTGGTCAAAAGAATGGTGGATAATCAAACAATCGAATTGATAATTTATTTTTTTAATAGTGAAAACTAAGATAATTTAATAAGATCAAATGACGTTTGAATTGAGTATGCAATATGGTGTTGGAAAAGTCTTTTCAAGAGTTACAACCTTGTACATAGGAGTTATGAACTCACAAAGTGAGGGATTTTTAATTTTGCAAAATCAAAATTTTTCAAGATTCCCAATTTGGAATCCTAATTTTTTTTCTCATTTTGAAGCAATCCTTACATCAATCACAAATTATATTATAAGGGTGATAATGGTGAAATCTTCCTAAATTGAATTGTGAAGTGTCTTGAAAATTTGGTTGCACATGGTTCAACTCCACATCATTTTGGTTCCAATGTGTATTAACCACCTTTTTTCTTATTTCAAGTGCAAATGAATTTCACCTTGAACCCAAGCTTGTGAATTTGTCATAATCCCATATTCGAACTCCCATGTCATTTTTATTTATGAGAGCTAGGTATGATGCCACATAATTGTACAAATGGGTTGACTATGTAATTATTGTTAGGTAATAAAATTATCTAATTAAAAAAAAAGAATTAATGTAAGCAATCTAAAAGGGTAACAAACCAACATGATTACTTAGTGGCAAATGAAAGTGCTACAAGTTGAATTACAATTTAAGTTAAGTTTTGGCAAGCCAACTTTTTGCCAAGTTCATAATAAAAAAATTGACAATTTGACAAAACATTTATAAATAGTTAAAATTTGTAAAAGGTTATAACCATTGGGTGTTGTCAAAGTAAAGTAGACAATAATTGTTCTTTGTCAAAAAAAAAGAAGAAGCTATAAATAAGTTTTAGTGTATTGAATTTTTTTAAAAAAAATTATCAACATGAGGATAATCTTTAATTTTATCACAATGATGTTGATACATCACATATTTAATATGCATTCAAATAGATTTTAAAAAAGAACTATATTTTTTTTGCTACTTTTTAGGTTGTCCAAACTTGTACAAATAGGTGAAAATAGATGAATTATTGAATATTTTCCATTTTCAACATGATGTACCTTTAAAATGTACTTGTAAGTTCTCAATGTTTAAATATATAGTAGAATACATTAACTTTCTATTGGAAAAATATGTTTAAACTCAATTTGACCTATCATTTTCAAACACATTTGTTATCTATTTTTATTGTGCCAAAGTTTCTCAAATTTTGTAATCACCTCACTATAAGCTCGAAGAAAAACACAATGTTTTTATTATGTTATTTAAAATTATTTAAAATTTACTTTCTTCTACTTGTGTAAAACATTAGACCATTTTTTTACTATTTTTTTAAACTACTTTTTTTGTATACTTTACAATTCTTTCACCCCATTACAACAAGAGTATAGTCAAAGGTAGTTTGGTGATTCACTTTTGACATTTGTGAGATTTAAAGCTCCAATTTTGTGTAAGATTGTTTTGTAATTCAACTACGACTTGATGAATTTTCTTTAGTGTTAACATGTTGGTTTTTGTGAGTCTTTTGAATTTATTTATGTGAGATTGTATGTGCAACACAAATGATTTGCTTATAGAGTCATGGTGTGGTTTTGATATGAGGAGTGGAGAAGAGCTATGTAATTTCCGTACTAGTTGTAATACAATTAAGTAAAGTAATTTGGCTTTTTCCAACTATTGATGTTTAACATAGGAGTTAATAATGCATAAGTGGGTGTTTGGAGAGAAGAAATGTTAGGAGTTTGTAAGTCAATATAATGTAAAACTATATGTGGAAATTTTTCAATTTGATCAAACATGTTATATTTAAGTTACTGGAAGGAGCAAGCACCCAAAGAATTATATGTTTATATGCAACCTCAATTAATAACTATGAACAAATGTCATTATTTTAGATTAAGGTGGATGGAAAGTTAATTGAATGGTTTTCTTGGTTTCATTTAATAATTTTTTTGATATCAAGATTTTGACATTATATTTAACTCATTTTGCCATGGTGCGATAAAATCAATTAATAAACATCCCCATGAAAGCCTTAAAAGGTAATGAACCAAGGTAATTCACATTTTTTGTCTTCGGTTTTTTGAAAAATTAATTTCAAATTTCCTTATGTAAATTAATTTTGTTTGAGTTGTATTTTGATGAAAAGTTAGAGTTTGTGTCCAATTTTTATGAAAATGAAATTATGATCAATCATTGTGGAATGTTCATTTCAAAAAGTTCACCAAAACTTGCATAATTTGCCAAATACATTTTTCATATGAAATCGATATTGACGTCTTGAGGTCTTATTGAACCATTCCTTCAATTTTTTTCAAGAATTTGTTTATTTATTGCCTAAGTGGTTATCATCCATAAGAAGTTGTAGGGAAAATGTGGATCATATTAAATTAACCAAATATTTTTATAGATTAGATATGATGTACAAATCAATTTTCTAATTTTATGATTACAATGAAAAACCAAATACAAGAATCTAACAATTTTTTTTCTCACTTCTAGCCATTGAAACCTTCCAAAACCACTTCATTTTCTATTTGTTGATTTTAAATTTTGCTAATAAAGGCTAATTTCCTTTATCCCATTACATTAATGTGCTATCATGGTATTCATGGTAATTATGTAAACACTATCTATTCCCATTGGATGCATTACCATTTACAACATTTTATTTATTTATTTAAATATTAATTAAATGTAAAATTTTCCTTACTAAGGTGGTTATTCATTATCACCACATATCATTGACCTTTGGTGTTAGAAATCAAAAGATTCATCACCATTCTTGCAAAAAAGACATTTATAAAACTAAATGAGTTTAAGGAATAATGAACTAAATTGATCAAATCCGTTCCAAATCAAGAGGGTTGATATTAATAATATATATATAATTTGCTTCACAATGCACATAAGTATGTCAATATACCATTTGGATGGCATTCACCAAATTAAATACATAGTGGACACAACGTTATTCAAAAGTAATAATTAATCATAATCACAACATATACAAGTTGAAATATAAAAGAAATGGATTTGCAATTATGGGGGATCTGGGATTAGTCATTCATAATTGTCAAATTTAACTTTTTGAATTCCACTTTTTATTCAATCTAATGGGTCATGTTAATATGTAATACCACATCAAAACAATGTTAGTTTTTTTTCAATTTTGTGATGTAATTGAAATGGTGATCATTTGTAAGCCACTTTAGCCAACTTTGTTTATTAAAAATATGAAAGAAAAACATAAAACATCTTTATATTTTTCTAATACCTATTTGAAATATGTATATTACATATTTGGAAATTTATTGTAAAAACTCATTGAATTCATGACATTAAATTTACAAAATATCACATGGGTGCAATCATAATCAAATGAAGCAACTGTGACAAAGGATTCAACCACCAATGGGCCCTTTGTACACATTTTGACTTTTTTAGAAAAAAATTTTGAAAGATTTTTTAACGATATATTCTTAAAAACATTTACAACCCACCCAACAAATCACATTATTTTTGTTAACTCTTTTTGAATAAATATGAATTTTTAAAAAATGTACAAAAATTTCAAATGCCACGATTTTTAAGTTATGAGTGCTTTTCGTGTGCGGATGATAGGTTGTCATCATTTCACTTTTTGTCCTATCAAAATTTTTTTATTAAAAGAGTCCTTAGCCTAGTGCTTTATAAAATTGATTTTAGGGTGTTTAAGTTCAAAAATCCTTTCTTAAAACCAAAACTCAATTTATTAAATTTCATGATTAAAAAAAATAAAATTAACACTCATATAAATCATTTAGTACAAGTTTTTTTGATCAACATGACATTAAAATGGCATTACATAAATATGTTTGACAAAATTGATAGCTTTTCAATCAATTGATATGATTTTTGGCTTGTTTAACTATGATTACATTCACATCATTGTGAAATTTTGTACAGAAAAAAGGCTACATCCAAAGCCATTAAAAGTGAATAAAAAATTTAAAATATTCATGAAATATTCACATGAAATGTTTTCATTTTGTCTATTAGTTGAATAGTTGATACATTTAATGCAAAAAGAAAAAAATCCATTCAATAAATCACAATTAACATTTTTTCAATTAAATTAATTTCATACATTGTTTTTCAAACGTCAAGTCATCATCTTCAACATCATTCAAAGAGTTAAGATTGAAACATCCAAGTTTGTGGTATGTGTAAATATGTGGGAACCATGTAATTGGATCATATACCATGTTCAAGTGTAGTAAGTTGGAATAAGATTTTGTATTTGGCATTTATATTCTATTCATTGCAATCATCCAGGCACCAATGGACAATTCCTACAAGGCCTCATGGTTGGCATGCATGGGCATGTTAATAGATAGTAAAACTAGTATTAATGTGTATGCCCATTTTGTTTGTAGCAAATAGGATTTACAGGCAAGTAATATGCTAGGTAAATGATATTGCATAGAACCATAGAAGAGATGAAAATTAGTGAATAAGGTAATTTAACTTTAAAACAACAAATTAATCTAACCACCATGGTTACAAAAGGGACAATCTCCCAAGTATAAGTTGGGACATCCAAAGTTCAAAAAATTGGAAACAACATGAGGAACATATGGAACTTGAAGGGAACAAATTGAGAATTTAACTGAATATAGTATGGTAGCAAATGTATTACAATTACTTATATCTGTCATATCACTACTAAAAAAACCTCATTTTTCGACTTGTCTTAGGTGACTAAAAATGTCTTTTGCAACTATTTTTGATCAAAAATAGTCACAGAAGACACTTTTAATCGCCTAAGACAAGTCGAAAAATGAGGTTTTTCTTTGAGTGTATATGTGCTTGTATGCGTGCTACATGCGCCCATGCATTCATTTTCAATTGGCAAGATGAAAGCTAGTGTGAAATCACAAAAAACAATACTTGGAGCTATATCAAACTTTTTGTACACAACATTGCTTTTTTCAATGTAATTTATTATCGTGTTTTGGGCAAAAAAATTGTCAACTATGTTTAAAACAAGCAAACCAGAGTAAAGAGTCCTTTACCCTATTTTATGTAAAAATGGTCTCGCTTAGTGGCTTAGTGGACAGATGGGAAGCCTGTCCATGGGGGATGTCAATTGTCCCTGCAATGACATGAATTTCCACCCATGTCAACAACTTAAGCAAATTGATACCAAAGATTATATCCCCATAAAGATTATAAGGCTGTAAAGAAATCCAAATTCATTACAGTTAGATCGGAAAAGACTGATACAATTTAGCTTAAATTCAGTCAGGAGCACTAATTGTGAGCACTAAGTTGCATTGAAGAGAAACCCATCAAAAGGTTGGCTGGACGCAGATGCAACCTGCATTGTGTGGGGATTCTAAAATGAACTCACCAGAGCTCAACCACTCAGTGGTTTTATGATATACAAAAAACCCTAAACCCTAAAACCTAAATTATGAGGTTTTCCAAACCAGCCCCGTCTACAAGTTCTTTTTTCTTTGAGATATTCCTAGATAGTTCTAGACAAACCTGGGAACAAGCTCTGTTCTGAACCCTACAATTTCTGTCTATTTTCAAACCCTAGTGCAATTGGGGTGTTGTTCACATTATTTCTCCAAGCTTGGTTGTGGTTGAAGGTAAAGTTAGACTAGTTTGGAGTATACCAGTTGCTATAATCAGGGGAGCAGTTCAAGCCACCATCTGGTTCAATATGCCTCCCATTCAAAAAGGCTGTAGCCACAACTCGATTAACAGCTTGAGATGGGTGGATGCCATCCCAGCTCCCATAGGCTGTAGGGTTTGTGCATGAAGAGTTTGCTGCCACCACCATGCCTTCGACCGTCCCCATGTGCCCACAAGTTACAACTTTGTTGTAGTTATAGACTCCCCCATGTCCACAACATGCACTCAATGGGTGCAGAATTCCTAATCAAGATGTTGGGGAGACAACACACAAAACTTTGGTTACTAATTGTGCAAAGTTTGGCATCATTTCAACAAGTTAGAGCAAGGGGGTTGATTAGGGGTCATTCCATAGTGCTTACCATAGTGGGTTGAATTCTTCAGAATGTCATAGAAAGCTGCATTTAGGTTGCCATAATACAGATTTGCATCAGGGTAAGTGGCTCGCAATGCAGCAATGCTTGACCTAAGGAATGAGTTGTGCCACTCAATTGGTTGGTTGTACTTTTTTAGGCAACCATACTCATCATACTCAAGTGATGATTTGCCAGGGTGCAGGGTAAGCAAAGCAGGTAGGCATCCAAGAGGTGGCAGATTCACAACCAGAATATCTCTACCTCCAAAATCATAAATTCTCTGCAATATGCAACAATGCAGTCAAGCTGATCAGTTTTTGAAATGGCAAATTTACACCCAACAAAGTTCATGATACTCCTTTTTGGATACAGTGTACATCCTCTGTGACTAGAACATTTGATATCTTCACAACATAGGTACTCAAAATCAAACATGTGATGCTAATCTAGAAATGGTTCAATCAAGATCTCAATTATATACTTGGTATACCTACCAAAAACAAAATGATAGATTAGTCATAATTATAGCATATCTTAATTTAGAGCTTCTGCCCATCAGGAGCCAACTTAGGTTTTAAATGATATCAAATGTAGTGTACCTGCACTGCAGCTACAATTGCTTGGACCACCGAAGGGACATTAGCAGAAGCTTGTTGAGATGTGAGAGAATCGTCATAGAAGCCGCTCATGTAGTCTTGGAATCCAGAGTAAACCACGTAGAGTGACGAATTGAGTGCATCCAGTGATGGCAATGACTGATTTACCCCTGCAAAATATAACCAAAACAAAAACAACCCCCCTTGATGTTTCTCCTCATCAGTTCTAAGTGCTGCAGAAACTCATGCTCACTTAGAATACCTGCAGGTCTACACGTGAAGTGTATATTCTGGTCTTTATAAGATACTACTCTTAAGAGATCAGGAACAAGTGTGGAAGAAGAAGCACTCAAATATCTGCATGCTACCTGCAATATCTCATGAGATTATATTTAATCATTCTTCTAAGTACAGCTTAATGTATAAGTGATATCAATCGCATAAAGATGTAACAGAATCAGATGTATATTTTAAGTTTCGTGCATTAAACTATTATTATCAGTGTTCATTTACTATGATCTTAGAGCAGTACAAGTACAGACATGAATTCTTGTTCGGCTGGAATAGAATTGCAAGTAGTAAAAGACATGTACTTGTTTGGGTGTAATAGAATTGGAGTCGGACTTTGTAGCGCCTGAGCCACTGGATCTGAAAGTTGAGAGAGAAAGGCGTGCTGAACTTGGCAGTAGCATCCCATGTGCTCACGTTACGAGCAGTCGATCCGGAAGTTGCGAAATTGACACCGTACGTGAAATCTCCCGCGAAAGCCCTCAAGTAGGCGTAGATCGGTCTCCTCCTCACCCCAAATGCTGCCAAGTACCCACATGCAACGCCTGTTCATCAATTTAGTTGCAGTTGAAGATATGGATGCACTCATGCAGATCATTACACAAATTTCCCTAGTAAACCCTAAACCCTAAACCCCTGTAGGTTTTTGTTGTAAACCCTAAACCCATGTGGGTTTTTCTTTCTTACCCAGAAAGTCGATGAGGAGGCGGCCATCGCAGTAGCGATCGGCGGCATGTTGCGGGAACAAGATGCCGTTGGGATCGGATTCCGATGAGATGAACTCGTCGGGGAATCCAGCGATTCCGTTTCCAGTGTCGGTCAGTGAGTCGCCAAATGCGTACACAGACGGATAGCTACAATTGGGAAGCGTTGCAATAATATTGCTATTACCATCGTCCCTGCTGCAGCACGCGCACCCGAACATGCTCATCATCTGCATCAGCAGCACCTGGTGAGCCATCACTACTGTGAAAACCAAAATACCTCTCCTCACTACAATATTCCCATGAGCTGCTATATTATCACTCTTCATGGCTGAATATGATCAATCCTGTACTTGATGCAGATCACCGGCGGTCGCTAAGTTTAGTATTGTATTGTATCGAAACTCGATTCTGCAATCGATACAGCTAGTCGCTGCTAGACGCTTCACTACTCTTGGAAGATCTGTATCCAAAGAACTAAATCCTGTCGACGACGACGAGGTTAATCTCACAATTCACGGACTCTCTGGACCTGCTGCAGCTCTGATTATATACGGATTAAAACCCTCTGCAGCAACTTCTATTCAATTGAATCTGGCTTGGAGATTCTGTAACAGTCTACGTGATACTGTAACAGATCTTTTAAACAATAGAAAACATATAATCACTATTGTTCATCGATATTCTGCTGCTGCAGATCTGTCTAATATGTTCTCTTGTATGAACAATATCTCAATCTCGCTCTGGTGCTGCAGCTCTCTGAACCAAAAAAACAACCACGTGCTAACAAAACAATGTTGCAGAAAAGCATAATTAGTACAAAGCTATAGCTACTGGAGATTCTGAAAATGGGTTTTAAAAACTGCAAGCTGCTTGTGGGCAATATTCAGCTCATAGTTTCCCATCACATTTTATAGATCTAAGGATAACAGCTGCAGCTAACAGGCGTAGAAATTGCTGGCATCTGCATGGGACCCATATATAATTCCTTGATGTCAAAATTAATTATCTTTGGTGGAAAAGAGCTTCCATTCTTCACGAGCTGGGGGCCGGAAGCTAATTCAATAATCATGATTGTGACAGCAATTGTATTACTCTTGCTGGTTCCAATTTGCCTACCCAGAAAAGTTGATGAGAATCAGTTCTGCATGACTAGGAATTGGAGACTTAATTAGATCAAAAGCGGGTGCATGCGTAGTCTAGTAGTACTAGTGGCAGGATCAACGAGTACGAGCTGGATCAACATTCTTCATGGCAGAATTAATATGGAAGATGTGGATGATGCAATAATAGATATGTGATGGATCATCACAAAGCAGCTGTACACACAACCCAACCAACACAAATAATTTTGCCCACACCCACTACTGATCTCGCTGCTGCTGCTGCTGATTATGATCATGATCATCATCTTCATCTGGAAATCGTGAAACAACGTCCCACACACCAAATTCGTTCAATTCTGATCAACCACAAGTACAACATCAATTATGCAACTGGACTTTTTCTTTCCAGAATTCACTGCATTAGGTAGTACTCTTGTCGTGGATCACTTCAACGTTCAAAGACACCACACCTTCCCCTCCCCCACCAACTCCTCCCCCCCAAAAAAAAATCAACAACATCAATAGTAATTAGGGTATTGATTTAATGATGGGTTGTATAAAAAATAAAATTAATTTGATTTCTTGAGCCATGCCTTTAGGTAAGTAGTAATTAATTAAGCACTAGCCTTAAACATGGGTCTTCAATATTATAAGTAGCTTGGACTTTGAAGGTGAGAAAATAGGTTTAAATCTTCTAGCATACTTTTTTATATGACATCTAATCAACTTAAAAGAGTTAATACTTTTGACATAATGCTCTATAAGTAATAAGGGGAGACAAATGATTTCATATTCCATCCAATATCTACTCAATAGATATGCTTCTCATTTGTCTCATGTTTGTTTTAGTGCAAAACTTGGTTTAATTCCATTTTTAATCTTATGTTTAGGAACATATGTATAAAGTAAATTATGAGCTAATCTGAAATTCAATTATGTTGAAAACTAAAGTAATTTTGGCTTGAAAACTTGGAAGTTCTTAAGACATCATTATTTAAGCAGAATTTTGGTCTGAGGAGTACACTATTTTGTGTGCATGATCCATTCAATTGACATCTATGTAATTGGATATCAAACCTTGTGCACATTGGTGGAATGTATCCTTCAAGTGGGGCCTGAAAGCATTCAATTCAATTTGTTGCTTACCAATCCACTAGTCACCATCTTTTTGTGGGCTAGGTACTACAAAAGCCCTGCCCTTTGAGGGCCCACAAAATGGACCAAAAAAGATGGCAATTAGCCAAATTTTTGTTTGACCCTCAAACCAAATCAATTTTTTGTTTCCTACATTTAAGATGCTTAATCTATTGTTGCATGGGGCACATATTTTTCCCTTAATTGTTAAAAGAGATAGAGAAAACTTTATTCTATATTCAAACAAATATGGTGTAACTATATGGTGTTAGAAGAAAAAAACCTTTGAAAAGACATAGATTCAAAAAGACACCTTTTCATACCTCTTTATTTGGGAATTGGCTAAACATATTTCAATTTAGAATTGTTTAGAAGATAACTTATGGAATCTAAGGTTATCTTACCTAAATCAATTTCAATAAATCATCATCACTAGAATTAAAATTATTTAAAAAAAAACCTAAACCCAACTTCAGAACCTTATGTTTTGGCAATATACATGTTGAAATGCAAGAAATGATGATTTATTTTTACAAAGTGGTTTTACAAGCATGAAACTCGTTTTTTACACTCCAATTCGAAATAATCTAAGTTTGGTGCTAAATTATGATGGGGCCCATTCACGATTGGGGTATCAAAAAAGAGTGTCTAATTGAAAAAAAGGACTGCAAAGGACAACTTTGGATTTTTTTTAATCTTACGTTATTATAATTGTAGTGGATTGTTGTATGCCAATAAAAAAAAAATGTTTTCTTAAATTAATGAAAATATTTTTAAATAATTTGGATACTATGTTAATGTCTTTTTGAGTCCTATAAACTAAAATAATCAAATGTTTAAAGTACATTTTTTTTTAAGTAATCAAAAGGAAGACATAAAATCATATAATTGATTTCAAATTTTTTGTACAACAAAAACATGTCCCCTTCTGTGAAAGTACATGTTCATTGGATGAACTTGATGAAAAATCAAATCATTCAAAAATTTCAAAGTCTTAAAATTTTGAAAGAAAGGGTTACAAGGCAAAGGACTCATTTTTTAAACCATTTGATAAAAAAATTATGTTCAATGGGTTCAAAATGTTTAGCTTTAAATGCAAGTCACATGTGAAGGAAATAAACATGCCAAAAAACATGTTTGGTTGTCCATTGAAACTCCATTTGGGATTTTTTACATTTTTGGCATTAAATTAAAATATTCATACACAATTATGTATGATTGTGAAAATTCACCATTAACATATGAATTATTTTATATTGGATTATTCAAATTTTCTCACTTATATTTGTTTCATGTAAATGTTATTTGTAAAAAATAGTTTTAAAAAGTCCTTAAGTCCTTTTTTCCTTTTTTGGTACTCCAACCATGAATGTCCATTGAAAAATGATTTAAAAGTCTAGCTGGGAAGCTTTATGATGGAAAAACTCATATGCAAATTAAGAGGTTGTCATTTTTGCTAGTTGTTGGAAGTTTTGAAGCAACTAACCAGGTTTTCATTATTTTGTTTTCATTTGTTGTGGTTGTTAAAGGCTTTTGGAGTAATTTAAAAGGTTTGTGATTTGGACATGTTTTTCAATTTGTAATTTTGTTTTATGATTTTGTGGTTGTAAGAGGGAAGGTTTCCAAGTTAAATTAAAGGTTTCAAACAACTATAACTTGGATTTTTGTCACCATTATTCTTGTTTTGCAAAAATCAACTTAAGTATTTATGTTTTTGTTCATGGTTTCAACCTTTGATCTACGAATAAAAATACAGTCAAAGGAGTCACCCAAATGAATGAACACTTTTTAAAACTGCATTTTTGTATGGTTGAAAGATCACAAGTGAAACATAATAGTTTGGATTGTCATAATTATTTTTGTAATATTTTCCATTAATTGCAAAATTTACATGTTGAAAGCACTTAAATCTTGAGAGTGGACAGTCCTTGTGTTTTTCAAATGTCTTTTTTTCTACCAAATGACACCATTCCTTCTAAAATTTGAAAAAGATTTTAACATTGATGATTAAAAAGACAAAAGGATTTAAACTAATGAATTTTATTTTTTTAATCGATTTAAACACATTTGGTTCAAAAGTGTTTTTGACCTTAACAATTATGGATTTTGAAAATGTGTTTTTAACAAAAGTTGTTCATGTTTATGTGATAGAAGGCACGAATGCATAGTATACATGATATGAAATAAATTCGTAATCAAAATGTATTTATATCTAAAATGTAGTGTTAAAGGGGTACTAAAAATACAAATTTTAAAGTTATAAACCAACACAAAAACGACGCGTGCCATATGCAATCCTTGGAAAAGGACTTTTACCTTGGCGCCCCTAACTCCTTTGATAGTGTTTTAAACTTAAGGGTATAAAGAAAAAACTAGGTTTAGTTTATACCCAAAATTGGCCATGTAATTTGAATGTAAGTCCCATTATGTGACCCCTTTGTTCATGAAATCATAAACTAAAAACATATAGCCTTGAGTAAAAACCAATTTTTTGTGGTGCAACTTGAGTACTAATACTAATATATACATTAATAGTATCAAAAAAATACCAATTGGATATGAAATTTTTTTATATACCCAAGTGATATTCATATTAGGGTGGGTATGTCATTGGGGTTTAAAGCTTTCATAACATACTAGCCAATTAAGGTATTGGATTTTATGATATTGTAAACAATATAATTAATATTCATGCTTAAAAGGTCTTGGAGCTAGGTATGAATATGAAGTTAGACCCTTTTGTGATTTCATTTTGCATTTTGTGCTCTTACAATGATCCAAAAAAATTATGATTACATTGGATTGTGACAATTTTCAACTTCAACTTGCAAATTTATACGTTAATTGAAGGTGGTAAATATTTTATGATATGTTGTTTGTTTTGTAATGGATTTTGATTCTTTCAAGTTCTTTTTTTCTAAACTACAATGTTTCTTTTGATAATTTTGTGTGTGTAATGTGCACAATAGAAGATGATTGTGCCCCAACATGAACCTTATTTATGCTCTGAATTGAACCCAAAAAAAAAAAAATGATTTATTTTTATTTTTTTGATAATTTGGTGGTTGGTGAACTAATGTTTTGTTTACCATCACAACTATGGTGGTAGGAGCAATAAATCTTGGTGGGTATAATTAATTTGTGTTTTTTCTTACAAGTTTAGTTTTGGGTAGAAACATGGTTAGGTGACTCATTTTTGACATTTTGAAACTTTACATCTTACATTACTTAAAATTAAACAATTATAACAATTATCAAACTATAAATATTATAATTGTACCATATGATTTTTATTATAAGTATTGGTAAATTACTAAGGTGCAATCATACTAACATGTACCAAAAACAATTATAACCATAGTTTAATTTTTTGAACTTTGGATTGTACAAAATAATAATAATAATAAATAACATAATTTTTTCTAAAATTTTATTGTGAACATTATGTGCATATCATAAAAATTTGGAATCAATCTAATGAATGAAAAATATATATAAGGACTTTTAACCTCTTGTAACCACTACTTAAAAACAATTTAAAAATAGTTTTGACATTAAAGTCACAATTTGAAATTATTTTTTAATGACATATTTTGGGATTTTTTTTAATATACACCTTAACATAATAGTATTAAGAATTTTTTTTTAAAAATTAATGTTTTTTTGAAAGATGTATTTAAAATATTCTAAGAATATTCTTAAAATAAAGTAGTGGTTTAAGTGGGCATGTGTGGTTCTTAATAATGTGGTTGGACCCACCACCCTTTAAATATCATTTGGCATATGATTGGTCCAAAAATTGATGTGGGTGCATTCACATTAACAAGAACCGCAATGACTATAACCATTCCTTGGTTTATCATGTTTTTAAATAGTAATTTAAACTAGCATTGAAATTATCAAATTTGCTTATATTATGACAACATTCATAATATACCATGGAAACATGTTAGCAAATTTGGAATTGATCTATTGACAAAAAAAATACTTATTTAGTGATTTGAAAATATTTGAAAATGATATGTTGTCATTACACCAAAAGGCAACATCCATGACTCCATTTATGATTCCATACATGATTAAAAACCTTAGTCATATATACCTTAATGATTAAATGAATATGTAGTCAATGTAAATTTGTTTGTTTTATATGTCATCTAGTTGCAACCATGACTATAATTGTTTATGCCATCACAATAATCATTTATGCCATTCCATACCATTTTCATGTGACTATAATCACATGGGTGGATGATCATGATTTTAAAAGATCATGTGATCATGGTTGTCAAATTTTATATTATTAAATTGAATAATATTCATGACAGATGCATTCAATGATTTATAAAATATAAATTATAATTTTTAAAATTAATTTATTGTTGCCATGTAAAAGCCTAGGTTAAAATTTTTAAAACCCACTTATGAGTTGTCACATGGCAACCTATGGAAACCTAATCAAGGGCTTGAAGCCTCAATTTCTTAGATTAGTTGACCTAACCTAGGAGCCTAGCTTAGGCCACCTCAACTAAAAAAACAAACCTAAAGTACTACTAAGCTAAGTAAACTACTAGGCAAAGAACCTAGGTAATCCTAAGTTACAAGTGTGAGGACTTGAATTGGGCTTCATTTTGAGGGTTCAAATCCTTAAACATTCCATCATAACATTTTTACTTATAACATAATTAATCATCACAAAGTTATAAACAATAGCATATTTCAGCCTAGGTTAACCTAAATTGCCATAGGCTAACTTAAGTTGACTTTAGGTCACCCATCAAATTTTGTTTAAGCTAACCTAAGCTAAACATAGGCTAAAATTAAGTTCATCTTAAACGTAAACACAAAGGTTAAATTTTTAAATTAGATCTAGGCTAAATTTAAAGGTTGAACATAAGTTAAATCTAAGTTAAACCTAAAGACTAAACATAAAATATAAAAGCTAAACCTCAGTTAATCTTTAAAAATAGACTTAAAGGTCCATCATAGGCTAAACTTAAAAGTTGAACCTTAAAGCTAAACTTTAAAACTAAACTTAAGCAAAACTTAAAGATTAAACCTAGGTTAAATGTAAAGGTTAAAGTTAGGCTAAACCTACAAACTAAACTTAAAGTAAACCTAAAAGCTAAATTTAAATGTAGGCTAAACTTATAAACTAAATTTAAATAATAAACCTAAACTCACACTTACAAACTAAACTTAGGGTAAATCATAAAACTTGAAATTAAACTTAAATTTATGCTATTGAACCTACAAACTAAATTTAAAATAAACCTAGAAGTTAAACTTAAAGGCTAAAATTAACTTAAACATAGGCTATATGTCTAATGGTTGAACCTAGGTTAAATTGAAGCTAACCAAAGCCAAACCTAAGCAAAGCTAATGTGAATGTGTTTTAATATTGGAATCAAAAATTTAAAAACTTAATGGCAGGATGTTGGATTCAGTCTATTTTTGTGATTCATGTGCAAAATAAACAACATGGGCATATTCACGGTTAAGGTACCATTTTTTTAACACAAGGATTTCAATTTTGCTATGTATCAAATATAGAATTTACATGGAATCAATTTAAGTGTGAGACTTTGGATAATTCATATGGTGGTGGTAATTTTTCACATGTGTATGTACTTATGCATCAATACTTTGGTGAAAAATCAAAAATGCAAAAAATGAGTACTTGAGTTTTTATAAACAATTTGACATGTTTTTTTACATGATTATTTTTTGCATGTCATGTGACTTGCACTTGGGACCACAAATTTTAATTGTAATAAATACAAATGATCAACCAAATGGCCAAAAACAATAGTCCTTTTGCTTGCAACTCTTTTTGAATGAATTAATATGTAATTTCCAAAATTCTCACACCATGTATGATCTAATCAAATTTATTTTATGAACATTGTTAAACATCAATGTAATCGTTGTTTATCCATGAAATAAAATTGAAGTCATTTGCACACTTAATACATTCATGGGTGTTTGCATGGTATAGTAGACCAAAAAAACTATCATAATTTTACAGTTCCCAATATTATCAAAATTTAGAATTTTTGGAAACATAATTGGAAAGGTTTAGTGATGAAAATTTGTGATTAAAGGTGGCTCACATCTTAATCTATCATTATGTTACAAAATTGGTATAAATAATAATGATGCAATAGTCCTTTGGAGTACATTTGTAACATGTAATTGCATGTCATAGAATCATTATTTTAACAAACTAAAAAATACTTCTTTCAGTTGGAATTTTTTAATGAAATTTTGTAGTTCAATGTATATATGTACAAAAAAAAAAGGTCCAACCACACTATTAGGAGGCACATGTGCCCCTTTAGACCATTGTTTTATTCTTAAAATTCTTAAAATCTTTTTAAAACATCTTTCAAAAAGAGAAATTAATCTTTAAAGTTTCTTAATACTATTATGTTAAGGTGTATATTAAAAAATATTTTCAAGTTGTGCTTTTAATGTCAAAATTATTTTAAAGCTACTTTTATGCAACTTTTAAGCAATGGTTACAAGAGGTTAAAAGTCTTTATACATATTCTTCACTCATTAGATTGATTCCAAATTTTTATGATATGTACATAATGTATTTACAATAACATTGTATGAAAATTTTATTTTATTTATTTATTTATTTTTGTAGTTCAAAGTTCAAAAAATTAAGCAATGGTTACGATTGCTAATGGTACATGTTAATACATGACTACACCTAATAATATTTGATCAAATTTTTTTTCCAATTGACTTAAAATCATGAATTTTATATTTGAATTAAATATAAACCTTTGATGGTAGATTATGTTATAATAACGACATGTTGATTATGATGGTTTTAAGTTGTAAAATATTTTTCCATCAAAATATAGATGCCTTAGGTGCTATTTTTACTTCTCCATGAAATTGAAATAGAGTTTATTATTAATAAAAACATGGTATATTGCTACGAAATAAGGTGTTTTAAATAAGTTTTATAATATATTTGTTGTACATTAACTCACAAAAACAAACATGAAGTAATTTGAAATTCAAAATTTGTATTGATTTATTTTATTTTTGAGGCCTAAATCAACTAAATGTAATTTCTAAAAAAATCAAAATAAATGTATCTAAAGTTGTGATATTTTAAATAGTTTTTATATATTCAATTTTGATTATAGTTTACATTTGGGTCCACCATAGCATGCAAACACCTTTCTTTTCATTATTCTAAAATGAAAGTTGTAATTAAGACAAGGATTCAAATTATTTACAAGTATTCAAAAAGACATTTATATTGTAGCCAATTTATTTTTACAAAATTTATTAATTTAACATGACATCATTCTAGTTTTAAACATACAACAATCCACTATAATTACAAGGTAACAAATACTATAAAAAATCAAAAAATAATTTGCAGATTTTTTTCATTAAATAATTTTTTTGGGTACCCTGATCATGAATGTGTTATTATTTTAAATCATTCACAACTTGTTGATGCACTACACCAAAACATGGCAAATATGACTACACCCATGACTAGGTTTGTGATCATAAATGCCATCAAATATTATATATATATATATATATATATTTCAATTTCATCCAATCATTTGGTAGGTAGGTAGGCCTAAGTAGGTTCCTAATTTTTTTTAATGACAAACCTTTTTTATTGGCTCATCACAAGTAGTATTTGCACTTTGAATATAAACTTGGTGCATATTTTGTGTGTAGGCCAATACCTTTTCACCTACTTATATAGTTTTCCAAAGTTGAACTTGTTGACAAAGGATATGGGATAAATTTATAACATTATTTCACATCATCCTTTGTTGCATACAAAAGTACCCAAGTTTGACTATTATTATCTTTTTCATACTTTGTCCAAATGAAAATAAATAAATTTTATTCTTAAATATTTTCCCAAGATCTACACATCTTCAAAAGAAATTTAACAAAAATATCATGTAATTTGACCGGAAATGCATTTGAATCTTCACTATTTCATACATTTGAACAAGAACGATATCTTGAAGATTTTTTTTTTCTTTCTTTTTCATAAAACAACTTGTAAATAAATATGTTTAAAATCAACATGGTTTTTTTGGTATGTATATATGAGTCCGCCCTACCTACCTACCTACCTACAGATAGATAAGGTAAGTAATATGATAGGTAGGTAGGGTTATGAGTAGGATATGAATATATATAATATTTTCCTGCCTTTTAAAAATATAATGAATCAATAAAAATGGTATAAATGGTGTATTTATTACCACATGTTATATTTATTTGTAATTATATATAATGTATTTTTAAATAAAATATTTTATCTATGAAGCATATGATATTATTTTCAACATTTGAAAATTTTATAACAAGTATTTAAATTATTTAAATGTCATAATTATTAATTTATACACATCTATTTTTTAATTTTATAGTTTTTTATCAAATTTTATTATGAGTAGTAAATTTTAAACTTTTTTGAATTTTTAATTCATTAAATGTGATTATATATATATAACATTTAAAAATTCCAAGTTGTATGACCAAATATTTTGATAATTTACTAATTTAAATCAAATCTTATATTCTTTGCTACCCATCACATGAAAACATGAAAAAAAATGCCATTTTGGGGCATGTGGATTTCTTTTGAAATTCATTAAATATCACTACTAAGAATATATTTCATTATTTAATCTCAAAAAATTCAAAAAACAATCATTTAAATAAACCTTTGAGCAAGAGTCTAAACTTAAATGTTTTCATTATATTCTAAGCATCAATATTCTATTTAATTTTATGTTTCAAGAACTTTGGCAATTTTTTTCCCATTTTTTGGCAATTGTTTTTTAAATGAAACAAAATTCCCCAAAATTTGTTGTAGCCACTCTCTAGAAATTCACATTAAATAATTAGTGACTCAAAGGGAAAAATTCTAAAAATGGTAAGGTATTAGTTATTTACTTGTGCAATAATTATGTGTTTGATCATCTATTAGTTTATATTATGCTTATTAAGTACATATGTCTAGTCTTTTAGTTTTTTTCCCTTTTATTTTTTTTTAATGTTTGAAATTGTATATTATTAAATAATTATATGGTGTTCATGATGAAAGTTTTTAGTCACATATTATTCCTATCCATGAAGACTTTTAATCATGTAGTCATATCCATGGTTACAAAAATACGACTGGGCACAAAAACATGGCATATATGACAATATGATTAGAAATGGTCACTAGTCATATTTGTCATAGTCATAAATGCTAAGTTTTGGCATAGTGGTGGTCATAAGTTATTTCAATGTGAATTGTGAAATGAACTATAAATGATTAAATTTTTTTTAAATCATGGCATTTTTTTAAAAAATTAATCAAATTATTTTGTATTGAAAAAGTTTCTATGAATTTTATTCTTAAATTCTTCATTTGAAGTTGCTTTATTTCTCAATTTTTATTTTTACGTTATTATGACACATTTTTTGAGCTCATAGTTTTCATTCTATCTATATGACAAATGTAATGTCATCATTTCAAATTTTATTATGAGTCCATTCTTTTCTTTAAATTCATCCGAATTTTAAAAATATGATTTCCATTAAAATATGTTGCAACATGGATCATTTAAATTTTGATAATGTTAATGTTGAATATGGTTTTACATTTTTAATTTATCTATAATCTAGAAAAACTATGATTGTGACATTCCAAATAATCTTTTAACTTTGTTTCATTGTTCTATGGAAGAAGGAATATCCTTCTCAAATTTTGAAATTTGCATTGGAAATAAAGCAAGTGGTACAAGGTTCATTGAGCCATTGGGTGAATTGCAAAAATCTTCAAGAAACCACAAGCATAACATCTAAGTTATTACAAACTATCAAAGGCCCCATCAAAAGCCTAGATGACATATGAATAGTTAAAGAACTTTTGACATGGAATGTATGTGGACTTATTCGCAAAGAACCAATGTTCTTAATTGTCACACCATCACTCAAATGTAATGTGGGTTTTTTTCTCTACATGACCATAATTATGAAATTGACCTACAAGTTGTGTAAGTGATGAAATGCATCATTTACCAAAGCACCTACTCTGTTCCTTCTAAGATTTCACAAAACACAAAGTAAAACAAGGTCAAAGAAGGGGTTAGTGTAATGCAACCCTAATGATGGAAATATTTCCATGAAAAGACATTTGTTAAATGGACATCCAAAAGATTTATCAACTAGAAGACTCAATTTAGATGAACTAAAGGTGGTGTCAATGGTGGCAAAAAGAAATCTAAAAAGTGGCATGCATTTTACATATTAGCAATTACAAAATATTTTGATGGTCATCAAGGAAAAAAGGTGACCTTCTTCAATTGAAGTTCATTGGAGAATTTGTCCTTTACATTGTGAAAAAAGTACAACGTTCTCCCCTCTATTGAGTCGACATGGCTCCATTGGCTTGTGATGCACTAAAACCCGAAAATTCAATTTCCCACTTGTAAGTAGTTCACGAATGTATACATCTTACATTACCTTGCGAAGACCATGGAGCTTATGTTCTAACTACCTTAAGTAGTTGTGTAACTATCACCATTACCTTTGACCTTTGAATGTCTAGGTCAAAATTTGACACATTTGCTTTGCTTGTAAATTTTATTGACGAAGGTAATTGCCATTTGGTTTAACTTGGGCAATTGCCCATGTTGTCATAGATCTCTAATCCTTATTATCAAACAATCTTATATATTAAAGCTATAGTGGTGTCTGTCTGTCTGTCTGTCCGGGCAGTTTCCAAGCATCGCTCGGACAGACAGACAGACACCATTGTGATTTTGTTTTCTGTGACAGTTATTACCCAACTGATAG
>Ga0116227_10005786_pt1 | contig 25680 bp, 22 predicted proteins | sample S1TSphgellanicum_FD_89693 | JGI IMG/M metagenome (GOLD analysis project Ga0116227, IMG submission 89693) | Host-associated microbial communities from peat moss isolated from Minnesota, USA - S1T2_Fb - Sphagnum magellanicum MG | ecosystem: Host-associated > Plants > Peat moss > Unclassified...
ATATTTTTGTAGAAAGAATTTCTGAGGACCTGTAGGAAGGCAATTTTATGGTTCACCTCCCCCCCTAAGCCCTAGCCCCCCCCCCCCCCCCCCCCCACCAAACTAGAGATTTGTACCCTTTGTAATGGGTTACAAAGTTTTACAACAAATAAATTAAAGCATGAGTTTAAATATATATGCAAAGTTCAACAACTAAGTAAAAATTAATATTTAATTATAAAATTTTAGCCTACTTAATAATTCTTCAAAAAAAATCAACTTTCTTTACCTCAAGAACTTGGTCATGTTTTCTCCCCATTCAAGATTTGGTTCCAAATCTAGCAAAAGACTAGTTCACAATTTCAATTTTTGTGCTAGTTTCAATGAAAGAGTGTCAATTTGAATCTTTTGGTCACAAGAACCTAAACATAATTAAACCCCTGAATTTATTACTACATTACATACTCTCATAACAATAATAGAATCCAATGTTGGTAAGTTTCAAATTTAACATAATCAAATCCTCTTATTTAACACTAAATTACATACTCTCATAACAATAACAAAATCCAATGTTGGTAAGTTTCAAATTTAACATAATTAAAACCTCTAATTTAACACTAAATTACATAATCTCATAACAATAATAAAATTCAATGTTGGTAATTTTTCAAATTTAAAGCTAGTTCAAGTCCAAGTTATAGGTCAAGTTCTAAGGTCCCTAGATTTCAAGTTTTTTGGAACCACCATTGAAAACTAATCAAAGAATCAACCTCTTTTCAAAATTGGATTAAAACTTGGATTGAATTAGGGTTGCTATCCAATTTTGAATAGGTTCAGGTTCTGTTTGTACATGCATACAATTTTATAAGCTTGGACCTACATCTTGCACAAGTTATTGTGTTTGATTGGTTATCTATAATTAATATTATCACAAAAGTTGTTAATTGTGTATACTGGAGATGGAATTAAACCTTATTTTAAATGTGATCAAGTTTAATTTTTTTGTGAATATGATTGAAAGCAAGGGCCAACCCAACCTTGGGTGGTACAAGAATGTCACACCACAAATGTTTTAAACACATTCAACTTCAAAACAACATAGAATTCACCTTAGGAAAACTTTTCATTTCAAATTTAATTTATATTAAAATATTATCCAAGTCATGTAAAGTTTGAAACTTTGATTATTATTAATATTTCAAAAAAAATTATAAAAACATTTTTGGTTCACTTGTTTAGAAACTTTTTTTAAAAAAATTTAATGTCTTTAATTTTTAAGAAGTTTCCAAATTCTCATTCATTTCTTTTATAGACAATGGTTTGAAGCATCTACAAACTTTTGAGAAATTTTTGAAGGTTGAGACTAGAAGGTCTTGTAAGGCCATTTCATTCATGTTTACAAACTTGTAGTAATTTTCACAAAAAAATTGTTTCAATTAACAATTTGGGCCATACTATAATGACCATAGTTGTTAATTTTTAAAAAAAATTACAATGATGTAATGATGCAACTTGACACTTAATGGCAAGGGGTTAAGAATATCAGGAACACAAACTTTTTACGTGTGTAATCTACAATTTTTTCATAGTGAATACATAAAAATACAGAGCCCATGTGTTGCAATTATATAATTTTTTTTTAAAAATAATTTGATTAATTAAACTAAATTGAGTCAACCTTTCCTTGAATTTTGGTGAGGCGATTTGTAATGGTGGATGAATTCCCCCAAGAGTTTTAAAAATCTGAAAAATTGATTTCAAGACTAGACTGAAGATTCCATAAAATTTTTATAATGAGGACTAAAAGTTATTTTGTGCAATTTATTACATTATTCTTGTGTCTTGTGTCAAATTTAATCTCTTTCATGTAGGTTTCACTTTCATAAATAAACTATGCAAGAGTTTTTAACAATGTTGCACATTTATTCCAAAGTGCATCGAACCATGGTTGAATAAATATTTGCTTTGGTGTTGCAAAGGTCAAGTCTAGATTAAAGGTCAAGTTCTAAGGTCTTCAAACCAAAGGCTTCAAGTTTTGTTAGAATAGCCATTGGAACTTAACCGGATAATTGACTGATTTTCAAAATGGAATTAGAACATTTCAAAGGTGCTCTCTCATTTTAAACAAGTTTTGCTTCTTTAAGTAGAAAAATACAATTTATATATATATATATATATATATATATAATGAATATTGGATTTTAGGCAAGTTATTGCATTTGATTGGATGTACATAATTAATATTAAACTAGACCAACTTTAAATTCATTGTGAAAATGATAAGGAACCAAAGCTTTTAAAAATCCTAAGAACTGATTCCAAAACCAGACTGAAGGTTCCATTTTTAAAATTAAAAAAAACAAAGTTAAACTGGGAGCAAAGGTTCCTTTGAAATCAAAGAACTAGGGTAAACCGGCCCATCACCAATCACCTACTCATGATCGAACACTTATTTATATTTTCATCATATGTGCTTCATTTTGAGTGATTTAAAATCATATGGGAGTGGTACCTCAAGCTTTAGAAATCATCTTTGAAGTGCAAAGGGAAAGGAGTAATGAAAAAATAACAAGAAGAAAAATAAGCGTTCCAACTTACAAAACGTATTTTTATCTTTTTTTTTTGTTCTCTTTGGATCCCTCCTAGTTTTAAATCTCATAACTTTCTTGTTTCTTATTCATTTTAAACAATTTAAAATGCCAATGAGCACCACCTGAAGTTTTACAAATCATCTTTGAACTCTAATAGCAACAAAGCAACATACAAGCAATTTTTTTGGTGTTCAATGTTTTTGGAAAAAGAAAAAAAAAAAGTGACTGGAGCTGGGAATTAATCAAAGGTTAACTAGTGACCAACCATTGGTTCCGATCTGGGTCAATAAGAAATTGAACCAGAAATGAATTTGATTTGAAATATTGGAACCAGAATTGGAAATTTATTTTGTGGAATCGAACTTGAAACCAGATTCCTGGTTCCATTTTTTGTGTGTGGAACTACAACCAGAACTGAAACAATTCTAATATCTTTGTTTGAACTGGAACTGGAACCCGAGGTTCAAGTCATAAAAGTAAAGAACCACATCAAACCACAGTTGGGCTTCGTAGAGTTGGTAATCAGCTCTTGTGAGAATCTTGATGACCTAATTAGCTAACAAACCAGCACCCACCAGCACACCATCCCCTTTTCCTCAGTTGTGGATGAACCTCGACTGAGTTAATATTTGGTTTCACCTTAGTAACCACTTTAGGGTTTAAGGTTTAGGGTTTACCCTTTTATAGGTCTCATATATAAATACAGTAAACCCTTTTATAATCACACCCTTGGTGATCATTTTTTTATTTTATTTTTTGTGACACTAACAAATTGCGATTCAAACATGTATAGCCACATTCCATACAAACCTTTATAAGATTGTGACTATAAGCCAAAAAAACTTTGCAAAATCATTATTTTATATTAGAATAAAGGTTTCAAAAATTGTTTAAAAAATTTAGGTGGCTTATTCTAAGCTTTATTATGCATTAGTAGACTTGAAAAAGGTTGTGATTTCTGTTTATTTTAATGTGATGATTTACACTGAGTTTGTGTATCTTGTCAACTAAAATTTTTTTAATTAAATTTTTCTACTTTCTTGACAAGCTCATATATCTTTTGCTTGTCTACAATAGAAACTTGTTTTTTTCTTCAATTGGATTCATTGTTCTTAGTTTGCACAACTTGAACACAAAGTAACACTAACATTGCCAAAGGACACTACAATTTATAAAGCCTTAATATTTGTCCTAAATTTCCCCATTATAATCATTTTTTTTTAAATTACAAATATTTTGTGATACTAATGAGTGTGATAGTGACTTTAAAAATATATATATTTCTTATTAAAAAAAAAGTGTGACACAATCGAGAAAGAATATAACTAAAAAGAGTGTGATTATAAAGGGGGGTTTACTGTAGTTGGGTAAAGAAAATAGCTAACTACTAAGTTGATCATTTATGCATAGGGAAAGCCCCTTTTTTGTACCTACCTACTAACAACCTGCTTGTGGGTTGTTAGTAGGTAGGTAGAGAAAAAAAGCAACTGAGCTAACTACCATGGTTAGCTAGGGAACTGGAACCCCAACAGAAAACTGTCTTATGACAAACTGATCATTCATCCTTCATTGGGGGTGCTGGGCTCACTGTGGCCCTTGCTTGGTAACTCTCAAATCCATCCAGAAATAGCCTTGATGGGTTTAGGGTTTAGGTTTTTGGGAACCCCTGCACCATGGCTATTTCTCTAGTAAACAGCCACAATCTCACTCATTTCACCTAGTCCATGACCGTGGTTCTTAAAATCCAAAATAGAAGGTCAGATATAAATAACCATGGTTATCAACAAATCAAAATACTTGGTTCTGATATATAACTATGTTTCTCATTTATTTTTTAAGGTCAAAATATCCACCCGGAAAACCACTGGTTAATGAATAAGTTCGTGATGTCAAAGGGACATGGAATAACTATTTATTGTGGAAAGACTAATCTTGACCTTTCAAAATGCTTGAAGCCTTGTATCCTTAAAGGTCCTTTCAAATTTGCCATTCATTTTGGAAGAAGAGGCATTGGTTCATACAAAAAAAGTATAGGGAAAGGTATAAACCCCACAACCCCCAACCCCCCAAGCCTCTCCTAATTTGTGGGTCATACATACCCCGGAGGCCGTTAGCCAAGGACGTAGACCTAATATTTAAGGGAGGCCCACGACAAGAGCAGGCCTTCCCCCTATGTAAATTATGAAAGGTATCAAATGGTGGACGGTTTGCATGCAAAATGGCAGAAAAGCTCCATTTGATTGACAAAAGCATCATCTTCAGTATGGGAAGGTGCTTTTTACATGCAAAGAAGAAAGAAAAAAAAAAGCTTTGGGTACTTTATACGGATGTTTACCCTAAATGTCAATCACACTTCTATTTAGTCTTACAAATGTGCCCATGCAATAGGTCAATTATTTATTATTTCATTTGGTGGAGGAGAAAAATGGCGGGCATGTACTTACTCGCATATGATGGACAATCATACCACTTGTGAGTCAATTAGGACATATAGTCACTCAAATGAACAATCATACCACTCGTGAGTCAATTAGGACATATAGTCACTCAAATGAACAATCATACCACTCGCGAGTCAATTAGGGCAAATTGTCAATTCATTGATGTGCATAGTACCTCCTACCAACCAACCAACCAACCAACCAACCAACAAACTCATGTTGTAACCCCTCCTCCAATAAAACACTTGTACCCAATGATTTGAGTCTCATTTGGTGTATGCAAGTTCTACACAAAAAAAAAGTCTTTTGTACTTGTGGTTGTAGTTGGTGTTTTTTTTTTTCCAATAATCCTCAAAGAGGTCGGTTGGCAAAAGAAAATAAAAATTACACATTATGTTGTCAAAGCCAAAACAAACTCATATCCAAAGTCACTTCACCTTCCCAGCATTTTCTTTTTCTTTTTCTTTTTTCTTTTTTTTTTTTTTGTGGTGTGGAATTTTGCCAAAATGTGAAAATTAAAACAGAATATTCTGTCACAATTTTTGAAAGCCATTTTTTTCTGAAATAAATTGCTGCATTTGGAGTTTGATTTTAGTTTTGTAGGATTTATTAAAATAATTTTATTTTTACTATTTAGACGAGTTCTAAAATCATGTCACCATTTATTACTATATCCCTTTCGGGATGCTATGCTAGCCAATGATGCAACATCAGAAATTTGAGAAAAATAACACTGCACCTTCCTCCCATACTAGGAGGAGTTTCTAATTTCTACCTTTATTATAACACTCTTTTAGTTTTATTGTTAAAAACTCAAATTTAAATTTTTATTTATTTTTATAATGGTATTTCCTCTTTATTTCAATTTTTGTGATTTAGGCAAAGTGGTGATCATCCAGAAGAAAATTTAACCAAATTTGGCTATAAACCAATGTGAAAATTTTAAATATTTGAATAATTGGATCCTCCTATAATAGTCTGGGCACCTTACTAGAACCTATTATAAAAATCTTGAGAGAATTGAGGATTTTTTCTTTCCTCAAAAATTGATGAATTCAGGGGAAAATTTTGATGACCATTAAAGGCTGTTTGATTACATACTCTTCTTTGGTTTCTTCATGCATCATTTGCTTCGATTCCTGGGTGTTTTGATGTTAAACATCAAGATCTGAGGGAATATGAACTAGGTAACGAGCTCTGGAGTGTGCATGCTACCCATCAGTGCCAAGGTCACCATAAGTGTTTATGAAACCTTCATCCATGCTGCAAAGAGTTACAAAATCATTGGGTCAATGAGAGCCCAAAGGTCGGTAATGAAACAGAGGTTGAAAGGTTATGGGTTGTAACTTGCTGCTTGACATCCCATCAGAGTGTCAAAGATTCTCACAAAAGTCATTACAACTTACGACTGGACCTCAAATCTATCACTGATATGCAGTCAGTGTTGATGCACATCATTATTGGTTCAGACCAATCCTGAACCTTAATCTATCACAAGATGCACGCAGTCAGTAACACTAATTGACAAACAGATGAGCAATACTGAGCAATAGCAAGCAAGAAAAGCAGGTCAAGGGAACTGGGTTTCAAGTCCGAATACAATACCAGGCTATTGGAAAGTTGTGCACAAGGTTCTTCCTCTTGCAATTCCTCAAGGCTTTTGCCAGTATCCATTTCTTCCAACTCACTGGTTAAGTAGTAATGCAGCTAGGCTACTTGCTGAACACAAAACACTAGTCAAAAGTAAGTTTTAGTCATCCAGACAATAGATGCATGCAATTGGATTCAACTTTCCATCAAACTGATCTTTCCACAACCTCCTCTGTGTTGAATTGAACCTGACAACAGAGCAGAGGAAATACGAGACTATACAAAGACCAGATTAAAACAGTGTGATGATCAAGTTGCACTCATTAAAGACCTATATTGCAGAACATTCTCAACAAGGAGAATGTTTGGTTCCATTGTCAACTGAAGAGTCACTAAACACAGAACCCTATCTTCCTGATCCTTACCATCCCCATTTGAAAAAGTGGAACATGACCTGGCTAGTTTGTTTATGAAGCTTGCCAGGAGGAGTTACTAAGACAAAAGTGTGTCATCCTGGTGGCCATTACTGTCAGATGGCTGGCGTATCAAAACTTACACCCAGTGATCAATTGCAGCTCCTCCTTTCTTAATTCACAGCAATTTAACCCTTCATGCCTACAATGCACATCTTAACAAAACGATCTCATGTCCAGACATCACCACGTCTTCAAGACCTCTACTTCAATAACAAAAAATCTAAGCGAAGCATACAGAAACAAGGAAAAACCGCGATCTGCTGTTACCTAGCAAGGAACAAAATCAAGCCATCATGTCATCTCTCTCCACGACATATTTCACAACCAATTCTCCCTGGATGCCAGCAGGTTTCCTCAGGCTCAAGGTTACCAGGTCAGCTGCAGATCTTCATGAATAATCAAACTCCTAGTCAATCACAAATTTATTCCCCATCATCACCTTCCACCATTTGCTCTATTGACTCTTTGGATTCAAATGCAGCTTTTTCAGCTCCATCTTGTTTTTCCACTACTATCTCCTCAATTTTTTCTGTTCCAATGGCAACTGTTTTTGATTCTGCTTGTGTAACTGCATCCACTTTTGAATTTTCTTCAGCCTGTGTCTCTAACGTTGGTACAAGCTCAGGTCCTGGTTTTGGTGTTGTTTCAGTTTCCAGTACCACATCTGCAGATTCCTTGGTTGCATCCAGTTCAACTTCTTGTGCTTCTCCTGCTTGTGATGCCTCTGCCTCCACTTTTTGTGCTGCCTCTGGCCCAACCTCTGCCTCTGCTTGAATCTCTGACTTTTCTTCCTGTTCTGTTGTCTTTAATTCTGCAACTGCTTCTGTTTCTGTTTCAACCTCTGATTCTGGCTCTGGTTCACCTTCCACTTCAGCATCTGCGCCTGCTTCAGCTTCTCCTTCAGCTTCTCCTTCAGCATCTCCTTGGGATCCTGGTTCTGCTTCTTTTTCTGGTTCATCATCCCCCTCATCTGCAAGCTTACTTATCTCCTCCTTTATCAGCTTCTTCACATGTGACTTGTGTTCTGTCAAGCTGACTCCAAATGTCCCCTCTGAAATCAACAGGGATAAACCCTAGACAGTCAGATGCTCAGATCCATAGAGAAAAACAAAACTAGAATCATCTGTGCTGCTTTTTAGTGGACATCAACAACTCAACATGTAAAACAACAATGCAGCCTGGAGACACTCAGTGGCAGAAGGTGTGGTGATCACTGAAAGCCTATGCAGGATTAGTTAAAATCACTTTTGGCCAAGGGAGCTATAACCAAAAGCAGAGGTGCAGGTGAAGCATTATCCCACCGGTCCAACTACTCTGATACTATTAGGACCTGCTATTAGGTATGACTTGAAAACCCAAATATAAACTCCAAAGGCACATTGCTTACCAAGCTGGGTTATAACATCTGTGAAAGTGACCTGCACACAAAAATCACAAGAGAATACATTACAAATGACCAGATTATCACAAAACCCGTGGTAATGACAAACCTATTCAACCTGACAGGCAGTTAGTGGTTGCTGCATGTACTGCCATCACACACACAATCAACAGCCATTGACACCAACTGCAAAAGCCATTTTGCTACAAACAAAGGCTAACTCATGTCTTAGAAGGGCAACACTCACCTTACTAAAGTCTGCATCTTTGAGAAGCTCTCTAATCTCAGACTGTAATTTGTCATCAGATGGGACCTTTTTGCTTTTCTTTGGTTTGCTCTCCTTCACTGTATCAGATTTCTTCTTTGCCTGAGCTGAATCTGCCATAAATGCCACAGTACAAGTTTGTACATATTTTAGACATTTGACTAATCAAATCATAACCAGTAACAGCATTGTCCTTCAATGGTGAGCAACAGCAGACTGGAGAGGCCCTCTCATTGACTCTTCTTTAATCCCAAGTTAATACCCTTGCACAAGTGATTGTTTTCACTTGTGGGCATCTTCACTGAGAGAAAACTTACTGGTAGGAATGAAACATGCAATAGACTTAACTACAAACGTGTTACCAACTCCAACATATGTTATGCAGGCATTCATAACCAAAAGTTGCAACGTACTTACCCTTCTCCTTGGCTGCTGATTTTGTAAACTTGGATTTTGTCTCTGACCTTTCAGGGGTCACATCTGACTTCCTGGGTCTTCCTGGCCCTCGTTTTGGCATTGTCTCTTTCTCTTTCTTCTTCTCCTTTTCCTTTCTCTCCTTCTCCTTCTCCTTCTCTCTCTTCTCCTTCTCCTTTGCTGTCTCCTTCCCCTTCCCCTTCCCTTTCCCTGTTGACTTCACCTTCTCAGTTTCCTTTTCCTTCTCCTTCTCTTTTTCTTTATTTTGCCTTCTTGCATTCTTGGTATATACCTTTTCAACTGGGTGTGGGGATACAATGGGAGGGCTGTCAGGGACTGATATCTTGGCTGGAGTCTTCTTCTGAGACTTCCTTGGGGGCACCTCCTCTGCTTCACTTTTCTCCTCTTCCTCTTCCTCTTCCTCTTCTTCAGAACTCACCTCCTTGGTTTCTGGCTGCAGATTGTGAAAATGACATGGGTTATCCACAAGCTTTTAGAGATGCAAACACACACATCAGATTGACTTAATGGTAAGTGACCTCCATAAGATAACACAAGCAGAGTCTACTCTAGAAGCTCCTTAAACCCTTCATTTCACTAACAGGGTCCACTTCATTACTGTCAGAATTGTAAATAAACACAATAAAAATGCCTTGGCATCAGTCCATAACATGGACTTCAATTCAACAACACAGGATGCTCTCATTCAATCATCTCAAACAAGCAAAAATCTACCCACATTAGATGTCTTTACATATGGCAGGCAATGAGACAGAGATTCTAGAGCCATCATACAACATTGACTGGATATAAGGAAAACAAAACTGAACACAGAAGAAACTTACAACAACTTTGCTGTTGTCTTTGGAAGATGTCTTTGATGACTTCTTTACCGACTTTTTCTTGTTCTCCTCTTCATCAAAATCTTCATCCTCTTCATCATCCTCATCAGTGAACGTAAACTGTTTTTTCTCAACCTCCTCTTCCTCCTCCTCCTCTAAGGCATCATCATCCTCACTCTTTGCTGATTCACCATTGTCACTTTCCTCAGCAACTTTTCTTCTACCTCTTTTTGTAGAGGGTTCACCATCAACCTTATGCTTCTGAACAAAACAGAAAACCAGGGTGACAACTCAGGAATCCACATAGCTGCACAAAATCTGGCTGCAAATGTATGGAAATCTAGTATATTCAAGCAAATGGAATGTATGCCTTCCTGTTTGCAACAGAAATCCCTTATTTAACAGACACTAAATTCACCCACAAGTGTTGTCATAGACATCCATACCCATAAAGGCCTACAACCCACTTTGCTAGCCTGATTGCAGAATCACACTAAATAGCATCATGGACCCTCATGATATCCTTCTGCCTGGCTTACCACAACCACATGAAAAAAACAATTGGCTAATTCCAGTTCAAGTCTACAGACTTGATTGGTTCAAATCAAGTTGCACTGACAACAATTGACAACCAGATGCATAAGAGCCTTACTGCAAAGGATTCTAACCCTCTTTGTTATAAGCACAAAAGCCAAACTAACCTTAGGCAGCCTTCCTGGTGTTTTCTTTCCAGATGACCTCTTCCTTGCACTTTTCAGTTGCTTCTCCTGCATATCCAGATTTCCATATCCATGATCATAACTCCAACAGAATACAAACCCAATCAATCAGCAGCTCCCTGTGAGGCTAAGATAAGAAACAACCTAAAAGCAACTGCAGCAGGGACCGGGATGAGGAACAACACTCAGAAGAATTGACGGTACTTGAATTCTGATTAAGCCAGGAATAATAAGGGATGAGAAATTCTTAAGCAAAAGAAGACCATCAGAGGAAATTTTTATAGACTGATGTAAACTCATCAAAACTCATCTAATGCCCTTGTTCTCACATTCATGTTTCCTTCATGGTTAGCATTGGCATCCAGATGAATACCATGATTTCTGCATTTGATAAAACATTTCAAACACCACCTAACTTCAATTTTGGCTCTGACTTAGCCATGGACTATTTTACAGGCAGAGGAGAAGAAGTTACACATACCTGTTCCTTCTCTTCCAATAAGACATCAGTGGTCTTGTGTGGTTTTTCAAGAAATTCTAGAACTTTGCCCACCAGCTCCTCCTGCAGGTAGATGCAACCATCCAGATGAAACTCAGAAGAAAATCACAGCCATTTTGTTCACAGATCAACATTTTCTTTAATCAAGAAGAACTGTTAGAATATATGAAACGCCAAAAATAACATCAATCTGAAAGCCACTTCCATAAGGCATCCTGGTTGGACCAAGATAATATTGAGAACTTGTCCATACCTACAATTTTAAGTCCCTGAATAGAGTCGAGAGATGATACAATAGTAAGGTTACAGGGGTTGGACACAAGGTAATGATCAATTGAAATACTGACTTGATGTAGAATGTGTTCTACAACCTTTTCAAGTAGGCCTGTTGCCTCATTGAACAGCATAACCAGAAGAAAAAGGAATCTCTGGTAAGTTATACACTATCCTAGAAATGTGGTTGGCCTCTAAGTACCAACCATGCATGTGGGCTGGAACATGTCAGTGGATGGGAGGTTATGAGTGCTTCATCTTGCAACCATCTCATCACAACCAGGAATTGCAGCTGGGACACAATTGAGTCCAAAGAGAAATTTCACCTTCTTCCCAGTCCTTGGCAAATGAAGGTCAAGAACATCAATAAGCAGAACTAATCCCTCCTTTGTATACCGTTCCAGCTTGTCTTTAACTCTTGCTCTTTCCTTCTCCTACTCACAACAGCACATACACAAAAAAGAAACTTTCAGTACACACAAACAAATACTATGGACAGCTATAGCCATCACACCTAGGACACAAGCAAGGATGAACATGGTGTGCAATACCACAGGTTGCATTGCTGGCACCAGTCATCATGCAGATAGCAAAGCACCACTCATTCACAAACTCAAAAGAGAAAATATTGTTCTCCACAAAATATACAGGCCTTGGCCCTTCTTTCACCACAACAAGGATGAGAGGGTTAACAAAACACACCTTATTCTCAGTCCAAACATATCCTGAGAATTGCAAGATATGTTGCTTCAAAACTGTAGCCTGCACAGAACAGAAGGGCACTGCTACATGATTAACACTGTTCATAAAGCAGCTGGCCATAATCTTTTTCCACCAAAACAGCCCCAAAAGAAATTCCTTTTCCAAAGACCAAATAAGTTAACTTGCAGGCACATCTCAGAACATGACCTCATTCATGTATGATCCAGCATGGTATTACATTTCAATTTTAGTTTGGAAAAAGCTGGAAATTAGAACTATACTTGACCAGTAAACTGTTTTTGGTAACCTGCAGTGGAATATTTTTACTTAGTTCTACCCGTAAGGTATAGTAGGAGAGGGACAGAACTATACCCTCTTTTATAACAAGAACCGCATGAATACAAAAAGCTTGAATCTTCTAATGGGCCATGCTGCAGCACCATCAATCAGAAAGGCTATGTAAAAATATGGATGAAACAAATTTTGTTGTGTTCCTAACATCCGATACCCACCACTATCATTGACACTCTTGCAGATATGGACTCCCTTTAGCCTTGGCTCAAAAGAATGAGGCTGACAACATCTGACCCCCTCCACACATTACTGTGCTCTCCAAATACAGAAAGATTACCGTCAAGTTACTGCTCAGTGCTTTCAACCGTGGTAGAGATCACAGAAACATACTGCTTTGTGTCATGCATCTACAGGGTGCCATCAGCAACCACTGGCCACATACACAGGGCCAGGATGTTGACTAGCAATGAAAATGAAGTCCCCCAAGCAATTCTACACATGCGACATTCTTGACCTGTAATTAAGGCAGCTTTGATTAAAAACTAAATACCAGACACTGTGCACTGGTGGTGAATCCACATAATCAACCCAAAAAAAATTCCACTCTTGTTTAACAGCAGTGCATATGTTCATTGGCAGGTGCCTAATGCCGTCCCAAATGGAAATAGTGAAAGTTGACAACCATTAGGGTTGCACTCAGTTGGAAAAACAACTGAAATACAAATAAGAAAGTGGTCTCTGTGGACAGATTCTGAGACTTCCCTGCACCAATCTAGAACTACTCCCAACAAACATTTCCCATGCCATTATCTAAGATGCTGTAGACAGCAACATCCACAATGGCACACTGCCCACAGCCACCTTGTGTCATGCACAAATATACCCAATGGTGGAAACTGACATAGACTAGAGTCCAGTTCATCTTTAAAGCTGTTCCAGTCTGCCTACTACACATGACAACTTCAGACTCGTGAAAGAAAAGAAAACAGTGTTTAAAAGTCCATCACATGTCTCATTAGGAGGGCCTGTGTATACAGACAACCTGAATGACGTTTACAGAGGTTTAGGACACCACTGAGAACAGGATATCCACAGGAGAGGTTCAGGACACCGCTGAGAACAGGATATCCACAGGAGAGGTCCGGAAGCCACTGAGAACAAGATATCCACAGGAGAGGTTCAGGACACCACTGAGAATAGAATATCCACAGGAGACGTTCAGGACACCAATGAGAATAGGATATCCACAGAAGAGGTTCAGAACACCACTGAGAACAGCATATCCAATGGGTTTCTTATAAGCAGCAATTACTGCGGCACACACAAAATGTGTATCTTGGAAAAGGGAAGTGGCAAACCTTGGCACGTTTATGGAAGAGGAGGGAATGAAGCATGCTCAAAATCTCATCATTCCTGCTTATCTTGCTCAGCTTGTACGCCACTGCAAACAAACAGAGCAAAGTCTGTCAGCCCAACCCAAAACTTCACAATACCACCACCACCATCCCTGGTCATGCAGTTTTGCATCTCATTGTTTGATTGACATATCCACATTTGTGTTTTGAAGAAGTACTCACTCACCATTTGGAATATCCTTGAACACTGTTCCTTGTCCCTGGTACACACACAAAAGAAATCAAACATATCCATTACTATGTCCGCATGAATAGGAAAGGGTTTGGTCATACCTCTTATGAAAATAGAAAATAGGCAAGACAAGACTTCTTAAGGGGCAGGTCATACCTCTTATGCAAATAGAAAAAAGACAAGACAAGACCTCTTAAAGGTTTGGTCATACCTCTTATGCAAATAGAAAAAAGACAAAACAAGACTTCCTCTTTATGAAGCTTTTTCTGGCAGCAGGAGGAGGGCTTCAAGCTTTGAAAAGCCAGTAATGCAGGAGGAGGGTTTCTGGTGTAAAAAACTGAACACTCAGGGAAAAAAGAAAATCTTGGCATGTTCCTCCCAAGCAAATTGGAATGAGGGAGGGAAAGGAAAGGAAAAGAAAGCATGCAAAACACAAAGAGCTCTGCATCCCTAGCTAGGGTTATGAACTCTTTGGAAACCTTGTCCGATTGTCTGTTTGTCTGTCTCTTGCGGGAAGAAAACTGAGTGAAGATGAAGAAAGAAAGAAAGAGGGGAAAGAGGGAGTGGAAGAAATGTGCTCAGCTGCTGCTGGAAAAAAAAAAACCCTCTGAAAAAAGAAAATGAAAGAAAAGCCTGCTGGCTGGAGTACCTGCTTAATCTCGATATCCTTGTTGGTTTCCTTCTCCACTGACGCGATGAAGCGCTCGATGGACTTGCGCTCGCGCGTCGGCCTGTCTGTGAAAAACGGAAATATCTCTTTCTTTTGTCTCTGCCGTTTCTCTCCTCTACCACGAGGCGTGCTTAGCTCCTCGGATTTCGCCCTCCCTTTCTTTGGTCTTCCGGCTGTCTTCTTTGTCGTCGTCGTTGTTTCCTTCTCCTTTTTCCCTTCCTCCTCAACCACCTCCTCCTCCTCCTCCTCCTCAACCTGTTCCACTTCTTCTGCTTCTGCTTCTTCTTCTTTTGCTTTCTCCTCTTCCACTAGGTCTTCTTCCACTTTCTCCTGCTCCTCTTGTGCCTTGTCATTCTCCTGCTGCTCCTGCTCCTCTTTAGCCACTTCCAATTTCTCCTTATCATCGTCAATATCCATCTCGCTTCCTTTCACGCCGTCTTTACTGACATGTGCTATTTCCTTTCCCTTGTCTTCTTCCGGTTGGTGATTCTCCACGGCTTTTTCCACTTTTCTGTGTGCATTCACCACCTCTTCAACTGCTGTTTGTTCCTGCTCATCGGCCATGATCCTTTCTTCCCTTATTGTTGTTATTGCTCTCCTGCGCCTCCTCCTCCTCCTCCTCCTCCTCGGCAGCCACAACGGGCTCGGTGGGTGGGGCGGGAGCGTCAGCCTTCGCGACGTCGGCCTCGTTGCGGGGGAAACACAGGCTGCCGAGCGTTGCAGCAGTTTCTCCTCTGCCGGACGGACCCCGCCATCGCCCGCCCGTCCGTCCGCGGTCTACCGCGCGGTCTGTCGCCAACACACAGCGCGGTACTGGAAGCGGGCGGCAAACTGGAGCGGGGGGCGTTGAACGAGCGTACAGCGCGCAGACAGACAACATCCAATATCAATTTTCTCATCCCAGTGTCAATTTTATCATCCAATTTGTATTTCATCCCATTTGGATTCCATTCTTGACCGTGTCTCCCGTCCGGGCAGTCCGGGCAAGTGATGAACAAATGGTGGAATCTCCACGGGTAGATTCTTTTTATTATAAAATAAAGAAAATTATTTACCCTTCTGTATCATTAAAATTTTATTAATATTAATAGACCCTACTTATTTATTTATATATTTATTTTATTAATAAAACCTTCATTTGAATTTCATTTTTTTAAATACATACATAAATAAATGAACCATAAACTGCTTGAAACCATAAACTCAAGATAAATCCAGAGAAAATAAGATTTAAAACATAATAAAACATTAATACATGTTTTCTCAATGAAAAAATGTGTTTTTAAACAAACATTTGTCACTTTTGCAAAATCAAAAATTGGAAAATAAATAAATTTAAAAATTAAAAAATCGTTGATTCCCACTAGCTTAATGTGACTTGTGCTATTACTAGCCCAAGTGTGAACATGACCTTGACAATAGTTTTCAATTGTCAAAAAAAAAAATAATAATTTTTAATTAAATTAGTGTAATGGCCTTTGCTGAAAAGGCAAGGTTCCACACTAAGCAAAATTTCCCTTTCCTCCTTTTTTTTTATTTTTTTAATATAATTTTTTATTTCTTTGTATGTTCCCATGTAGTTCCCAATAGTTCATCATTATTTATGCTAATTTTTTTCATGTGGAAGGGAAAGTGATTAAACATGTAAAGAGACTTGAAAGAGGGCAAGATATTAAAATTCTTTTAAGAATTTAACTAAAATTCAATTCCAATTCCAATTCAACAATTTTCGATTAATAAAAATTCAATTGCACTGAACTCAAATTTATTTGGGAAAAAAAAAAATGATATACAAATTTGGTGGAATGGTTTGGGAGATAGATCTCAATGTCACAAACAAATTGCCTTAATTCATTAATGGATTATAGATGTTAATGCAAATTAATATGTCAACTTGCTAAATAATAATAATAATAATAATAAACATCATTTTATGTCCAAATGTTGAATTTTATGTCCAAATTGTTGAATATATCAATTTGTCTTAAACTAGATTTGTGAGTAAGTTGCAATTAGAAGTACTATAAAAGTTCAAAACTTTCAAGTAGTCAAAAATTCAAGGGTGGAAAAAAAAAATCTGGAATCACCAATTTAGACAAATAGTTTCTGACATCTTGCCACAATATACTAGGATGCCTAAAATATTTTACTTTCCTCCCTCAGCTATAGCCAAATTTGGCTAAATCCTCTTGTAGATGACCACCAGACCACCTACCTCTCAAAATTGGGAGAAAAACAAAACCCCTGATTTTCATCGGTATTTTGAAATGGGTTTAGGGTTTAGAGGTTAAGGGTTTAGAGGTTTAGGATTTAGAGATTTACAGGTTTATGGTTTACAGGTTCAGGTTTAGGGGTTTACAGGTTTAAGGTTTACAGGTTTCGGTTTAGGGGTTTAGGGTTTAGAGGTTTAGAGGTTTACGGTTTAGAGGTTTAGATTTAGGGGTTTAGGGTTTAGAGGTTTAGGGGTTTAGAGGTTTGGAGGTTTAGGGTTTAGAGGTTTAGGGTTAGAGGTTTAGAGGTTTAGGGTTTAGAGATTACCAACAACTAGATATGCAAGGGGTCCCACAAAAATGGGTCAGTCTAGATTAAAATACATAAAAAGACAAAAGTGCTTTGTTGGATGTATCTCAAACTCATTTGTTTCCACAACATCTAATTCCAACATCTGATTCTGTAGATTTAATGTTTAACAGAGTTGTTAAAACCCTAAACCCTAAACCTAATTCCACGGATTTAATGTTTTAACAGAGTTGTTAAAGCCCTAAACCCTAAACCTAATTCCACAGATTTAAAGTTTTAACAGAGTTGTTAAAACCCCAAACCCTAAACCTAAACCCACGGATTTAATGTTTTAACAGAGTTGTTAAAACCCTAAACCCTAAACCTAAGTCCGCAAATTTAATGTTTTAACAGAGTTGTTAATAATAGGTATAATAGCTCAAACAAGCAGTATTCTTTTTTTTGGCAAATTTTCACATCCTGGTGGTGAGCGAAAGAAGCCCGACATTGGTTTCCACATACATACCTATATGGATGCAAAGTCTCTTTCCCTGTCTCTAGGCAGATCCAACAAACAGCATTAGTGTTAACAATAGACACCCTTCTTCAGCAACTCCTGAGAAGTTTGTAGTACAGATTTTCTAGTTATGAAATGATGCTAAGTATGGCCACCATTTTGCACAAATTTTATTTTTGCTTGTATAAGAACTACATAAACAATGTCGACCAGTTTTTTCTTCCCAATCAAAAGAATTTTGACCCATCATCAAAAGACATCCATCCTTCAATCTCTTTACACTCAATCACAGAAGCTCCTGAAATTCCTGAAATGTCAAATACTAGGCCCTCACTCCCCAGCCCCCAAAAAAAAATTTTAAAACCAGATTGAATAATGAAATGACAGCTGAATACAAATATGCCAATACCGCACTCTGCGAAAAAGTTGCAAGGCATAAAAAAACTTGCTGACCCAATGCAAATTGCAACAAACCCATCATGCTTTTTCTCTGTCAATATGTGTATGTATAAATGCAAAAAAGCTCAAAAGCAGTGGCAGTGGACAGCATGTGGATGTGTGTGTGTGTGTTGTGTGTCACTTAACTGCTCCCCAAAGGCTTCTTCAGTGGCCGGAAGTAGACTTGGGACACCTTCCAGTTGTCAATTGGGGTCTTAAACAACTTGTCAGGTCCATCACCATCGGTACCAAAATAGCGATCTCCAAACTCACCCAGTCCTGGCACCACACGGTACTCATCATTCAAGCCTGCGTCAATCTCCGATGTCACTATCTTCAGAAGTGGAAACCGCTGGCACACCATATGAATTCCTTCAGGTGCCTGCATACCCAATCAAGGAGCTATCATTGCCTTAGAAGTGCAAGAGTACCAATAAATGACAATGAGATTATAGAAAACACTGCTGTCATAAGTGCAAAAGGAAAATTCTGACAGTAATTTCATGACATTCAAGAGACGGAGAAAACTCACTGAGATGAGATTCAAGAAGATGATATGAGATTCTGGAACTCCTTTCCGTATGAGCAACTCAATAGCTTGGACTGCAGAATTCCCTGAAAACATTCCGCACCTTTGACCCTATTTAACTCATCGTCAACCTGATCAAAGACCATAATGACTTTTATATGTCACAACTCATAGTACTACAGAACATAGCCTTTTGCTTGTTTTGCTGCTGCTGGTGATCATGCAAAGCAGTTTTGTTGGTCTACCCACATCGCACAGGAGATGATTTTGCTCATAAGTCTTTTACTTGGTGAATACTTGACCAGGATTCCAGAGACACGAGCACAAACAAAGGAAGATATGCATGCAGAGAAAAAAACTGACCCGTTGCAAGAACTGGATCCAACAGCAGAACATGGCGATTTGCAATGTCACGCGGCAGCTTCTCATAGATCAACTATACCACATACACACTCAACATAGTAAGAAACTGTTCTGTACAATCTTTTGAATTCTGCTATTCCTTAAAAGGAAGAAGATCTTGACAGTTTTTGTAATTGCACAAAAAAGAAAGATCTTAAGAACAATTATCCATCCCAATATATCACCTATATACTGCACAACTTTTCCTTCAGACACAAAAGAAGGAAAGATTCAGATTTATACAGCAGTAGGCATAAAACCCAGTTCACAGCAGACAGCTACCTGTTTACCATTGTCACCTTCTCGATGTATCAAAATCTTTCCAATCTTGATACCTTTGCAACATGCACGAAGTGCATTCTCCATACTCTCACCACTGTTAAGAACAACAACCCAAGTAAAGTATTTCAGCTTCACAGGACCAAAACACCCTGAAAATCCACACACATTTTAGCCTAATCTGTCATCCATACCTCTTCCATGATAGCCAGACCTCATAGTCTGGGTTTAGGGCGTACAGTGTAGGCACAAGAGATTTGAGCACACCCACACCACTTAGGCAACAAAGAACAAATGATCATGTTCCATCATCCCAATACTACCCTTCCACATTCCCGCACCACCATGTAGCTTAGATTGGACACTACGTGTAGATATAGTCCATCTGCAGTTGGTAGGAGACCTAGCTCTGTTTTTTCTACCATGTCTAACTCAAAGCATCTCTGTTTCTTACCTACGTATTATGGAGACACCACAAAGCTGCTTGCAAAAATCCACCCCAACATAAACAGAGCCTGGATCCATAATCAAAGCAGAGGAGTCAGGTAATCTTCAAAGCTTGCAGACTGTATCTTTGAGGGTAATCACCCATAAACCCTAAACCCTAAAAAGATCATAGAGAGATGGAGGGATTTTTTGCCATTGACATCATCACAACTATACCAACAGTAAAGACTGTACCTGTAGGTGTAATGACTTGCTTTTCAGTGAAGGGCAAATGACCAAGGCCATGTTCCACCACCTGCAAGTTGTTATCATCCCAATGTCATCATCAGAACTCTTTCAACTTTCAGTGGATTCAAGCTAATCCATCAACATTGCCAATCCTTAGTAGGTCAGAAAAAATTATCATTAAACCCTGAACCCTAAACCCTGATAACACACATGAAGCAATGCCAACAAAAGATGCATCTGAACACAGCATGAAAATTAATGTGATATACATACCAGGCGTATGAGACGGTCGGAGTAGAATACAAAATCATGTGTTGTAGTTTCCTGATCTCGAATGAGAGTATGCATTCCTCGGATCTGCAAATGCACCAAAAGACAGGCTCATAAGAACTTGCCAATCACAATAGCTGAGCTAGCACTCTGCAATCTGTAATTGTAGTGCAGATGAGACAACGGAGTATCCAGCCTGCAGTGGCCATTTTTCCACACAGGCTACCCAAAAAAGCTTTGTTAATTTGTAGTTTGGGTTCACATGTTGTTTGTCTTTGCACATTGTTGCTGCACTCAGTGTAAACAAAGTATGAACAAACCTGGAAGGTGGATTGGATCACATAAACATTTGGATAGATTTTGCGGAGATCATGCTGGCCAAGCTTTGTGCGGATGTGCTGTACTATGAGATCAATTGCCACATGATTGTCTCCTCCCCGAGGCAAAATCACATCCGCATACTTCTTTGTGGGTAACACAAAATCATCAAAGGCTGGTTTGACAAACTTTGCATACTGCAAAACAATAAAAACAGTACCTAGAGACTGTAAGTATAGTGGGCTGAAAAAGCAGCAGGAGGCATGCAGCTTTGACAAAGCAGCAGTAGTAGTAGTCTGGATGCTTCATTACAACACCCAAATCCAAAAGGGCAAGGGGACAACCCATAATGAGAATTGCAAAATTTGCACTAGAATTTCTGGAACTACACTCCAGGAACAAAGTGAAGCAATCTGACAAACCCTAAATCTAAACCCAACAAGTAGCAATCTGAACCAGGGGAGCAGGCAAAGGGGCCAGAAGGATCCTTAAGGCTAGAATCTGTATACATCAGGATTATGAGAAGCAACACAGACAGCAGCCATGCCTGCTCAATCACACCATTCACATCTCTGCCCCTCTCCAGTGTATCCCTCCTTATCCGTCTGGCAAGCCTGACATCAGCATCTGCACCACCACTACCATACAATGGTAGTGAGTACAAACTAGTAGATAATGATCAGCAAAGGTTGTACATTACAGACCTTGTTGAAGTAGCATGAGATCATACAAAGAAAGACAACAAAAGTGCATTCAAAACATTCAACAGGAGTTAGATAACAGGTACTGAGAGAGACAACCAAAACGAAAAAAAAAGATGGACAAACCTGTGTCAACAAAGATCTTCATGTTCATAAGTCCACGAACACGAGCATCATGGAAGACCAAAATGCCCTCCAGGATTATAACATCTGCCGCATTCACCTGCAGAGATCCATATAAAAATGTGCTTGTCAAACTGTTTGCGCAAGTCATAGCATCATCATCAAGCAGATTCTACTCTCAAAACCCATTCCGCCAGTCCAAGACCTAAAATGGGGATGTGCCAAAAAAAAAAAAAAAAAGATACCTTGCGGACTGTGTCCAGAGATCGTTGATGGCGCTTGAAATCATACACAGGTATCTGTATCGGTAAACAACTCTTCAATTTCTCCAAGCAATCCAGAAGTTGCTCTGTATCAAACGCATCTGCCATGATAACACCAAGTGTAATCACAATTGCTTGAGTATACTGTTAATATAAGCAAAGAAGCTCAGTCTTAGTTTACAGTAGAAAGTCTTAGCATGACTTGAAATTTCCTTGGAGCATCTCAGATTCTGCAGGCATCTGATAATGTCACTCGACATTGCTTTTTTTTTCTTTCTTGACCAAAGTGTGAGAAACTGGAGTGGGTGGTGGGCAATATTTGGCCAAAGTATTCAGCCCCACCTGGATGATCAAAATTGTACTCTCCCACATTCTCCAATTCCTCAGCAGTCAAACCTCGATAGAATGAATCCTGATTGACACCACAGGAACACCGACAATCAGTCAGATTTAGATGGCTGCTTCTTCTCTCTTGTCCATCTAAAAAATATCAGACAAATCAATTTCAAGCATTTCACCCGCATCATCTCCTCAACTAGTGCACAAATGTGTCTTTCATGAATCGTTCAGCTCTAGCATTAACCTTGCCTACAATTTTTCATTGCATACTAAGCCTCTCAATCTCATTTCAAATCCCAATCAATGTTTGCAGAGAAGCATTGCAATCACATTGCCGAAATCCTTAGGGTATCTGGTTTGATGATCTGTATGAATGGTGCGACATAGAAAGAATGGTGCACCTGATTGACAAGCACAACTCGGTGATCATGGAGTTGTTGAATGATCATGTTGCAGACAGTGGACTTGCCAGAAGCTGTGCCTCCTCCAACTCCTGTCACCACCACCACCACACATACACGGTGAGTCCTGTGTTTGAAAACACACAATTTGCAAAGCAAAGATGAGATGCTACTTTACATGAGAGAAATCAAAGAAACCACCTGGTTTACTTACCAATAACAAATGGCTGCTTTGCCTCCCCTTTGGACTGTGGCACAGCAAGCTCATCATCATCAAACCGCATATCTCCAGCTTGGGTAGCAGTTGGTGCAGCTTCCATACCTGCTGTATATCCCTGACTTCAGCAACACAAATGAAAATTCTGACAGATGGATCTCTCGAGACTCTGCAGCCCAGAAAGAAACCCAACCAAAAATCAGATTTCCCTTCACAAAAAGCTCATGAGCACAATTGTGGCCATCCTGGTGAGAGAGGCAAAAAATCCAAGTCACCAAAACCTAAGAACAACTCTTTTCATGCCACCACCATCTTCGACATGAATCCACCACCACAAAAACCCACCAGCCATCAATGACCTACTTGAGTTCCAAATGCTAGAAGGCAACACCCATCATCTGACCACACTGAAAAATGCAAAATCCTAAAACATAGTCTGAAATGCAAAAAACCCCAAGTACCCGCCCGAGAGGACTCATCCTTCCTTCCTCTTGGGCTTTTCATAAAAGCAGAAGGACATCATATGATCATGCCTCCCATAAAAAAAGCTGCCAGAAACATTTTCCAGTAGTAATCCAAGCTTCCCCTTATCAGGTGGCACATGGAAAGAAAGAATGCCAGGAATTTTGCTCAGTATAATAAGGTAAACAAAAAAAAAAAATGATCTCTTGGAAGCTTGAGAAGCAAAGAATGGGACCAAGAAAGCTCAAAGCTGAAAAGCCTTACCGGTGTGTGCACCTTGCAGCAGCATATCAGGCACAGGAGGAGAGGTGGGGAGGCACCAGGGCACAATGTGCTGTTTCTTTCACCCCTTCCTTCTTCGCTCTTTCTTGACCCTGGCTTTAAAGTTTTGTTTCTTCTTCAGGGTGGGATTTGAGACACACGCACGAAGCTAAGCTAAACTAAGCGAAGCATTCATGGATTCTAGAAAAACAGATGTTGTTGACCTGAGTGAGGAGAGGAGGATCCAGTCCAGTCAGTGGGCACCACTATGATCCACAAGGAGGATCCCCAAGTCTTGCTTGTTTTGAAGAAGAATCCAGGAGAGAGAGCTTGAAATCAAACCCATCTTGGCCAGTTGACAATCATCTTGTTTATTACAGTTTTTCTCGAGAATGGCAAGGACCCAAAACCCACAAAGCAGAAACCAAAGAAACACCCAACCAGGAAAAAAGAAAAAACACCCAAATCTATACTAAACTAAACAAAGAAAAATAGGTACCCAAGGGGGGAAAAAAAAAAGGGTGCAGAATGATCCTTGAGAATAGCAAGGACCCAAAAAAAAAAGGGGGAAAATCCCCACTAAACTAAAACTAAACTAAGAAAAATAGTGCAGATGGTCCATAAAGAGGAGAGACAGATGGAGAGATTGAAGAGAAAGAGCAATAATGGTGATCCCAGTTTTGTCTTCCATAGACTTGCTGGCATGATGCTGCAGCTGCTGCTGGTGGCTGTTGTCGACGATCCGCTGCACCGAAGTTGGACCAGACCCACAAAGGATGAATTCTATTGCAACAGTAACTAGGTATGAATTCTAGGTATGATGTACTCTACTAAACTCATTGGAAAACTGAACCAAAACCCAATTGGCGGCGAACAGCGGCTGCTGATTACCAGCAGCAACGGCTATTATTAGGAACCTGCAAAAATGTGGGGATGAAATTGTGTGGATTCTTTGAAGAAAAAAGATGTACAACAAACAAGAGAGGATTGGATTGAGGTTCATCTGATATGGTTTATGAACACATTTGTGAGTGTTTTCATATTGAAGATTCAGTTAGTGGTTTCTCTCAATCATTCTAGTTGTGTTTCTTGCATCATCACATTGCAATTTTTGCAATGTGAGGCATATTTATCAACACATTGCTCATGTTCTTTCTTGCTTGGAGCAACTTGTCCAATAATGATGAGCAAGTTCTCTAGAGGAGTTGTTCATCCAATTGCTTGAGGAGAAGTCTTACATCATTTCATTTAGCCACACTTTGTGCCTTTGATTATTACATGATTCTTTTTTTGACGCATTTTTCTTCTCACCAATTTGGAGTTTCAATTTGGAGTCGTCATTGAGAAAGGTTGCAACACGATGATGATTCATGACATCTCCAATTTAGAGTTGTCATTGAAAAAAGTTGTGAAACGATGATGGTTCATGACATCTAGTGTGCTCTTGACATTCATCTTACATGGGTGCTTCATAAGTCAATGTGGCAAATGCATTTAGTTTGGAATTGCGCAATGTGATTTTTCAAAAAATACACACTATTGAAAATAAAATTGTTCAACTAGTCCCTTTCATTTGTACATTTTATTTTATGAGTCAAAGTCTCCTTTATACTATAATCACCACAATCCAATGGTGAGATCATTATCATCCATCTTGTTGTGAGTACTTGTCAAGGTAACCCTTTTGACAAAACTTTGTCTACCCTAGCTCATCAAATAACCCTTCATTTTACAATGTGTTTATGATTATTCCCCACCATTGTTAATGGCATTCACATATTAAGTTGTCCCTCCATGGCCTTTCTAACATTCAAGCACATAGCCTCCCAACTTGGCGCAATTGGTCTCTCCATACAACCTCACAAACGTATGTTGGTCCCCATCAAGAATACCTAGTGACTTCATTCCACTAGCTTCACTTAACACCCCTTCTAATGGTTACAAAGTTTTGAAAGTCCTAATGGGATCAATCAACCTTATTCATTTCTACTTTCATGGAAATTGTTTTATTAAAGAACATTAGAGATTTTGATTTGCTTCCCAAGATGGGTGATGTATAAGCAACTTTCAAGATGTTAATTAGGTGTTTTACACAATGTTTATCATATTTGATTCAATGCATGCCACCTAGTCTTGAATTCTTGCATTTTCTTACATCTTTGAGCTTCGTTTTTTTTTTTTTTTTTTTTGTCACATTTTAATTCCAAGTTTTTTTTTGGTTCAAAAAAAAATTTAATTTTTTTTTTAAACTTCCTCCCCA
>Ga0116227_10005790_pt1 | contig 25661 bp, 32 predicted proteins | sample S1TSphgellanicum_FD_89693 | JGI IMG/M metagenome (GOLD analysis project Ga0116227, IMG submission 89693) | Host-associated microbial communities from peat moss isolated from Minnesota, USA - S1T2_Fb - Sphagnum magellanicum MG | ecosystem: Host-associated > Plants > Peat moss > Unclassified...
AGGTCAGCGATCCGTTCTGCTTTTTCAGCGGCGTTGCCATTACCGATGTTGGATAAAACGATGATCGCGACTTGCCGATCTGGAAAGCGCATGACCTGGGCGCTGACCCCGTAATCGCCGCCATCCCAGGCCCAGTAATTCCTGCCTTTGTAGCTGCCGCGATAAAGGCCGAAGGCCTGGTTATCCCGGTCATGCTGAAAGTGCAGGGTTTGATGCATCAGGTAATAGAATTCCTGTCCGCCAAAACGCTTGCTGAAGAAGTTCTCCTCCCATTTGATCAGGTCATTTACCGTGGTGTTGATTCCGCTGCCGCCATAATGCGGTGAATTACGTGGATGCTGTATCCAGCCGCTGCCGTAATTAACATCAAATCCCGCCTTACGGTAAGCATCGACGTATTCCTTTGTACGCGGGTTGTAGGGCGTCACCCTATTGGGTATGATCGCCGTCGCGTCATCATTAACTACCGTATGTGTCATCCCTAACGGTAGGAACAGCCGCTGATGGGCAAAGGTACTGAAGGACTCGCCACTCACTTTTTCTACAATTTTAGCCAGGAGCATAAAGTTGACATTGCAATAATCCCATTTTGTTCCGGGCTTAAAGGCCAGCGTGTCCGGGCTGAGCGAGGTGCGGATACATTCCTCGTTATCAAAATAATCAAAAGTCACCCACGAGCGGCCGCCTACGCGCGGTAACTGGTAATAATCCCTTATCCCGCTGGTATTATAGATCAGGTGTTCGATGCGGATCGTGTCCTTATACTTCGCCAGTTCCGGGATGAACCGGCTGGCCGGCATATCCAGGCGGAGTTTGCCGTCCATGATGAGCAGGGCGATGCAGGCCCCGGTAAACTGCTTGGAAACCGAAGCGATGTCAAAGGCTGACGTTGTGGTAATGGGTATTTGGTAGTCGAGGTTGGCCATGCCATAGCCATGTGCATACAATAGTTTGTTGCCTTTTAGTATGCCGATTGCATAACCTGGTGAATTTCTCTTCGCGTAATCCTGAAACAGTTGATCTGCCTGTTTTTTAGCGGGGAAAGTTTGCGCGTATAACTGCCCTGACAAACACGGCAACCATACCAGAAAAAAAATATATTTTAAGCGTTTCATGGCGTGCTGGTTGTCGGCGGGATAACAAGTCCTTGTGCGGGTACCCATTTGTCATATTCCATATATTTGGCAATCTGGGCGGCGGTTTCCCGGCCGCGTATTTTTTCGACCAGGTGCAGCGCGCCGTCGATGCCCGCGGAGATCCCTGCCGTGGTCATCACTTTACCATTGTCGACAAAACGTACATTTTCCAAAACTTTGGCCTGTGGCACCGCCTGTCTTAAATTTTCAATGCTTTCGTGGAAGGTGGTGACCGTCAGGTGATCCAGCAGTCCCGCTTTACCCAAAATAAAGGCGCCGGTGCAAACCGAGAAATAATAGGAAGGTGCAGGAGCATGTTGCAGCCAACTAATCACCTCCGGGTCATTCGCTGCTTTGCCCGCATTACCGCCAAAAAAAGCCAGGATGTCGGCAGGCGGCGCATCGGCTATGCTGTATTCCGGCGTGATTTTTAATACCCCCTGTGACCTGATCGGCTCTTTTGTTCTCGATACGATGGATACGTCAAAGCCCGCGTAGGAGAATACTTCCAGCGGCCCGGCAAAGTCCAGCACCTCCACACCGTCCTGTAAATAAAAGAGTACTTTCATACGTTTAAGTTCCGATCTTTTTTGGTGTGCGGCTACCACTTCCTGCACCAAGGTCATCCCGCAAAGCGGGCATTTTCCCGGAGCGCTATAAGCGGTCTGATCACAGTCGCTGCTGCAGGGCGGACAGTACCAGGCCATTTTTTCCTGGGCCTGAGCGGGTTTGATCATCGTCATCAATAATAGGATAACGAAAAGGACATAACGTGCTTTCATAGATTTGATTTTAAATGCAAATCTAACGAACCGGTTTCCTGAAATAAGGACAAGGACCAACACTATAGGGCCATTATCCGGCAAGCAGCTGTTTTAACCGGGTAACGCTTTTTAAGCCGCAATGCAAAGCGGCCGCCTTTAAAGTATGCCCGTCTTTGATCAGTTGCCCTGCGCGTTCGGCCCGGAGCTTGTCCAGGTATGCACCAATCGTAACCCGGGTAGTGCGCTTAAATGACCGCGTTAAATTACGCGGGCTCATGTTGACTTTTTCCGCCAGTTCTTCAATCGAAAATCTTTGATCGAGCGATTGGCTTAACAGGTCCTGCACCTGGTGGATCCGGTCATCTAAATGATTGCGGTATTGCATAAACACACTTAGTTGAGCGTCACCTATAGCACGCCTGGAATAGATCACGATTTCTTTTGCGATCTGCGCGGCAAAATATGCCCCCCACAATTGTTCAGCCAGGTATAAGGCAAGGTCTATACCCGAAGATACGCCCGCACTGGTAATGATATGATCATCCGCTACAAACAAACGGTTCGTTTGCAGTTTCGCCCTGGGGTATAGTAGTTTAAAACGTTCCGCAAATTTCCAGTGTGTCGTGCAATGACGCCCATCCAAGAGCCCGGCTGCCGCCAGCAAAAAAGCGCCGGTACAGATCGAGCAAATGATCACCCCCTGCTCATGCTGTTTTTTAAGCCAGTATTGAAACGGGCGCGAGGATGCGATGAAGCCGGGGTCGAGTAACAGATCGGCGTCGAGGCCCGGTACAAAAACCAGGTCGCCGGGCGTTAAGGTCAATGCCGTGTAAGGGGTTAACTGGTGGAAAGCCAGCGCAGCGCTGCTGACCACCGCGGTTTGCTCCTGGTCCATCGTACTGAACACTAGTTCGACTACGGCACCATAACAAGTGGCTTCGTAAAAAACATGCGCCGGGCCGGTAATATCCAACAGATGTACTTTGGGTGGAATAATAAATACCGCCTGTAAAATGGTCGACTGATCTCGTTGCATGGCCTATAAAACTAAGAAGTTTAATTTAAAGTAGCGCTTGTCAGCCAAACAACAATACGAAGCCGGGAGGATAGTGTTTTTGCATTAACTCCTGACCAATAAGCTTACAAATTTGCGGGAAAAGGAATTTGTCATGTTTGCTCTGTTTTATTAAAACAACATACCGGTTAAAAAGTCGTTTTTATATATTTGGATAAACATTCGCTAAAATCATGCTGGCTTTAGAAAAAGGCAATTTCATGGGGCAAGTAGACCACCGTATCGATACCGGTGAAGTGGTAACCAGTTTGTCCCGTTACCCGCATGCCAGCCCGTATGATGAGGATATGCATTACCATGAAACCCTCCATTTAAGCATGATCCTGCGCGGGGGTAACGCGGAGAAGCGAAAAATGAAGCAGATCGACTGCCTGCCTGGTACAGTAACCTGGTATGATGCCGGCGAACCGCATCGAAGCGTGAACATTATCCCGGATTCCTGTCAGATCAACGTCGAAATAACAGACAAGTTTATGACCGCTCATGAGCTGCCTGTTAATGCTGGGACGCTTGAAAAATGCAACCCAGCTGACAGACTATTTTTAATGCTAAAAGTCTATAAGGAATTGTTGGTTAATGACCCTGAGTCCTCATTAAGTATCACATACGCACTGTTACGTGCCGTATATTTTACTGGTAAGGTTACAAACGCCAAAGGCATTCCGAATTGGGTAACGCTGATAAAGGAATCCTTACATGACCGTTGGAATGACCAGATCACCTTAAACGAACTGGCGCAGGTGGCCGGTCTGCACCCGGCAAATCTGTCAGGATATTTTCCTCAATATTTCGGCTGTACCATTGGCGAATACCGCAGGAAGCTTAAAGTTGAAAAAGCGCTGGAACTCGTTAACAACAGCCGGCTTTCATTGACCGCCATCGCCCACCAGGCGGGTTTTTCCGATCAGAGCCATTTTACCCGGACCTGTAAAGAACTGACCGGCTGGAATCCCAAGCAGCTTAAAGCCATGCAACTCCTGTAAATGCAGGTGGACTAAATCCATTCTATTTTTTTTCAAAATAACAACGTTTATGGGGGTTAATTTAAAATGTTAACATAATATAAAATGGCAAAATGGCAAAAAATGGTGTTTGTGAGCTATGGGGGCAGTTTTTTGCTTTATAAGTGGGGAGGTAAAAGACAATTGAAATGTTAACTTAACTACCATTTACTATCATTTAGGTATAATTTAAGCCCCCAAAAATGGCTAAAAGCACTATATAAAGTATATTTAGTAGTGTTCAAAGTATCATTTAGAGACTATCCTTATCGGTCAATTCATCAATGCTATGATCTATCACCTTATTAGTATCGAAAGCATGAAACTCTAATATAAACGCTTTTAAGGCACTAATAAACGGATTAATGACCCTGTTATATTTTGTGTAATTAGCTAAATGAGCGATCAATTTAACCTTGTATTCTTTATAAGTATCGGCTTTAATATCTTCATTTATAGCTTCCTGTAAATAAGCTGTATAGATTCTTTCAGCATCGATTAACAGTGCTGCAAGATTTGAAATATTATATTGCAAATCAACCAACTCGGAATTAGATGATTTTAAATCCTCATAGGCCTTGTATATAAACTCCATTCTTGGATGTTTTTCAATAAGACTCTTTGTAAGAGTTTCAAAAAAAACGCTTTCCCCCTCAATACCCCCTTTATAACCCCCATTTATAACCCCCATATATTCTTGGATTAAAATATTGTTACTAGCATCGAAATAGTCACCACCAACCTTCCATTTATTTGCTAAATGGGCTAATATCTTATTTGTGATCTGTTTTTTACCACTTTCTATAGCAGAATAGTAAGGTTGAGAGATTTTAAGCTCCTTAGCAAAGTCATCCTGATTAAATCCGAGATGCTGTCTTAATTGTCGTAATTTTTTACCTCCGTACATAAAAATAAAATATTTCTTTATTTGGTTATAATTTATTCCTATTATTGTCTTAATTATTTCCAAATATAGATAAAACATGGATAGGCAAGCATTAAAGTTAAAAATTACTTACGGCATGGTAAAAGAGATCGCCGAAAATAATGGGTGGTCAACTAAAACTGTTTCGAATTTTATAAATGGCAGAAGTAATAGTTTAAAAGTTGAGAGAGCGGTACTATCGGCAATTACTAAACTGGATAACGACCGCTCCACAGCATTAAACAAATAGGTAGAAATATGAAGATTAAAAATATTTCTGGTGAGATTTATTTGTCGTATCTCTATTTAAAAGAACTGGGCATATCAGAACGAACCATTGAAAAATGGAGTTCAAAAAATACAGCGATTATAAAAGACGGTAAATATTGCTTTATAAATTACAGGTATATACCTCTTCAAACAAAATCTAAACTCCCTTCGGAGGCGGAATTATTAGCTTCGATAAATGGTCAAAAGAAAGAGAGCCAGGTTAAAACCTATACAGACAAGCTTAAATACGCTCAAATAAATAAATTTTCAGATTACCGGGCATATTATCGGGATACATATAGTCTAAATGGTGACGAGGCTTTTAAAGCCGCTATGAAACGCGCCGTTTGGGAGCGTTTAATGGAATTATACAATGAAGCTCATAGCACCTCATACAAAGGCGGCTTAAAAAAGGGGGCATTAGAGATGCTTTACAGTGCTTATAACTCCATATATGCGGGCCAATACTCATCAAAACATGCCTTTTTAAGGACAATAAATACCTGTAAAAGTGCCGGATTTGACAGCATAATCATTGATAAACGCAAATTAAGCACAGGAAATAACCTCAAATTCAACGAATTACATGCTGTTTTTACTGGTGGTGTACTAAGTATCGGCAAAGCATATACGGCACCACAAATTTTACAATTAATAATTCCCATGTGTAAAGAAGCAAAAATTGCAATTCCATCACTTTCATGGGTTAAAACATTTATCAAAAACCACACGAAGCATAACGAACACAGTTCTAGGTATGGGAACGATAAAACAGGCAAAACAATGCCTTATGCAAGTATGCAACCTGCTTTACATGCTGACAAACAATGGCAGGTAGACGGATGGAATTTGCCGTTTTATTTTAAAAATGAGGCTGGCAAACAGGATAAGCTTACTCTTATAGCTATAAGAGATGCTCACAGCAGGAAAGTTGTAGGGTATAGTATAAGTCGTTCAGAAAATCGGTTGAGTATTATGGAGGCTTTCGATGATGCCATTTCAAATACAGGCTGCTTACCTTTTGAAATCGTAGTTGATAACCATTCATTCAATAAAACCAAAGAAGCCGAACACTTTATTAATGAGATCAATAAAATTGGTGTAACGTGGACTGTTACAGAAAACCCTCAACATAAATCAATAGCCGAAAGGGGCTTCAAAAAAATTGGTGAGCAATACTGCAAACGTCATTACGGATATATCGGCCAAGGCATAAAAACAAAGGAAAAAAATGGTAGGTCGAGTGATGAAATGATACAGCAATTTGGTACAAAGGCTGGTAAAATACTCTCAGAAAAAGAGATTATGCTCATAGGTGTTTCAGTTATAAAAGAGTTTAATGAAACGGTATCAAACGGATTCACGCTATCACCTAATCAATTATACCAACAAAGCGAAAAACCCGCCCGTTTCGAAATTGATCTTTTTGAGCGTTTGAGAATTTTGACCAAGAAATCTGAATATAAAATTTCGCGCGGTCAGATAAATATAACCATTGCAGGAGTTAAGCACGAATACCAAGTGAATGCCGCTACATACAAAAATTATAATGGCAAAAAGGTAGCAGTAAGATATGATACACCTGAGCGTATTTATCTGTTTGACATTAAAACAGATACTGCCATTTGTTCTGTTACTCAAAAATCTAAAATTCATGGAGCGCTTGCAGATCAGACAGAGAAAGACTTGCAACTGCTTGCTCAAAACAAGGGCCGTACCAAAGGTATAATAACGCAATCAAGAAAACATAGCGAGGATATTGTTGCAAAAGCGCTGGAACTTCACCCTGATGCACTGGAAATCCTGCATTATCACACTACGCCTAAAGACGTTCTTAAACAGGCTGAGATTGATGCAGATTTCAGATATGAAGCCGAAAAACGTGGTATCGATTTAAACACGGTCGTAACCGTAACTAAAAGCACTGAGATAACAAATGCTATTTATCTAAACAAAAAGCAGACACGCAAGGATTTAAGCCCTTTTACGCCTGCTAATCACCAAATAAGCATTATAGAACCCCACTATATAGATAACGAATAAAAAAAGCCTATGCGACAACACAGGCTCCAATTAGTAAACTAATTAATTATAAGATAATGACAAAGTTAGCAGAAAAAGCAGAAATCAAAACAGCGATTAATCGCTATTGCCATGCAAAAGGAATTAGTAAAAATGAATTGGCAACACAATTAAATATTAGTGCTGCTACTCTTAGCAACATCGAAAATGAAAATTGGAAGAGCATTGACCAAAAGATGTGGCAAAAGGTATGGAATAAGGTCGGACGATTAAATGAAACGGCTGTATTTAAGACAAAGGATTTTAGAGCTATTGAGGCTATGTGCTTTACTGCTAGACATAACTCTTTAATGACTGGCCTGATAGCTGATACCGGAATGGGTAAAACAACTGCTATCACAAATTATAGCCATCGCACTAAAAACACATTTTATGTAAGCTATGATAAAACAATGAAGCCCCGTCAATTTTTTGCAGCACTTCTAAAAGAAATGGCAATCCAGTTTGAGGGTAATATAAATGAAATGGTTAACCGTATCGCAGATGAATTAAACGTAATGGATACGCCCTTAATTATCATTGATGAGGCTGGTAAAATTCCCCATACTATGATACTATATCTACAGGTATTAAGGGACAAAACTTATCTATCGTGCGGTTACGTCCTGTCAGGTATGCCATACTTTAAAAGCAACCTCATCAAATTGGCGAACAAGCAAAGAGAGGGCTATGCAGAGTTTTTACGAAGGATAAATATTTGGCATGAGTTGGAGGGATTAAGCAGAGATGAGATAAAATTCATTTGTGAGCAATCCGGCATAAGTGTTCCCGATCAACAAAGGGAGTTTTTAAACAAAAAGCGGTTTGGCGATTTAACTAACGCCTTATTACTAAAACGTCTAACAAACAACAATTAATTATGGAAAAGCAAGTGTCACGCAGACAAAAAAGGTATAAAGCCAAGAGGTTGTTTTTAACCAAAAAATATACAGCCAGGCAAATAGGTGAGATGGTTGGAGTAACAGATGCCACAATGAGCAAGTGGATAAAACAAAACGGTTGGAAAGACCCCGAAACAACTGATTTATTGCCAAAGTCTCAGGTATTTGGTTTTAAATACAAGGGGTTTTACGCTTACTTAAGTAATAACAATCCTCAATTAATTGATATTTTAAATTTTGAACTTAAAAACTTCATCGATACCAACAGAGGCATAGTAGCCAAGCAAACAGCGCAATTAAACAGGCTTATAAAATCGATGGGCTTAGATGAAAAGGATCAAAGCATCTTATTCGCTGAAATTGCTGGCAAACCAATAGATGATATAGCCCAGCTCAAATATAAAGAAGCTGAATACATGATTGAATATTTGAAAGAGTATGACAAAGTAGTCGAGTTAGTTATTAAAAAAGTAAATCCTTAAATTTTTATAGTTATGGAAATGGCAAATAAGGCTCAAATAACCAAGCTGCATGTATTACTTACAAAGCTTGGTTTACTGGATGATAAAAAAGCGATTGTGCGTAATGCTTCAAATAACAGAACATCCAGCAGTAAAGAACTAACAATGAGTGAGGCAAAAAGGCTCATTTCAGTATTGTGCGACAGCGACCCTGCCGAACGGCTTAAAACGATCATATCTCAGCTTGCATATCAGGCAGGCATAACTTATGGCAGTACCGAAACTGACAGGATTTTGAATAAGGTTAAAATCGACATGTTCCTGCACAAAAACGGTGCTGTAAAGCAAGACCTGCAAAAACAAACCTATGCAGAGCTTGTAAAAACCCACAGACAATTTGAAGCCATTGTAAAAGGCGTAGCCAAAAGCAAAGATTTACGAACAGCCGATAAGTTAGTACACGGCTTATTAAACGAACTGGATTTTGTAACAACTAAAAATGTAAAGCCATGATAATATTACGTGATAATAAGGTTTTGATTGAATTGGAAATGTGCGCTGGCCTTGATGACTTAGCACGCTTTAAACAGGCAATACATTCCATGCTGATAAACTTAGATACAGAAAATCAAACAGTCAATTTTATGCAGGATATCACGCTAATCGGGTATCTGTTAAAGAGCATGGATTTTAGCGAGGATCAGATGTGGAAAATGCAGGCGGCTATTACCAAAAACAAAGAGCTCGAAAGCATTTTCGCTGGCGCGGCTTAAATAGTGTTTAAATACCGTTTAAACCGCCGTCAAAGCGACGATATAAATAAAACAAATATACAGAATGCAAAAACAATAAACCCTTTAATATACATTATATGGCATCATTCACGCCTGATAAGGCAAACTTACAAAACCTTTGCACTGATTTGGTGCAATTACAACAGCAGTCGGGTATAATTTCAGATCAGATTAGACAAGCATTACCCGAAGTGTCTAACATTATTTACGGCTCTCCTGCCAAAAATAACGACCGAGATATTTCCTTGCTTCATAGCTCTATCGAAAGCCTCACAATTTTAGAAAAGATTAAGGACTATGGAGATACCCTTAACAAAATCATTAGTTACGCAATAAGATAAACATGGCAAACGAAAACACAACCACTACAAAATTAAACAGCATCGATAACGCAATATCTGATTTATTAGCACTCACTGCTTCAATATCAATTAAACTCAATGTGGATATATCTAATGGTGCAGATGAATATGGGAATGACTTAACATCGGCACATATAAGAGTTATAAGAGATGATTTGCCTATTCAGGCAGATAAATTAAAATCAGTACAAGAAAAGATTAAACAACTTAAAAACGCAATTCAATAATTATAAACATGGTACCAATATTATTAAAATTTGACCAGCAGACACATGATGTGGAGCTTGGATTTGCTAATCAGGATTTAGCGATCTTCAATAACCTATTAGCCGGAATAAATGCCGCAATTCCATCGTTAACGTTGACTATTTCGGACTTTGCGCAGCTCATGAGCGATCCTGCCGGATATGCTTTTGATTTTATAGTGGCTGGAAATCCACTAACTATAGGAGGCGCACCCATAAGCAGAGAGGTGGCAATGACAATGGTGGAAATTCCTGATGATTGGAAACTCATTATAAGCCTCGTAAACGCAGTAAATTTAAAATTAACAGAAAATACAGTTTATAAATACCTTTCGGCTTTAAAGGGTAACCTACAATTCAATAGGCTATCAATCACCTATATTGAAATTGATAATAATGTGTTTGCCTTAACCGCAGCCTTTACAAACGCGTTAGCGGCAAAATATTCTGTATATACAAATACAGATAAGCAAAATTCGATATATGCTCTATTGAACGATATTTTCAATAATTGCACTCAGTTGAAAACAGCAGGAGCAAGTTTCACAGGCGGCATTACTTTGGCGCAGTTGGGAATAATAGATACCGCTAATAGTCAAGTACTGCAATTTGACCCCTCAATTTTCTTAACCCAAACCAGCAATCAATAACATATAAACACAAATGGAAAAGCAATTAATAAAATTCAAAGAGATACACCACAGTAACGAGTTAGCGGTTGCCAACAAAGACCTAAATATTTACAATAAATTGCTTAGTGATCTAAAGCCTTTTATTGCAGCCTTAGATATTGAACTAACCACAGAGCTAATCACGGCCTTACTCAATAACCCAAAAGAATATGCTTTTGATAGTGTTATAGGACAAAATCCTTTAACAATTGGTGGCATTCCGGTAAGCAAGGCCAAAGCAATGGATTTTGTAGAAATGCCGCCCGCCTGGACAAGTATTATTAATTTGATAAGCGCCTTTAATAAAGGCATGATCGAATTGCCATTTTATAAGAATAATAGTCAAGGTGAGGCCAATTATAATAGAATTACCATTCAATATCTACACCTTGAAAACGGTCTTTTTGCCCTAACGCCATCTTTTTTAAGTGATTTAAAAGAAAAGCACTCTATTTATACTACTACTGAAAAGCAAAATCGGGTGCTTGATCTTTTAAAGGGGATTTATAAGAATTACGAGGAATTAGCCGCAATTGATCCATTTGTGGGTATTACTCTTGAATCAGTCGGAATTATAAGAGGAGTGCCTTCGGGCGGTGCCAGTGCTTACGATGGCTTTTACCCTGAACGTGTATTGTCAAGAATTGAGGACTAACCTTAAGCCCAAATTTATGTTAAGATTATCATCAAATATCACTATAACCGATTCCAATGGCGAAAACTATCTTGAGAATTTGCCAATTATTGAAGTTAAAATAAAAAAGAGCCGTAAAACATTAACTAATACGGCTACCATTACTTTGCCACGTAATTTGCGCGTATTTAATAATAGTAAGAAAGCAGATATTAACACGGTTATTCAGCGCGGGGCTATGGTAACTATTCAAATTGGTTACGATGGCAACCTCACAACGAGGTTTACAGGATATGTTTCAAGTGTAAATGCACAAATACCCCTTACAATTGAGTGTCAAGATACCATGTGGACATTGAAGCAAAATAGCTTTACTAAGTCATGGGGAAAGGGCACAAAGGTAGCTGATATTGTAAAATATGTCTACACCGGGTTGTCTGTTGTGGTTGATTTGGAGATAGGCGGCTTAGTTGCTGTTAAGCAAAGCACGGCTCAAATACTTGACGGGCTAAGAAAGTTTGGGCTGCAATGTTATTTCAGCACCGATGCTACCGACAAGAATACGCTATATGTTGATTTTGCCGGAGCTGTACATTCTACAGGCAATGAGATTTACTATACATTTTATCAAAATATTATTGAAAGTAAGCTTGAGTACAAGCGAAAAGAAGATAGCAGAATAAAAGTTATAGGCATATCGAAATTGCCAAATGGCAAAAAGGTGCAGATAGTGGCTGGGGATAGTGACGGAGAAATTCATACGCTCCATTATTCTAACATGGATGCCGACGAGCTGCAAAAGATTGTTGATGCCGAGATTGATAAACTTAAATATAATGGACTGAAAGGAAGCTTTACAACTTTTGGCATTCCTGAAATTGAGCCGGGTGACATTGCGGTTTTAAAGAACCCTAAATACCCTGAGCAAAACGGCTCTTATTTAACCGAAGCGGTTGAAATAACATTTGGTAAAAATGGGTACAGGCATGAAGCAACTTTAGAAAGGAGATTAGATTAGTGAATGTTTTGTAGTTTTTGTAACAATTGATAGTTTTTTGACTTTTTTAGTCCTGTATCGGTATAAAGTAGAAAATGCCATTCAGATATTTGTTTGTTTCATGCATAATTTTGCATGGATTAAAAAACGTTCATATTATTCAATTCAAAGTCTCACAAAAGCAGGGTTAGGTTTATTACCGCCCTGCTTTTTAAATATTTAGCTATGGGATTAAACATACGGAAACAAAATCGGGATCGCCTGATTTACGAGGATTACGCTTCTCTATGGGGGCAGGGTCAAAGAGAAGAAGTTATTTGGCCTGTGTTGGAAGAAAGATACCATGTGGCCCAAAGTACGATTTATAGGATCGTGCTTAAAATGTCAAAACAAACATTAATAACCGAAATTACATCATGAAAAAAAGTTCAAAAACCTTTATACTGTCTGACGAAACAACAAATATGTTTGGTTGGAGTTTGTCAACTGACGGCTTGGAAATTGTCGATTTTCTTTTAAATCCCGTTATGCTATACAACCATGACTACACAAAGCTCATAGGCCAGTGGGTAGATGTTAGAAAAGAAGACGGCAAACTATTGGGAGTTCCCATGTTCGATGAAAACGACACTGAGGCAATGATGTATTATGACAAGGTTGAACAAGGGATATTGAAAGCAGCCAGCGTTGGTATAATGCCAATAAAGTTCGATGAAGTTAACGCTCGTATGGATAATGCAAGTGTAAAAGAATCAAGCTTAACGCCTGTAGGTGCAAACCGCAACGCCATTACCGTTTACGATACAAACGGAAATTCGTTGTCGGGAAATGCTATTAAAGGCTATTGTTTATCACTTCATCAACACATGAAAACACCCCTTAGCTATGATGAACTTGCAGCAAATAACCCTGAGCATCTTATGTCAATACAAAAAAATGATCCTCAGCTTTTTCAAAGTTTACTATCGGCAAAAGTATCTTCTGTTAGGCAAAAACTAACAGGTGCGTTTGAAGGTTGCAATTTTCAGGCTATTACAAATGCCCCTGTTTTTAAAGCTATGAACCTTAACTATGACGAGCTTGCAGAAAACGACCCCGCGCGGCTTGCAGACATTCAAAAAAATGATCCATCACTTTTTGAGCGTCTACTTTCTGCAAAAGTAGCAACTGTGAAGCAATCAGGTATTTGTTATTCGAGATGTTTATAATTTCAGGGTAGATTATCGTTGCTTTAAACTCACCCTAAAAAGCGGTCACAGGTTGACCGCTTTTTTACTGAAATAAAGATGCGAACATTAAAAAAATCCGGTTGCAAGTTTTGGATTTACGAAATAAATAGATGGTATTTTTTCATTCTTAATTTTGTTGATAAGTTCTCTCTGAACTTCATCACTCCATGTAAGCGAAGGGCCACCAACGTTGAGCACAATCCGGTAACCACGATTAAAGCCAATTTCACCTTTGTGAAAAACATATTTTAAGCTTTCAGGCAATTTTTGAATTTCTAAAAAATGTACTGGCATCATTCCAGCATCAAACTTTGAACCTTTTTTTATTAGCAATACTACTTTAAAAGTGTCTGAACCAATTACGTAATGTTTGTTAAAAACCTCTTGAAACATGCGGATGTCATTATTAGTGCCTATAAAAGTAACTTTTTTGGCCCGTATCAAATAATTATTGAATGAATAAACGTCAGAACCACAAAGAAATATCTTTACGTTATACAGTATTTTTTGTATTCTGTATTTTTATCAGGTAGATAAAAATATATTCTTAACTTCACAGTCAAACCTTACCAAATGAAAAAAATTGTTATTACGCTCTTTTTATTGCCAACTTTTTTTGCATATTCACAAGATACCATCTGGACAAAATCAAATACAAAAATTTATGGATCAAAGGCAGAAAAACAGCAACAAGATATGATTGCCAATGTTTCCGCTAACCATTTCTTGTGTCGATTTATTGGATTTAAACAGTTTTACGATCAAGGAATAAGTGAGTTCCTGCAATCCAATGGGTATTCTTTTAGTGATGCGATAAACAAACCTGGAACAAATGTTTACATTTTAACAAGAAATGGAGTCTACGTTGGCATAAAACCAGCAAAGGTTTATATTACATTTTATCACGATAATAGTGAACGAATAACATCGGGGAATGTAAAAGGCCCACTATCAACACTTGCAGCGATATTTTTGTACTATTGGCCTCAAGATGCTATTTGGCGAAGTTCCGATCAATTAAAGCCGGGGGTTTCAGCCATAAAGCATTGCTATGGTGATTTAATTTCTTTTAAGTGGGTGAATAACCAACCAATTATATTAATATCCAAAGACCCAAATGTTACTTTGCCTGTATTACAGGAAACAACGGCAAATTAGGTTAATTTTAATGTTTTAATGATAGTTAAATAGTGTTTAAATGCTATTTCAAGTCAATATAATGAATAACTATAAAGATCAGTTTTTTGCCCAATCGAACAGAATTTATGAATTTCAGGAAAAGTTCATTTATTATATTTTAGCCATTGATGCCACTTGTATAGGTTTCGATTTGAATTTTGTGAAAGATGAAAAGTTATCATGGCAAATCATTCCGTTTACAGTATCTATTTTACTATGGGCTGTAAGCTTTTATATGGGCATAAAAGGATTGCAATTAAGCGAGTTAAGCCATATTGAGAGGTATAATTTTTACAATGCAAAAATTCAAGATGAGCATAATATTGCACGTCAGCACAATAGTAATAACAATGATCTCTCATTAAGAATTAAAAAATTCGATCAAATACATTGCTTTTTTTATATATAGCTGTAGCAATTTTTATTATCGGTGTGTTTTTTCACATGCTTTTTATAAGTTAACCGCCATAACTAAAACCAGCCATACACCCATTGTTTTGTGCTTTAAAACGCCATTTACTGACAGCCTTTAAGTTAACATTTTGGCGTTTTTTAAGTTGACATTTTAAAAAACCGATTATATTTCCTAAAATTTATTTTTTTAAAAATGCAAAGGTAAAGCCTGCCGCGCAGCCGTCAAGGGTACAGTAAACCCCTTACCAGGGGCCCTTGACAACTACCCATCAGCCTTTTTTAACCTGCATTTAAAAAACTAAATTTTATAATTATGGAAAAGCTGGTATTAAATCTTCAATCAAAAAATCAAATCAGTGATTACATTGCTGAGCATCACCTGATGCATTATGAATCGCAAATTTTAAATGATTTAATAACCGCGATAGATAATGATGACTTGGGACAACTGCAATTACTGAACAGCTTTGGCGATTGTTTCCGCGCCATTACCATGAACTTGGATGCTTACCGCAAAGGTTTGGAATTTGGTTTTACAGAAATCGATTTTGACCAGCATGGCTGGTTTAAACGCCCCGTATTTCTCGAAATAGAAGACCTTAAATTCGGTGATACGAGCAGGTATAGCAATCACAGCACCATTACACTTGGCCGTGGTATAAACCATACCTGGACTTATGCCTTGCATTACAGTTTCGGCTGTGCCGGCGGCGGCTATGGCTTATCCGTATATGGCAAACAGTTTAAAAGTCGCGAATCCGCATTGACTTTTGCGCTAAATGATCTCAAATTAATGATGACCACAAGGGTTGGCAGTACGGATACCACCAATGACAAACAACCTATTATTTTGGCTACTTTAAGGGATATTGAAACCGCTATTATTGGTTTATATCAATTGACCCTTTTTTAAAGGGTTTTTCCCTGGCTGAAAAAGAAAGTTATTTTGTTTTCAAAACTGACGTCACCATCAATTTTAAGGGCCAACTACGGCTATCAATCTTATTTTCCGTGGTAAGGGTTTATTTTTTAGCATGTAAAGGTATAATAAGTACCATTATACTTATTTTTAAACTGGATGTGGTATTATTTAAATTCAGTTTTAGCAAACAGTTCGTTCAATAGCTTAATCCTTTCAAATAGTTCTGCTGGCGTTAAAGACTCACCATAAATCATTTGCTCCCGCATGACGGCATAGTCGCCGTGATACGCCGCCATTAAATCGGCCGGCGGATTGAAGTTGATCGTTTTGGTTTCTAACGTGGCATAATCAAGCCCACGCATGGTGTTATACCTTTCCCTGTGGATGATGATGGCGCGGTATAATTTTCCATCGGCAAGCGCCTTTTCGGCTGCCGGTGTGTCCATCATACTTTCAAGATCATAAAAATGCCTTGACATACGCTCTGTGCGGATTTTGGTTGGGTCGGGCTTTTTAAATTCTTCGTGTAAAAGAAATGCCTTTTCCAAAAACGTTTTATGAGCTTCTACCGCCTGTACTTCAAACGGTTCTTCTTCGTAAGCGGGATTAGGATAAAGTTCATTGAGTAATGATTGTATGCCAATTTTACTATAAGGTTCCAGTTTTGACCTGATACCTACTTCTATCTTTACCTCATCGGCAAGATAGGGGTTCGGCTCAAACAGAGGGGTATATTTGACGAATAAAGTCTGTGGGTCTTTATCAGTCATAGTCGGCTCGATGGCTTCAGCTTCAATGTTTAACGTTCCATCGGGAATACCTAATACCAAAAACTGCTCTGCCAGGGCATTTTTAAGGGCGTTGGTGGTAAAATCACAGCCGCGTTTTTTCAACCTGGATAAGTAGCCCCGGCTTGGGTGGTCGGAATACTCCATGCCGACAACTCTGGGATCAAGGGCGATATCAATATCTTCAGAAAAACGTTGTATGAGTTTCCAGCACTTGCTTAAGGACGTGCCGCCTTTGAATATCAGTGCGTCTGCATATTGGGTTTGGAAAAGTGCTTTAAGGGTAAGGGTAACCCACCAATCTTTCTCAATCGACTTCGCGGGAATACCACTGTTTATACCAGCTTGTATTAAGCTGGTTTTTCTCTGTTCGTCAGTTAAATTCAGCCAGTTAGTCATTCGTCGATATTTTTAAAAGATAATCGTGTATGGGAGCGGTAGCTAATTTCAAATCATGCTGAAGGTCGTCAGGATTCTCTTTTTGAAGCAGCATTTTTATTTTTCTTTCAATATCCGCCCCCAGATCTTTAGTCCCTAATTCCTCCAGTGCCTGTATGATCAGGCTGCTAAACTGGCCTTTTAACGATAATTTTTTGGGAGTTGTAGGCTTGAATTTAACGGTCGTTTTCCCAAGTTTGATCTCTCGTGCGGTTCCATCAGTCAGGTACACAAGTTTCATAGGCACTTGCGTGGTCAGCCCCAATTTATGCAGTGCGTTAGCCCCGGCCGGTTTAATGCGCAGATGTTCTCTTTCGGCAAGAGACATCGCGATTTCTTCCGGTGAAGGGAGTACTTTTCCAAACAAGGGGTCATTTTTAGGTATCATGTATATACCATGACCGATGCGGTTAATGATCCCTTCCTTGTTAAGCCTGGATAAGGTCATCTTTATAGCAGCCTCGGTTCCCTTGCCTCTGAAATCAGTTGGAAATAGCAATTCGCCGCCGGGAAGCTTTCTTATATTACTTTCGATATTTGAATGTGTCGTTGCCATTTTGTTACTTTTTATCAAAGCAAAGGTAACCTATTTAGTTTGTATGTGTTACTTATTATTTAAGAAAAGGTAACAAAATTTACTAATTTTGGTGACCGAATTAAATAGCTATTATAAGCTGCAGCGTAAACCTAACTTGAAATGGGAAAAACTATCGAACAAGGATTTGACACTTTCATAGGCTGGCTTGTGCCATTGAACACTGAGCATAATAAAGCGGCCTCTCACAAAGAGTCGGTTAAGAGCTGCATGGTCAATAATTTTGGTTGCAACCTTTTTTTTGAGACCGGCTCATTCAGTAACGGGACAGGGGTAAGGCATTTCAGCGATACAGATTATTTTGCGAGATGCCCGGCCGGTAATTTTTACACCGACGCTACTTACACTTTGCGTTTAGTAAAGGAGGCACTTCAAAGGAAGTTTTCTACCACGCCGGACATAGCTGTCAAAAACCCCGCAGTACGGATACCTTTTGGGTCCTATGCATCGGAACGGTTAGAACTGACACCTGTTTATTATAGCGGACTAATAAATACGCCGGTTGGCAACAAACATTGTTATAATATACCCAATTATGATGGGGGATGGATGCAGTCCAGCCCCGGGGCGCATATTGAATACGTGAACAGGGAAGACCGCAGGTTAAATGGTAAATTAAAACCGCTGATCCGGTTGGTAAAAGCCTGGAAATTTTATAACCAGATTCCTATATATTCATTTTACCTGGAGTTAAGGGTCACCAAATACGCGGAGTCGCAAACTGCGATCATATATGACATCGACCTTAAAAATATTGTTAAATTCCTATATGATAATGATTTGCCCAGCATACAGGACCCCATGGGTATATCAGGGCTCATAAGGGCATGTAAGACAACTGCGAAAAAGAATATCGCCTTGTCCAAATTGGCGACAGGGTATACGAGAGCTATAAAGGCGTACGATGCACGAAATATAAATGCTGATACGTCATTTTATTGGTGGAAAATGTTTTTTAATGGTCAGTTCCCTTCCCGCTGACTATTGAATGTTATAATTAGCCTTCAGCTCGTTCCATTTGCGCGAAAGCTGCGCATTATTTTTCTTGAAAATCTTATCACTTAACGGAATGGCGCCCCAGCTCAACGTGGTCTGATAGTCAAGCACGATTTTTAATATTTCGGGGTCTTCATTTTTGTTGATACCATTTTGCTTAAAGTCGTTAAACAGCCGCAAAAAGCTTTGGTATATTGCGTTTATCCGCGTATAAAACAAGGTAATCCTGATGGCTTGCTGCAATAATAAAATAGGCAGGGATAACTGAAACAACAGGTTTACCACTCCTTTTTCTCCCATAGCAGCATTAAATACAAAGATCAAAACGATCAGTACAACTTTTACCCAGCTCCAGGCAATCATGCGACTGCTGACCTGCGACGAAAAAAAGGAGTTTTCGAAGCAGTTAACCGCCATTTTATAAAAGCCGGTGCTGATATTTTCGTTACTAAAATAACCTTGCGACTTCGCGCCGGAAAAATCGGTATTGAATGAGTTGTCAATAAAATCCAGCCGCTTGGCTTTTCCTGCTTCAAAGAAAATGTAATTATACACCTGGTCAAAAAACACTGCGATCACGATTAAAACGCAGTTCACCGCATTAAGTACCAATATAAGTTTATCGTACGGCGGGTTTAAAAATATAAGTGCAACCGAAACGGCCGACGACAAGTATATAAAAACGTCCGATCCTTTGGTGAACATTTTTGCTCTCGTAAATATTTGTTCATGTGGAACGATCCTGGTCATAAGCAAAGATATTAAATATTATGTGGTACTTCAGGGCCGATCCATATACCGGTTTGCAGCCAATATTCGTAAAAGTAGATCCAGCCGGCCGTCCACCCCATAATGTCATCTGCGATAAGTTTACTACCATGCCACTTAAAATTCTTCGGGTGGTATAAACAAAGCGATTCCGTGTCACCATAAATGTGCGGCGCACCGTTAACAGGTACAGGGTTCAATATATAAATCCCCGGGTTGCGGTCACCCCGGTAAATAATCTTCACGGTATAAACCGGCAGTTCGGGTTTTACCTGCAGTTCGCCTGTAAAAATAATGTCGCCATTCCTATCATATTTTGCTTTAAACTGCGGGTATTTAGCCCGCATGGCAGTCACCTGGATAAGCGGCGGATAGTATTTAGCTTGCTGATATGCAGCCATGGTAGCCTTTTGATGCGCCTATCGAATTGCCGACCGTGGCTGATAACAAACCTGAACTGCCGACCTTCAGTTTTCCTTCACCAATGTACCTCGCGAAATTTTTAGCCTCTTCCGGGTCAATGGTTGGAAAATCGCGCCCAAAAATACCTTTCCAGATTTGTATCGCTTCGCCTTCTTTGTTTTCAGAGCACTTATCGCTGGCTTCGACGAATTTTTTGATGACCGCTTTGATTTTTCCAATGGCTTTAAGGTAATCATCATTGGATTTGAACTTATAGGATTGTAAATACAATTCCGCATTCTTAAACCAGGTTTCTATACCTTCCCGGTGATTTTTAAACCCGTTCAGCGTGAAAATACTGATGGCCGCTTCTTCAATGTGGTAGGAAGGGATTAGTTTATCCAGGTCACGGTTCCAGTATTTCACCGCCCTGATAATTTGCTTAACCTTATAGTCGCGCTGTTTATGTACGGCCTCCAGGCTGTTATATAATTGCTCAGGGTAACTATAGGTCCAGCCGCTCAGGTTAAAGTTCGGTATCTGGTAACCACCGCCCATCAACGCAAAGCATGGCAGTACATCGAAGTGTTTATCCGTCAGCTGAATGGTCACGCAAGGCCGGTCCTGAACGACCTTGTCTTTGTAGTCCGCAGTATTATTCAAGAAGTCTTTGAGTTTGGTTAAAACCGCCTGCGGTTTTGGCAACTGTTGATACACATCCTGCCAGTCTTCCTTTTTTAATACGGCAAAAATATCGATGTCGTTTAGCGGCCTGATAATGGTATCCCGGTCATACGACCCGTTGGTGAATGTGCGCACTACGGATAAGCCATTATCCTTTTCCGTTAAATAGCCGTAAATATTGTCCAGCGATTTTTTAATGCCCTCTTCCTGGCGGTCAGTCACCGATATATTGTCGATAAACTGTTGAATAGATTGTAATAATGTCATGAGCTAAATATTATTGTTATATTAGTATCTGTTAAGCAGCAACTATTTTTTGCAGGTAGCTGCAAAAAATAATGCGTCGCCAACAGTTAAACCTAAAGACACCCTTGTCCTGATGCCAGATAATCTGATTCCACAAACCGATGCCGAATGGCTGCCCATCATTGATGCGCTCCAGACCTATACGCGCCAACTCGCCCAGGGCAAGCAGTGGTTCAGGGGAAAACAAACCGAGGTTTACCTGAAGGGAAAAGAAATTAATGATTATGTGTATGAAGCGATAGGCCGGTTGTTACAGCACCCTGAAAAATTCGATGCGGCTAAGGGCTCGCTAATTGAGTATCTGGAATTGAACGTCATCCGCAGCCTGGTGGCCAATGATATCCGGAACGCCGAGAATAAAACTTCAGCCGATATCTTCGGAAAGGCTGACCAACTGGCGGAAGCAAATGAAGATGCCGGTACCTACCTGGATGCCGTACTCCCTTATGCAGAAGCTTTTTTTGACCAGCAAATGGATTATGACCAGGTAATGAAGTTTCTGGAAAAAAAAGTAAAAGATGATCCAGACGTTGAGAAACTGTTTTATGGGTTTAGTTTAGGGATGAAGCGCGAAAGTATTTTAGAAGAATTTAATATGTCCGAAAGAGATTACATGAACGCTTACCGGCGTTATAAAACGGTAAAGAAACAAGCTATCACCCAATTTGATTTAAAGAGATAAAAGCCATGAGTGATAATGTAAGCAATCGAAAAACGGACTTCGTTCGTTTGATCATGTCTGAAATACAGGCAGCAAGCAGCGATGCTGAACTGACCAAAGAATTTTTGGAAAGCGAAGAAGTTAACGTCGCCAATATGCAAGCTGAAGGATTGAAGCGCATCAAAAAAATGCAGCTGATGATAGCGGCGGAGCATACGAAAGCCGATATGAGGAAGGCATCGAGTGTCGCAGCGAAAGCGCTCGCTATGGCGGAACAACTCTTATCCGACGCTTCATTCTCCCTTACTGCTTTTATGCAAAAAGAAGGACTGCTGGTAAGTTACAGCAATTTTGAAGCTAATTCGCCTGAAGATGTCAAGGCGATATTGGTGAAGCATTACACGTTAAAACTAATGATCGAGGATGATGATACCGGTGCCCAAAACATTTAAGCTTTCAAAGCCGGAATTAAAGGCGAAAAAGGTTTTGGAAGAATGCGGCCTTGATGATGCCACAGAATTACCGATATCCGATATCATTCTCGGCCGTAACGCCTTTTACGAAGAAAGACCACTTGCCGGTAAGGACGGTGAGATCATCGCGCTTGGCGGTAAGTCCATAATCACGGTAAACGCGGATATCACGTTTGAAAGCCGGAAACGTTTCGCGGCGGCGCATGAGCTGGGCCATCACGAAATGCACCAGGGTATCAAGCCAATATTTTCTGACACTGATTATGATCTGGCTAACTGGTTCAGGGCCGGTCCGCATGAAATGGAAGCTAATGAATTTGCAGCCGAATTTTTAATGCCATGTGTAGCTTTCTATAAAGAATGCGAGCGAAAAAAGTTTGGGCCTGAAGTAATCGAACATCTTTCAAAAAGGTTTCAGGTCAGTAAGACTGCGGCGATTTTAAAATTCGTAAAGGCCGGGAACCATCCTGTATGTATTATTTTTTGTAAAAACAATAAAATGAAATGGTTTAAGTGCAGTGAGGGTTTTCCTTATTTCGTCGAGTTTGAGTATGACCGCAATCCACCGACAGGTTCAGTTGCCTATGAATTATTTACCACAAATAAAGTATATACCGGTGATGAACGAAAACAAGATATCTGGAAATCGGATTGGTTCCGAATGAGAAATGATGACGACCCCGACACTCGCTTCTTTGAATATTGTTTACATGCCAAATCTTTTAATTATACGGTTAGTATAATATGGGAGAAATGATGAGCTTGGAGAATCCATCATAGCGGCGAAGTTTGTGACAAATTATTAGAAGCAAAACACCGTCCATCCAAGTCAGCATAGCTTTATCCGTATACGTATTTTACAAATGTGGTTGAAGTAATGCAAGATTAGAAACGTGTTACTTCTGAAACATCGTTCGGCGTACCTTGCTGGTAAAAATCAGAGTACAGCACCAAATGGATTAGCTTGGCATCCTTCTTCCAGCGCACTTCGATGTTAAGTTCCAGCGAGAGAATAACCGAGGTGTTGAGGACTTGAGCCTTTTCATTAGGAAATAATGTCTTGAGCTGCGGTTCCTAATTTAAATCGTTTACGGCTGCGAAAAGTTGCGTGGAGGCACTCACAAGGATTAAATGGAAACGCTCAATTTCTGACTGATCAGGAGTTTTAAAGACCAGCGAGGGTAGGTCAGCTTTGAGCATGACCATCAGACTGCTGCGCATTGCTGCGCGATCTACGTATTGCACGGTCAGAATAGGTATACCTTTATAGCTATCTTTTGTTAAACGGTCAATGCCATGTTGAAGCATAACCACATCTATTGCTATGCCAAAGTTAACCAATACATGGCGATCAGGAATAAGCCTCATCTTATCGATGGCTTCGAAGAGCTGCGGCGCTCGGAAAAGAAATGACTGTACAGCCTTGCTTCGGAAGACACCCGTGAATTGCCGCGTAAAACCGGAAGCGATCTCGTTTGCAAAGAAAGTATCATAGTTCATGTAGAACACGCCCTGGTCACCGGCAAACGCAGCCTTTTCATACAATATATAGCCCCCCTTTATGACCGTTGAACTAAAATCACCAGTAATCGACTGATCATTCAGGACATTTTTGTAGCTGGCTACACGAGCATCAATAATTTGCGCGGAACTGTCACGAAACGCTGTTTTTTTCTCCTCTTCGGCTTGTTGTTGCACCTCCTCCGCCGCGTAAGTAGCTTTTAGGCGCTCCGATAAGCTATCCAGGATGGAGTTCGGCATCGTTTTTTGGCGGGCGGCGGACCATTCTTCGGTAATTGGTTCAAAATTAAGTGCCTTTAAAAGAGCACTTTCTTGTTGTATCTCTTCAACGAACTTTTTAAAATAAGGAAGATTTTGAATCCAGTTTCGTCGCTGGTCCTGGCCTGAAGGCACATCCGGTATCGATAAAGGTTCATATCCATACCACTGCGAAATCAAGAAATATTGCCGGATAAATAAAAGGGCCGTGTAGCGCGCAATATATTCTTTGCTGACGAATTCGCCTTGAATGCCATCCTGTCCGGGAAATTCAAACCGGCGGATATAAAACAAGCCGTCGTTCGTCCAAAAGCGAAAAAATAGTCCCAAAACAGCATTGATGGTCATAGGCAACAATTCACACCTGACCGGTATGCTTGTTGTGTGGTTAAATAAGCGCTTAAGCAAGTCATAACGCATTTCGTAGAGCAGCATCCCACCTAATGCAGTATGGAACTCGAAAAACTGATCACGTTCACGCTCCCGTTGGTCGACTTTCGCCTGGTTGAGTCTGGGTAAGGAATGATCGGTATTATATTCCCATGGCAAGGGTGCAAGACCCGTGGTGATGAACTGATGAGAGTTTTGCCAGAACTCTTCGATTAGATCCTCCCGGTCTAACCGGAGCATAAGTTTTAGATTATTCCAAAGCCACGCATAAGTTAGTTCATCAATTTTATTGTATTCCCGGCTGCCGATCAACCACCGGCCACTAGCGGCCGCAAAGCCAACGTTGCGCACCTTCCAGTAGTCAGTTTTGTCACTAAAAAAATGGTATCATAAACCATTTCATAATAACCGCCGGGGTATTTAACCGGTTCCCCACCAGCCTTGTTCCGTACGTCTATAAATAGCTTCCCGAAATGAGCACGTAGTGTGGCCACCAATTCATCATCATTTATCTGAATGCCAAAAAACAGCAGCACTGTCAGTGCTTTAAAATTCAGTTCATGATCAACACTTTTACTGCGGCGCAAAGTGGACACAAGTGAACCGGGATCATAAAATTCTACTATCCTATGAATAAAGAAAAAGAACGCGATAATTAATAATCCACAAACACTTGATAGGATCATTTCCGACCAATCGTAAAAGTAAAATTTCGGCTTTTCTGCTGGGAACGGTTTGAAGTGAATGATCCAGATAATTTGTATCGCGACACAAACAAGAACTGATATCAGTAATATTTGAAATGCCTGAAATTCCCAGCGTCGGCGAAATAACCTGACTATTGTCGCACTTTTATATTTCTCATCCAGCCGGGTAACGGCCGTTAACAATATCGGGTAGGCTAGGCCAAATATAGCAATGACGAAATAAATACAAGTATCGTTGATCGGCATAAGGCATAAAATCGGTGCTTTAATACTTACGACGAAAATAAGAAATTTCACCTAATAATCAGCCTAAGTAATGGCGATAGCATTTGCATTAAGTAAATCCAATAATGGTAAGTAGTTATTAACTTATGACTTTAGTTGATTCATTCCCTTTCCCTATAATTAAAGTGGTACAAATATGGTACAAAAAATTTGGAGGATTCAAAAATTGTTCGTAAATTGCTCACTGTAAACAAGATACAACAAATTTTCGAGATAGGCCAGTAACCTCATAATCTTTTGTTGTATTTCGATAAGTTTTATTGCAAAACTTGTCAAAAAATTAGTCACAACCTGTATTTCAATAAACATTACTTTCATAGAATACAAAAAAATGTTATTTTTGATTA